>OIWV01001741.1_pt1 | contig 17611 bp, 8 predicted proteins | sample 1587751 | NCBI WGS metagenome assembly OIWV01 (sample SAMEA3888913, study PRJEB22519) | human gut metagenome | biome: human gut; feature: human-associated habitat; material: faeces | place: Denmark | collected 2010
GCTCAATTCAGTTGTTTGCTTCCCTAATTAAGTTTTCGGACGGCCTCCCCCATTTGGGCTTATCCATGCAGCCGAGACTGAGCAAGCAGAATTCTTGGTTTTAAAGATGGCCGACTCCAAGACGGCAGAGTTCAAGTTAAGCACGCGACCCGTCATCGCTTTTTCTGATGACAAGTTACAGATTACATCCAATGAGATTTCCACCAACTATCCACAGAGCGATGTAACCGAGTTTTATTTCACAGCCATTTCCACAGGAATTGAGGAAAAGGTAAATCCTTCCACCATGAGTTTTAGTTACACCGACAACGCCACTATCCGCATCAGCGGCTCAGCGGCTGGCGAAGCTGTGCTCTACGATGCCAACGGCAAGCTGCTACAGCGACAGAAGGTAAGCGGCGGAAACGCTACCATCAATGTGGCCTCTTACGCACCGGGTGTATACATTCTGAATCTGACCAACGAACATTCCTTTAAAATCATCAAGAAATAATGAAGAAAACTTTACTTTTATTCACATGCCTTCTTGCCTTCATAGCCATGCCTGTACTGGCACAGCAGAAAACAGTCAAGAAGCGCGTTACCTTTCAGCTCATCAAAAAGCGTGGCGCTAACGCTGCCGTAGCTGGCAAAAGAAAAGCTGCCGCAGCCGCACAGGCTGTCACCAATATCAACAACAGTGTGATGCTGGCTTACTATCCTGCTGCCGGCTCAGGAGCAGAAGGATACGAAAACTACTACTTGGTTCTTTCTGACAAGGAAGATGTAAGCTACAATGCCAACGAAGGCCAGATCAAAGCCACAAGCGCTACTGTAGCCGAACTCGATCTTTATGCGCCAGAAGGAACAGGCATCGACCTGCCTGCAGGAACCTTCGCTGCCTCTAAAGGCAAATTGTACTACAATCCCGAGCTTACTTACGTGGAGAACTTCGACGACAAGGGTAACAGCGACGGCGGTGTGGACATAGCAAACGACATCACCGTGAGCAAGGCAGAGAACGACGGAAACGTAACCTACACGCTCTCGTTCAGCGATGCCAATGGAACACAGTATTCGTACGTCGGCGATATGGTATTCAACAATATGTCAGCGGGAAGCTCTGATGTATATCCTCAGATTTCGACAGACATCAACACCACTTTCCATGGCGGTATCGGCTACTATTACGGCAACCTCATGGATTCTAAGACCGGCAACATGGTGCTCAACCTCTACGACGGAGAGTACGACACCCAGACTGGCGGAATGACAGGCAAGGGACACGACCTCGTCATCAACCTCTACAACCGTCTCTTTGGCGACCCTAAGACCGCCACTGTCGTGCCAGGCACCTATACCGTAGCACGCAACTTCAAGGTAGGCACATTCTTCCCAGGTATGGAAATCGACTACAACGGCATGACTGTCGTAATGGGAACCTACGTGAAGCGCCGCAAGGCCGTGACAGGAATGGACACCGACTACGACTACTGCTACATCACCAACGGAACCATCACCATCGCCGACGGCGAGAAAGAGGGAACCTTCGACATTACCGTAGACTGCACCACCGACCGCGGACACAAGGTGACAGGCACAGCCAAGGGCATCTCGTTCATCTACTACGATCAGTCGGAGAAAGACGACAAGGACGTTGACTCCAACCTCGAGGAGGATGTACATCTCAAGTTCGACCGCGTGGAGAAGTCACGCATCTACTCGCTCGGCGTGCAGAACGGTGTTCAGGTATTCTCTGTCGACCTCGGTTCGCCAAGCGGCAAGGACGACCAAGACTATACTGGTGACCAGGATCTGCTGCGCATGGAATTCCAGGCAGCCGAAGGCAGCCAGTATCTTCCCGAAGGCACCTACACCCTCATGGAGGAAAGCCATCTGTGGACCAATATGTATGCTCCATTCATGATGACACGTGGCTACTTCTTCAACAACGGCGAGCGCACAGGCACACGCTACGAGCACTTCCGCAAGAACCCAGACCCTGCCACCCGTCTGCCATGGGTAGTTGACAAGTGGGCAACAGTCTACTCAGGAACCGTGGGCGTAAGCAAGACCGACAACACACACTACAAGTTCGTCATCAACCTCTTCGACGGCAAAGGCTTCCAGATTACGGGCGAGTTCGACAAGGAGATGGAATACAATTACGTGCCATCTTCCATCACTGGCATCGAAGGCATCAAGGCCGACTTTACCGGCAAGACCGAAATATACTCTGTTGGTGGACAACTCATGCAGACCATCGACGGCACCAAGGCTGCCAGCACCGCCAACCTGCCAAGCGGCATCTATATCGTAAAATCAAACAACAAAACTACCAAAATCGTAAAGAAATGAAAAAGTATATAGCTACAGCAGCACTCTGCCTCGCAACAGTGCTCCCCACATTTGCACAGACAAGACGCGTGATGACCGTTCACCAGAAGGACGGCACAACCAAAGTATATAAGGTAAACAGCATAGAGAAAGTCACCTTTACCGACGAGGCTCTCGCAACCCTCAGAAACCAGTGGGCATACAACGACGACGTAAAGGACCTCAGCAAGGTAACCATGCTGGATGCCAACGGCTCATACGAGTTCGCACTCTATGGCAGCGACAGCGATACAAAACCTGTATTCGAGCTGACCATTCCAAAGAGTCTCATGGGTCAGAAGATTACGCTTGGCTCTGACGACGCTCAGGACGTAAAGGTGGCTTACAATGGCGAGACTCCTAAGCTGACTGGTACGCTCCAGGCTCGTTTCGGCAAGAGCAAGAAGAACGTCACCATCACACTTGAGGCAGAGACTGCCGACTACAGCGACCTGCGCTGCAAGTGGAGCAACGGCGCGTTCACCCAGATTTACACTGCCACCAACAGCATCAAGACAACTAATGTGAACGACGTGAAGACCTATAACGTTGCTTCTGCCCTCATGCTCAACCCAGCCACTGTAGGTGCGGCAACAACCTTCGCCTTCGGTGATGTCGAGGCTACCACAGCCGACGGTTTGCTGGCAGGCAAGATTGGCGTTGCAGTAAGCATCTCGGCTTCCAAGCTCTACAATGGAACCATCGACCTGGCTGCCGATGCCGACAGCTACACCCTGAAGTACATCGACTACGCCACACGCGTCACCTACGAGAAGGTAAAGGCCGGCACTATCACCACCGCAAAGGACAAGGACGGCAAGCTCTACATCAAGATCAACGCCACCTTCGACGACAACCGTACCATCGAGTTGGAGTATCACGGTGCAACCACTGCCGTAGAGAGCCTCGAAGGAATGACTCCTGCTGTGGTAAGCAACAGCTACAAGTTGTACAACCCTGACGGAAGCCCCCTTATAAACAAGGACATCTGCAAGGTGCTTTTTAAGCAAAAGAACAACATCTACACATTCTACCTTTATGGCGGCGAGTTCTCAAGCAAATACAGCGGCGAAAAGGTAACACTGCAGGTAGATGAGAGTTTCATCAATGCCGGAACCATCAATTTGGCTGAGCTGAAAGACGGCGACAACTTCCAGGTGAAATACTCAGACGTACAGTTGTATTCTCCCGATGCCAAATATGGTGGATTTAACAACACTCCAGACAACGGTACATTATCCATCAAGAAAGACGCTGCCGGCAACTATGAAATCTCACTGGATGTTGTCAACACTTATACCAACAAAAATACACCAAATGGTGCAGGTAACAAGGAGCGTTTTGTATTCAATTACAGCGGAGAAGTAGGAGCATACTAATAACAGATTAAAAAGAAAAAGTAAGAATTAAGAAATGAATAAGAAAGCCATTCTTATGGCATCATTCCTGCTTGTCGGCAGTTTCAGCTTTGCGCAGAAGCTGTCGCCAAGCACAAGCATGATGCTTCACGAAGCAAGAACAGCACAGAAGAAAGCCAAGGCTGCAAATGCTACCCCACAGACTGTCAGCGCATTCATCACCGTCAAGTCGCAGGATGCCATTGCCAAAATAGAGGCCCTGGGAGCCAAAGTGAACTCGCGCATCAGCGAGACACTCGTCACTGCCAACATGCCTCTGTCTGCCATCGAACCTATTTCCAATCTCGATGAGGTTGTTTCGGTTTCGGTAGGTACTGAGGCCAAACTGCTGATGGACAACGCCCGCAAACTGTTGGGCGTAGACGAATGTCACCAAATGACAGAGAATAACGGTCCCTACACCGGCAAAGGCGTAGTCATCGGTATCGTGGACAACGGATTCCAGTACGACCATGTAGACTTTCTCAATGCCGACAAGAGTGACACTCGCATCAAGCGCGTATGGGATCAGCACGGCACTGGCAATGCTCCCGAAGGTTTCGGCTATGGAGCTGAATACAAAACCACAGCCGAGATAAGAGCTGCAAAATATGACCTGACCAGTGGCTTCCATGCCACCCACGTATCGGGCATTGCCTCGGGCAGCGACAAGAGCACACCTTACTACGGAGTGGCTCCCGATGCCGACCTCGTGTTCGTGAGCTTCAAGAGCACCAATGCACAGATTGTAGATGGAATCAAGTATGTGTTCGACTATGCCAAGAGTGTAGGAAAGCCTGCTGTTGTCAACATCAGCCTCGGCTCACACATGGGTCCTCACGACGGCAGCTCCGACACCGATCTCTCGTTTGCCAACCTGGTTGGTCCGGGCCGCATCATCGTTGGTGCCGCCGGCAACGAAGGTCTTGACAAACTGCACGCCAGCAAGACCTTTACCGCCACCAACAAGCAATTGAAAACCATGTTTGCCTATGGCAGCGAACAGGCCAACAGTTCCTACAAGCAGGCTTACGTCGACATCTGGGCTGAGAAGAACTCAAAAATTTCCGTTAAGGCTGTTGTCGTAAACACACTCAACGGTAAGATTATCGCATCTTCTGACGAAGTTTCCAACGATGGTAAGAAAGAAGTGAACTGGGTTGCCCCCGACGGCAGTGGCGTAGTGGTTCAAGTAGGTTTGTCGCTCCAGGAAAACCCTGTCAACGGTCGCACCAACGTGCTGCTCATGAGCCGTGCCACTTCCATCAACACTGGCTTTGCCATCGGTGTTGTGGTGACTGGCGAGGCTGGCAAGACCGTACACATGTGGAACAATGCCGCCTCTGGCGAGTTCACCAGCTTAAACAAGCGTGGCTGGACCAACGGCGACACCAACTGCACTGTAGGCGAGCTGGGCGGCGAGAGTCCTGATGTCATCTCTGTAGGTTCGTTCAACTCGAAGGTACAGTACCAGCCCATCAATTTGCAGGGCACAGAAAATGCTTACGGCCTCAACGAGGAGCTGACGGGTAAGTTCCTGGAGCACTCCGCCTTCTCAAGCTACGGTCCTACTGCCGATGGTCGCGTCAAACCCGACATAACAGCTCCTGGCTGCATCATCGTGTCAGCAGGTTCAAGATATTGCTCAGGATGGAGCGACGACACCAATGTCATTGCCCGCACTGGCAACGATCTCTATACCAACGACGTAGGTACTTCTATGGCTTCGCCTTACGTGGCAGGCGTCGTAGCTCTCTGGCTGCAGGCCAACCCCAACCTGACACCTAAACAGGTGCTCGAAGTCATCGGCAACACAGCTGTCCAAAATGACGATTATATGCCAACAGGACAAACCTTCCCCAACAACACATGGGGCTATGGCCGTATCAATGCCATCAAGGGTCTGAAGCAACTGCTCGGCACAACAGGCATCGATGATGTCAAGACCACTGAGTCTATGTACCGCATCATAACCGACCGCCAGGCTCGCACCGCCACATTCTACATTGGCAGCGACAAGGGTCAGGCTCGTGTAGCCGTCTACAACCTCACTGGTCAGTTGATGTATTCTGCACCTATCAACAGCAACGGCGAGACCATCAGTCTGTCAAGCCTGCCCCACGGCGTGTATGTATTCAAGCTGACACAGGGAAGCAACACACAGACCATCAAGTCTACATTGTAATCTCTCAGTCTGAGATAACTCTATCCAATAGGAGGAAAACAGATTTGTTTTCCTCCTATTTTTATTTTCTTACCTTTCTCAAACCAGCCTACAGCCCGTGCAGCCTGTTTGACAACTTTGGATTATTCTCCGCCTCAATGAGCTGATGACCAAAATCATACTCTTAACCGTCACTTAATTGTTCCATCATCAAAAAAGCCTCCTAAAGGAGTGAGATTCTCGGATTTTATTTGTACTTTTGCCATACCATTCAGAGTTTTATTGGTCTTTTTATTGCAACACGAAGACAAGCGAAATTTCTGACATGGCCCAATCCGAGCAACAGATGGTTGCTCAGGGTGCTTATAAAATAGATAAAAATATAGTGTTGCGTAAATTAGGGTGAAACAACTTAAAGAAAATGAAGGCATAGAGCGCAGTTTGTTGCTCGCAATGGCTGTTATAGCGGGATTGACCGTGGCTAATTGCTATTACAACCAGCCTCTTTTGGAAATGATACGTCACGACATAGGAGTGAGCCAGCATGAGGCAAACCTCATAACCGTTGTCACACAAACAGGCTATGCACTTGGGTTGTGCTTCCTTATCCCTATGGGCGACCTCTACTCACGCCGTCGCATAATTGTTGTGAACATGACCGTAGCTGCCATGATGGCCATAGTCATTGCTGTTGCCCACAAGGTGTGGCTTATTTGGGGAGCCTCCCTATTGTTGGGAGCCTGTTCCGTTATTCCACAATTTTTCATACCGATTGCAGGACAATATTCCGAGAAGAAAAACAAAAGCAGGAATATGGGTGTCGTTCTGTCGGGATTGCTAACCGGCATTCTCGCATCGAGAGTGGTTAGCGGTTATGTTGGCAAATGGTTGGGTTGGCGCGAAATGTTCTTCATCGCAGCTTTTGTGATGGTGCTGTGCATGGCTCTTACGCTCAAGATTATGCCACAGATAAAGAGCAACTATGTGGGCACATATAGGGGCTTGATGGCCAGCGTATTCAATATTGTGAGGAGCAATGGACGCATACGCCTTTATGCCATGCGTGCCGCCTTTAGTTTTGGCAGCATGATGGCCATTTGGGCGTGTCTTGCCTTTCGATTGGCTCAAGCTCCGTTCTTTTCTGGCAGCGAGATGGTAGGAACGTTGGGACTGTGCGGCATAGCCGGGGCCATTGCGGCAAGCGGTGTGGGCAAACTTGTGAATCGCTGGGGCATCAGAAAGATGAGTATTTATGGAGCGTGCCTGCAGCTTGTGGCGTGGGCTGCGGCCTGTCTGTTTGGCGACACTTTCATGGGACTTGTTGTTGCCATCATCTTGGTAGATATAGGCTTGCAATGTCTGCAACTAAGCAATCAGAGTGGCTGCATTCAGGAGATGCCTCAAGCCTCCAACAGAGCCAACACCATATTTATGACGACCTATTTTATAGGCGGGTCCTTTGGCACCTATTGTGCCGGATTGGCATGGACACACCATGCATGGACGGGAGTGTGCGCTGTGGGAGCTATTCTGGCTGCAATCTCGCTATGTATAACATGTTTTAACCGGAAGAGAATTTAAGTCTTGACTGTCCTAAAAATCTACAACCTACACTATTTTTGATATTTTGTACACCTTATTATATATAGGGGCGAGACTGCAAAGATGCAATCTCGCCCCTATTCTTTCACTTCACTATCTTCCCGGAATATCCTTATCTCGTCAGCGAGAACTTGACACTCAGACCGAAGTCCTGCGTGGTGGTGGGATAACTGCTGCTCGAGAGCAGAGGAGTGTTGGTCTGACGGTCGTAGTAGAAGCTCATGGTGAGGAGCCGGTTGAGGGTGTAATCGGCCGAGAAACTCAGCTTGAGCGCCTTGTTTCCGCTGCTGGCACTGCTCACCATAGAGGCTATGTCGCGCACGATGGCAGCCTGACGGCGGAAGCTGAAATCAAGACGCAGGTTGAGGTTCTGGTTGGTTCCAGAGTTGCGGTTGCTGGCGGCCGCGTTGCTCTGATTCTTGTTCTTTCCCTTCGACTTGATGGCTCGCTTTCCCCTGCCGAAAAGGCTGAGGTTGTTGAGACGATAGCCCATTCCTACGACCCAGTCCTTGCTGAGCGCCTCGTTCACCTGTACACTCGTCATGCTGAGACTCAGCACGCGCGTCTGACGATACTCAGCCTTGAGCGTCATATTGTTGTTGAACGTCATGTCGACACCCATGAGTGGCGAGAACGACTCGTTGATGCTTACCTGCGAGATATTGAACATACTGCTCGGTGTGACACTGCCTGTCGCCGTGTCGTCGATGAAGCCTATTCCGTTCATATACTCCTGGAAGGTGCTGTAGGTGTTGTAGCTTCCTATGGCGAAGATGCTCTTATAGGAGTGGTTGATGTTGATGCTCTTGAAGTGGTCGCGCAGCCAGGGCAACTTGCCCAGTCCGCTGTAACGGACAGTCCAGTTGGGCAGCAGACGGCTGAGTGCGGGGAAGAGCGAGAGCGACGAGCCTCCCATGCTGGTATAGGCATCAAGGAACGCCGGAATCATCACGTCGCCGCTGTACTTGTTGACAGGCGTGCGCGAAGCATCAAACTTGCCTCCAGCCAGAGCCGACCCTGCCGGATAGACTGCGTCGGCATAACGCGCCTCCACCTTGTTGCGGTAAGACTCGAGCGAGTTGACAAACTTTTCGAAAGTCTTGCTCTTGTAGCCGCTGCTTGCAGAGCCCATTCCCTCGAAGGCAGAGCCTATCGAGATGGTAGTCATGGTGAAGGTTCCGCTCTCCGTGGTGGGCGTTCCCTCGTACATGTACTGCATGCTCTTCTGCACTGTCTTGGTGCGCGAGGCGTTGAGGTCTATCTTGAGATTTCTCACCGGTTCGAGCGTCATGCGCAGCTGCAGGTCGTTGGTGGTGCTGCTGGCAGCAGGTGTGGCGATGGTGTCGTTCACCAGGAGCCAGCCGTTGCGTCGTGCCTTGTCTATATAGCTGTCGTCCACCATACCGAAGGCGAAGTCGAGGCCTGGCGAGAGTACGCCCTGCTTGGTCTGTCCGAAGGCGTCGCCGATGGTGGGCAAGAATCCTGGCAGCGTGAGCTGATAGTTGTTGCGATAGGTGAAGCTGATGTTGCGCACCATCATGGCCGTGCGTGCCACAGCCTGCATGGTCTTGTACCAGCCCTGGTTCTCGAGCGGTTCCTTCGGCAGCACGGTGAGTTTCACCTTGGTGGCAGTGTCTACCTTCGAGATGAGTTTTATCTGGTTGGCGTTCACCTTCTTGTATTTCAGTTTCATCACCTTTCCGTCCTCAGTCTTGGCGGTAACGATGAGTCGCTTGCTGTTCTTGCCGTGGTTCACCTTGATGATGGTGTCGGGCATGAGCACCACTTCCTTCTCGAAGGCACGGCGGTTCTTGGGCAGTGCTTTCTTCTGCTGCTCTGCCTTCTTGTTCTGCTTGCTCCGCCATTGTTTCTCAGCCTCGTCGGGGTCTTTTCCGGCAGCCTCGGCTTCCTTTCTCACCTTTTGCAACTCCTGTTTCTGTCGCTGTGCCTCCTGCTTCTGCTTGGCTTTATCCTGCTTCTTGCGCTGCAGTTGCGATCTTGACGGCTCGCGGTCGAAGCGCTGGTTGGCCTTCTTGAGGAAGGGCACGTGGTTGTAGAGTTTCACCAGGTTGAACGATCCGTTGAGTGTCACGTCGCGGTTGGTGTTGATGGTGTTTCCGTAGTTGTTACCGTCCTCGTCGTCGGTTCCCTTGTTCCAGGAATAGGTCGAGTTGTAGTTGGCGTCGGCGTTCACCCAGTCGAATACGGGCAGCAGGTTGAGCGGCAACTGATAGGATGCGGTAAACGTCTGATTGTAGTCGAGCGGTGTACCGAGGTGCTTGATGCTTGTCCACACCGAGTCTTTCCAGGCATGATACTGGTCGGGATAGAGGTCTTTGTTGACGGGTGTGTAAGGCTCTTCTATCTGTGCGTGTGTAGCGCTTCGGAAATTGGCGTGCAGGTTTTTGGTGAGGTCCCAGCGCACGGCGAACTCTCTGTTCCAGAGGAACTGCTGGCTGAACGAGAGCGGCAGCTGCGTGTTCTCTGTCGACTCCATGTCGCGCTCCTGCAGCTCGTAGTAGTTGCGCGTCATCTCGGTGTTGAACGCCACATTCTGCGGCAGCCAGTTCAGTCCGAATCGCTTCAGTATGTCGAGCCACTTGCTGCGGTTCTTTATCTTCTTGAACGGCTCCCACGCCTTGTAGACCGGAGTCCACGAATAGTCGAGCGCTCCACGCCAGTTGTCCTCTTTCTCGTAAACGGTGGTCTCGCCCGTGGTTCGCTGGTGCGAGTGGCTGTAGGAGAAGGAGAAGTTGGCAGGGTCGTATGGCATGGGGTGACGCTTGGTAGAGATTCCTACCCTTGCGTTGGAGATGGAGAAGTTGGTATTGGTGACCTTTGTCACGGCGATGCTCTCTATGGAGTCGCGCTCGTGTCGCGATCCAGCCGCGTCGAGTGCGTCCTTGAGTTCCATGTCGGTGTCCATCGGGTTGTACTTGGGCGAGGTCTTCTCCTTGGTGATGCTGTAATATAAAGGTATGCTCACCTTGGCCTTGTCGGGGAAGAACTTTCCGAGCTCGAGGTTGGTGGTGACGCTGTACGAGCTGTAGGTGTCGGTGGATCGGCTTGCCACTCCGTCCTCCAGACCGCCGAATCCCTCGCTCTGATATTTACCTGTGGCGTTGACGCTTCCCAGGTCAGAGAGCTGCACATTGAGGTTTCCGTTGGCAGCCCATCCGCCCTTGCTGTTGTGGTCGAGCAGACGCAGCTCGTTGACCCACACCTCCACACTCTTGATCTCTCCGGCGTTGTTGCGCACGCCTATCATCATGGTTTTCACCTCTCCGAGTGTAGGATTACCCATGATGGTGATCTTGTTGTTGGGATGGTTGGAGTCGTAGGCCGAATAGGGTGCTGAGAAGGAAGCCATGCCTTGCGACTTGGCCTGGTTGCGCGCCTTCTTGAGTGCGGTGAAGACGGTGAGCGCCACGTCGAGCATGTTCTCCTCGGGCCACACGGCACGGCAGTCCTCGTAGCTGTATCGGCTGTAGTTGTTGCGTGCCGGTGTGAGCTTCAGCGGTATTTCGTACTCGTAGTAGTTGTTCTTGTAGTCGCTTCCCAGACGGATGAACACCGAAGCCTGGTTGTCCTGCAGCGAGGTGACGTCCTGCTCCAGGGCGTTGGCGTGAACAAACATCTGCATGCGCTTGTACTGTCGCAGGTCGAGGGTGGTGTTCTTGTACACCGCCTTGGCCTCGCCCGTGCTCAGGTTCTTGGCCACGAGGCTGAGCGACTGCTCGTTGGCCTCCACAAGCTGTGGCTGTGTGGGGTCTTGCTCGCGCTGTACGCCCGGTGGCAACACATAGTTGACAGGTGTCTTCTCGGCATTCTCCTCTATGCTCACCGCACTGGCCTCGAGTGTGCCGCTGTTGGCAGCGCCCAGCAGCTGGTCGTAGGTTCTCCACTCGCCCCTTACCAGGTCGAGTGTGCCGAAACGCAGCACGATGGGCTTGCGGAAGTTGGTGAGGAACATGCGCATGAAGCGTATGCTGGAGAAGTCGTTGATGTTGCCTTCCTTCTTCTCGTACTGGTCTACGGGAATGCGGAACTGATACCAGGTGACGGTGGGCTTGCTGCCGTCGCGCAGTGTGGGCGTGTAGCTTCGCTTGTCGACGATGAAGTTGGAGCCCACCTGCAGGTCTTCGGGTCGTATGCTCACGTGATACTGATAGTATTTCTCGTATTCGTTGAGGGTGAAGTCCTGGTTGATGTCCTCCACGTCGGGCGTCGACTTGTAGGAAGTGTCGTAGCTCTCGGTGCGGCTGTCGCTGTCGGGCGAGTTGCCCTGTGGGTTGTTGATAAACTTGTATCTGTACAGGATAGGTGCCTTCATCTGGTCCCAGTCGCTGCCACGGTAGTAGTGGTAGTCGTCGCGAGCAGGGTCATTGTAGATGCTGTCGAACACCGCCTGGTTCACCTTGCCCTGTATCTGGCTGAGATAGGCGTTCTTGTAGTAGTCGCGTTCCTCCTCGTCGTTGAGTCCGTTGAATCCCACGTCCTGCAGTGCGCGGCTTCCTTTCGTGGTGGCGAAGGCATAGGTCACGGTGCTCTGTGCGGGAATCTTTCCCCACTGTGTGTAGGTGAAGTTTGATGTTCCGTCCACGGGCATTCCGCTCTCATAGAATTTCTTTCCGTCGCGCAGGATGTCCTCGCTTATCTCGCCGAGGTTGATATAGAAGTCGCCGCCATACTGGGCAGCGTCGGCCTGCTCGCGCGAGTAGATGAAGGGGTCGAGCATCCAGAACTCGATGTACTCCACGTTGGCCTGTTCGAAGTCGTTGGTGTCGAGTTTGCGCATCATGCCTCCCCAGTTCTGCTGTGGCATGGCGAGGGTTCCGTCGGGCTGCAGGTCGGGGTTGAAGTTGTAAGGACCTGGCTCGGCAGGATAGTAGGCGAGGTTGAGCACGCTCAGCGTGTTGGTGGCTCCGCTGTAGGAGCTTTGCTGGCGCAGTGGGAAGAGCTCGCGCACATAGACCTCACGCACATAGTGGTTGGACAGCTGTGCCAGGTCGCTCTTGATGTGTCCTGGTGTGAGCGAGCTGCCCCGTCGTGTGAAGAGCGGGTCGATGGTGTACCAAGCCAGACGGCTGCGTCGGAATCCGCTGGTCAGCCCCGTCTTGTCGTTGTAGTCCTGACGGAAGTTTGACGAGGGCACGCTGGAGAGCACCCACGATGTGGGCGACATGACGTCGATGGTGTTCTTGGTGTTCTCGAAGTCGTCGAGATAGGATGCGTTGTCCTGCGTTCCGCTGGCCTGTCCGGCAAAGAGTTTGGCAAACTCGCCTGTGAACGAGATGTAGGATGGCTGCGTGAGGTGCAGGAACGGTATTTTGTCGAGCATGTTGGTGAGCCACTGGCTCTCGCGCTTCCAGTTGAGGTTGAAGCCCACGAGGGTGTTTCTGAGAGGCTCTGCGCCCATGGTCACCTTGGTGGTGAGGGCCTGTTCGGTGAGGTGCTGCAGGGTTCCGCTGATCTGGAAGTTCTTCGAGAAGTCGTACTCCCAGTTCACGCCAAACATGGTTTTGCGCATCTGTCCGTAGTCGGTGTTGCTCTCGAGCGACACGTTGACGGGTGTTCCTGCATCGATGATGCTCTGGTTGAGGATAGTCACCTCGCCGGCATTGTAGTCCACTGCGTAGTCGGAGCCTTCGGTGAGGGTCACACCTCCTGCCGTGACGAGCACCGAACCCTGTGGCACGTTGTATGCGCCTAAGGAGATGACGTTGGCGGAGGTTCCGCGAAACTGTCCCACGAGTTGAAATTTGTTCTTCTCTGCTATCTGCTTCGCCACGGTCTTGGTGCTGTCGTAGAGTTCGGTGAAGGCGTACTTTTTCGCCACCTCGTCGGCGATGCCCTTGCCCTTGAGATAGGTGTAGAGATAGCTTCCGAAAGGCTCGGCCTTGGGGATGAAGACGCGTCCTTCCGATACGGTGTAGCCAGCCACGTAGTCGTAGTAGCCGTTGCTGTGGGGATTGTTGTTGTTGTCGAGTCGGTCGGCTCCCAGCACCTTGATGATGGGCTGGTCTTTCACCTTCGCCTCGGGAATGTAGTTGAGGTAGACGCCCGTAGAGTCGCTCTGATACTTCACGTCGAGTCGGAACTTCTCCTTCTCCACCTGCGATGCAAGGTAATACACGTTCTTCATCATCAGGTCCCAGTTGCCCTGCTGCGGGTTGTTGCTGGTGTTCTTGAGCGACTTGACGAAGAGTCCCTGTCGGGTGTCGGTGATGTCGGATGCGAACTCGCCCACCTGATAGGTAACACCGCCGTAGGTGTACTCGTAGGCCACAGCCAGCACCTGGTCGGTCTGCAGTCCGCTCCTCAGCGACACGTAGCCGAGGGCAGTGTTCACCGTATATTCCGACGAAGAGAGCAGTCTGGCGCTCTCCAGCTTCTCAAAGTCGTCGCCGCCCTTCAGTCCTGCTCCTTCGAGCACGGTGGCGGCCTGGTCGATGTCGCGTGCTGCGGCATACTGGTTCACCATGGCATCGTACTCGCTGTTGGCTCTGTTGGAGGGCACGGCCGTTCCTGCAGCCGCCCACATGGGGTTGCTTATCTTCGAAGTCTCGCCCAGGTCGGTGAGGGCTATGATGTTTCGGGTGTTGGTGGTGGTGGCAGTCTTGTTGGTTACCCAAATCTCCACTCGGTTGATGGTGACGCCAGTGGTGAGGTTGGGCAGTTTCTGCATCCATGCGTCGTAGTGGTCGCGAAAGTATCGCGAGAGGAAGAAGTGTCGGTTCTCCTCATAGTCGGCCACATTGATCTCGAAGGGTGTGAGCTGCACGCCTCCCTTCGACGACACGCTCTTCGACGACGATTTCTTCTGCGACAGGACGGTCTGCAGCTTCAGTTTGCCAAACTGCATATCGGTGCGCACACCGAAGAGGCTGCTGGCACCGCGGATGAGCGACGAGTTGGAGGGGAACGACACGTTGCCTGCCTCCACGAGCTTGATGATCTCGTCTTCCTTGCCGTCGTACTTCAGCTTCATGTTCTGCGCGTCGTAGTCGAAGGTGGCGTCGGTGTTGTAGTTGAGGTTCATGTTCACCTTGTCGCCCACCTTTCCGTTGACGTTGAGGTTGATCTTCTCATCAAACTCCATCATCGTGGTCTTGCGGTTGCGGATGGGCAGCGAGGGGTTGTCCACACTCTTCTTGTTGATGCCAAACTTCAGCTCGGCAGTTCCCTGCGTGCGCACTCGGATGCCTCCGGGACCGAAGATCTTCTCGGCAGGTCCCAGGTCGAAGTGCATGTCGGTGAAGTCAAATTTCTCCTTTCCCTTGGCCTTGTATATCTCGTCGTTCTGCTTGCGGTAGTAGGCACGTCGCTCGTTGAGCTCGCTCCATGCCATGTACTCGGCAGGCGTCATCATGATGGGAGCCGAGAGCCATGCGCCGCCCAGCTTGTTGCCGATGACGTAGCGGTCCAGCGTGTCGTTGTACTCCACGTGGTATTTCATGTTGTCGGGGCGCTGCAGGTCTAACGGACTCTGATACAGGTCGCCCGTGCTGATGGGCTGTGTGCGCTGTACAGGCCATCGTGTGTGCAGCAGCGAGTCGGGTATGGTGTCCTCGTCGGCGAGGATGGGCTGGGCCGTGATGCCGGGCTTTCCTGCTGCCGTGGCAGCCTTTTTCGTCGTGGCAGCCGTCTGCTTCCTACTGGCTGCGCTGGCATTGCGGTTCTGTGCAGCTCGCTGCCGCGTCCCGTTGTCCTGCCAGTACGACAAGCCAAAGGCATTGCCGATGACCGAGACCATCAGCAATGCCATCAACAGAAAGGCATATTTATATTTTCGTTTTATCAACATCTACACTCGTTTCTTCTTTTTCGTCATTTTATTCGTTTCAGAGCCGTCTTGATCACCTGTTCCACCTTCAGGTCGGGCTGTTCCTTCAGGATGTCTACCACCACCTTGGACGATGGCGCTGGCGAGAATCCGAGCATGGTGAGTGCGCTCACCGCCTCGTCCTTCACGTCGTTGTTCACCATGTCCACGTTTCCTCCGTTGGCAGGCAGCTCGTCGGCTATTCCCATGCTTACGATCTTGTCCTTCAGGTCGATGATGATGCGCTGGGCTGTCTTCAGTCCTATGCCCTTCACGCCCTTGAGCATCGCCTCGTTGGCAGTGGAGATAACGTTGCACAGCTCGCGTGGCGACATCGACGAGAGAATCATCCTCGCCGTGCCGGCTCCCACACCCGATACGGTGATGAGAAGACGGTAAAGCTCTCGCTCCTGCTTCGAGGCAAAGCCATAGAGGGTGAACGAGTCGTCTCTTCCACCTGTCACCAGTACTTCGTGAACGTACAGTTTAGCCTCTCTCTTACCCTGTATGGCAGTATATGTGTTGAGCGAGATACTGAGCGCATAACCCACGCCCGCGGTCTCGATAACGGCCTGTGTCGGCGTCAGCTCGGTCAGGTCGCCATGTATATATTCAATCATGATTGTCGTTAATAATTTTATGATTTCACATCTCTCGTCATCGCGCCCATGCGCATACGATTATATAATAAACGCACATTCGGCGCTATTATTGCCAAAGAGGGGGAAAATGTTTTTGCTCCACTTTTGCAAATGAGAAAATTAAAAGAAGTTAGAGAAGCTCAAGAATTCAACTCCTGCATTTGCCCTTCTTCTTTCAATCTGTAAGCATTCTCACCCCGCCATCCTTACACTATCATACAAAAACATACCTAAAAGCTATGATTTTACAACTTTTTGTCGGTTCTTATAGTTAAAAAACTATTAAAACGTTCGTTTTCTCGAATAAAAGCTATACTTTTGCAACCGGAAACTGAACAAACAACAAATAAAAGAAAGAATACAATGAAGAAATTTAGAGCAGCCGTAGTAGGTTACGGCAATATCGGTAAGTTCACCGTCGAGGCACTCGAGGCAGCTCCCGATTTTGAGATTGCAGGCATCGTACGCCGTCAGGGCGACAAGAACAAACCAGCCGAACTGGCTGATTATGATGTAGTAGACGACATCACCAAGCTGAAGGACGTGGATGTAGCCATCCTCGCCACTCCTACCCGTTCCTGCCCAGAATACTCTGCCAAGATCGTGGCTCTCGGCATCAACACCGTCGACAGCTACGATATCCATACCGGCATCCTCGACTATCGTACCAGCCAGATGGAAAACTGCAAGAAGGCTGGCAAGGTGAGCGTCATTTCTGCTGGCTGGGATCCAGGTTCTGACTCTGTAGTGCGCGTGCTCATGGAAAGCCTTGCTCCTAAGGGTCTTACCTATACCAACTTCGGTCCTGGTATGAGCATGGGCCACTCTGTTTGCGTACGCAGCAAGCAGGGTGTCAAGGAGGCTCTCTCTGTCACCATCCCATTGGGCGAGGGCATTCACCGCCGCATGGTGTACGTAGAGTTGGAGGAAGGCGCCAAGCTCGAGGACGTAACTGCCGAGATTAAGGCCGACCCTTACTTCGCTCACGACGAGACCCACGTCTTTGCTGTAGCCTCAGTCGATGATGTCAAGGACATGGGCCATGGTGTGAACCTCGTTCGCAAGGGTGTTTCGGGCAAGACTCAGAACCAGCGTTTCGAGTTCAACATGAGCATCAACAACCCTGCTCTCACAGCCCAGGTATTGGTCAACGTGGCTCGCGCCACCTTCCGTCTGCAGCCAGGCTGCTACACCATGCCCGAGATTCCAGTCATCGACATGCTCCCCGGCACTCGCGAGGAAATTGTCGCCACACTCGTGTAAAATTGTTTTCAGCAAATATTCTGTTCCCCCTGCCCATCGGCAAGGAACATGAAACCAAAAGGGAAGAGAGCCACTATGTTCTCTTCCTTTTTTCGTTTACTCATTAGCACCTGCTTATCTGACTTTCACAGCACAACCCACAACACTTCACTCAATTTCCTATGCTCCACAACACATTGAAGCATTAATCTTTGTTTACGCTTACACTTTTTTCTCTTTTTCTTGGAATGTTCAGGAAAAAGTAGTAGATTTGCAGAAGTTGTGTAAATGATAGTTTAATACTTTGTCAGCTGCCCGATAGTGCCCCTCTTGGGTCTTAATAGATGACCGGCGCCTGTCGTCTATTGTGACCGCCCTTGGTCGT
>OIWV01001760.1_pt1 | contig 17387 bp, 14 predicted proteins | sample 1587751 | NCBI WGS metagenome assembly OIWV01 (sample SAMEA3888913, study PRJEB22519) | human gut metagenome | biome: human gut; feature: human-associated habitat; material: faeces | place: Denmark | collected 2010
AGATACTCACTTAATCAGAGGAACATCTTTGTTGCACTTGACTTGACAATTAGGGTTCAATATCAGGCAAATTCTTGTCAATAAAATCAAGTGCAGCTAAGCGATACTGAAAGGTTGAAGGTAGGAGTTCGGGATGTGCTGTGATGAAAACAATACTTGCATACGGATCTCGCTCACGAATCTGTTGAGCAACCAATATTCCCCCTTCGACATCACTGTCAGATCCAATATCTAGAAAAAACAGTAAATGCGAGCCCCTTTCCGTAATACGCTCTAATAATTGATTGGGTTTATCGTATAAATCAACCTTCCCAATTCTTAAAATATATATTTGTTTAGACTTGTGGATAGCATCCTCAAGACGAGCTTGTTGAAAATAATCTTCTTCTAAAACAAAAATATCTAACATAATTGAACACCTCTAATTACAACATCCTTATTCTATAACTTAAGATGCTAGTTACTCATAGAACGAATCCTATACTTTCACCTTGATTTTATAACTTTCGCTAATTTACAGCAAATGTTTCTAAAGCATATTGAACAATATATTGATTCAACTCTTGAAACTAAAAAAACACCACCCTCAAAAGAGAGTGATGTTACAACTCTTAAGAAATATCCACATAGCGTCTTGCACCACTATAAGTCGTATAAGATAACCATGTGTGTCCATCGGCTGTAAGGACCTTGTCATAGCGAACGGACATGCCTTTATCATAGTAGGCTAACTCTGGACTAGCAACACTTGGTTGAGCCTTGATAGAGCTAGGTTTGGTAAAGGTATAAGTACCAGTTGCAGCTAGGCTTGGACTTGCTGGTTGAGCAACTGCTGTTGCCTTACCATCAATAGCAATGTAACGACGGTTGCCTCCATGGCTAACATAAGAGAGCCATGTGTGACCATCTGCAGTCACCAATCTGTCATAGTTAACGGACATACCAGTATCATAGTAAGCCAACTCTGGACTCGCTACACTTGGTTCTGCTTTAATGCTAGAGCGTTCTTTGAAAGTATAGGTACCAGATGATGGTGTACTTGGTTGAACAGGTTGTTCTACAGGTTTAGTCACACTCGTTGGTGCGATAGCCACATAGAAACGATGTCCTGAATAGCTGAGATAAGAAAGCCATGTATAGCCATCATTATTGACAACCTTGTCATAGTTGACTGACATACCAGCATCGTAGTAGCTAACATCTGGGTTGGCTACCAAAGGTTGAGTCTTGATGCCAGTACGAGCGGTAAAGGTATATGAACCTGAAGCTGGAAGATTGTGGCGAGTTGCATTTTGAACTGGAACAGTTGTACTAGTGCCTCCGATACCTACCATTTTACCATCTTGGACATAGTAGAGATGGACAATGTATTCACCTGCTTCAGCCTTATGGTCACTAACATTGATGCGAACCTTGTAGCTACCATCACTTTGTCTGTCAGCTTTGTGCCATACAAGATCATCTTGGCCGTCTTTAGCTGTCCAAACTGGAACACTCACACCTTGGATAGCCTTGTCACCACCAGAAACATTAGTGATATGAACGTCGAAACCAAGGTTAGAGAGGTTTTCAATACTGATAGTGCCACTTGGTTTGCTTTCTTGTTGAGCAAGTTTTGCCACAGCTACATAACGGCGGTTGCCATTGTAGCTGAGGTAAGAAAGCCATTGGTAACCATCACCACTGACAATCTTGTCGTAGTTGACTGACATACCAGCATCATAGTAGGCTAACTCTGGACTTGCCACACGAGGTTCTGCCTTAATGCCAGTGCGTTCTTTGAAGGTGTAAGTTCCTGAGTCAGGAAGGCTATAGCTAGTAGTTGTATGCGTTTCTTCAACCTTGGCAGGAACTGTGTAAGCTGTGCCACCCACACCAACTAATTTACCATTAGTTTCAACATAGTAAAGATGAACATTGTAGAGACCACGTTCATTCTTATGGTCACTTAGACTGACGTTAACCTTGTAGTTGCCATTGTTAAGACGAGTTGCATTGTACCAAATGATATCATCTTGGCCATTCTTTTCAGACCAGATTGGAACAGATACCCCGAGGACACCGTTTTGGTCTGAAACATTACTGATAACTACACTAAAGTCACCATTGTCATGACTTTCAATAGCGATATCGCCTCTTGGTTTAGCTACAGCCTCTGCAACAGCACCTAGGTCGACATAACGACGAGTACCACTGTACGAAGTATAAGAAATCCAACGGTGGTTGTCCGCAAGCAAAGATCTATCGTAGTTGACTGACATGCCTGGATCAAAATTGAACTCAGTCTTGGCAGTCAAGCTAGGTTGGTTCTTCACATCTGCAGGTTTAGTGAAGTAATAAGTACCACGTTCAGGGATAGTTTCATCTCTAGTCGCTTCAGTAGTGCTACTAGTGTTTTCGGCCTTCAAAGCTGCGATATCAGCGTAGTAGCGTTCATAATCGTAACCAATGTAAGAAATCCATTGGTGATTATCTTTCTTCAAGACCTTATCATAGATAACATGGTCGCCTGCACTAAAGACGAAAGTAGGTTTGATATCCATGATTGGAGCTGTACGAATTTCAGTTGTGCGACGGAAATAATAGGTACCGTTCGATGGGATGTCAAGAGAGCCATCAGCAGTCACAGGACCATCTACACCTGGCTGACTAGCATTAGTTAAGACAGTACGAAGACTAGTATCGACAGCTTCACGGTCAGTACCTCTAACTTCTGCTACTTCTGAAGTTGCTGAACGGTTAATCTCACTAACTACTTCAGAGCTAGCTACTGATGACACTTCAGAACGTGGAGTAGCCACTTCTGATCTAGAAACAGAAGCGACAGCAGATGCAGAATGAGCAACCTCTGCTGGTACTTCCAAAGAAGCAACCTCGCTGGACACTACACTACTAGCTTCAGAAGAAGCAACTTCACTGCTAGCAAGCTTAGGTCTTGGTGCTTCTGATCTTGACGCAGGTTCATTGAGGACATCGGTAACAGCTTCTGAAGTTGCCTGGTCAATTTGGGGTGCTTCAGAATTATTTACAGTAACTTCATAGTCTGTGATAGAACCTGTGCTATTGGCTTGTTCCTGAGCCAAAGCATGTCCACCAAGCATCAAGCTCGCACCAATCAAGACTGATGCAGCTCCAAAAGAATATTTACGTATTGAGTAACGTTGACGTTCCTTAAAAACATATGCCTTTCTCATTTTGATCACTCTCACTTTCTAGGCTGTTTGATAAAGATTGGAACCGTTTTCATACTTCTATTATACCTCTTTGAAATATTTTTTACAATTATTTCAATATTATTACTAAACTTTATTTTGTAGAAAATTGATATCTAATTCTTTCAAATAACTATAATTAAGAAAAGCCCCAAGAACTACCTGAGGGCTTTTGCTACATCTAATTCCTTGACACATTAAGCAAATCTGAATAGATTAATTAATTCATTCTGGGTTGATTTGACTATAGGTATCAATCTAGTCTAACTATGATTCATCATAGATGTATTCTTCTAAATGTTCAGTCACTGTAATCTCATCGCAGGAGCTAACATTTTGAAAGTCCTTAATGTAAACAATTTTATACTGATTTGGTAGAAGTAATGGAAAGGCAATTGGCTTACCATTCTTACACACGCGAAACATCTGAAGGCTATCTGTTACGTTACTAATAAAGACAAACGGAAACAAATGAGGACTGGGAGAATCCAAATAGTGATAGGTCCCCTTTAAGGTACCACTAGTACTTCTCACTTCTCCATGTTCTTTTTGAGACATTTTTAAAGCGCACTCCTTCTACTACTTGTAATTTCCTTTTCTTAAGTACCGAGGGACAATACCATTAATCTAATTTATTGTAAACATGCATCCGACCATATATCGCATCAGAACCGAAACGAATCTGTCCATTACTATCAAAGAAAATTGGGTCACTGGTTGGTCCATCATTATGAGCAAAACCTGCTACATAACCGCCATCTTGAGCAAAACCATTAAAGAGCTGACTACTTGTATCACTATAACCACTTTCAGCACCAACACGGGTTACACTACCGGATGGGGATACTGTAATTGTGTCCCCTAAGTCATTTTGATAGGTACCAGCAACACTAGAGAAATCACCATTAGCCATTGCCGTAGCATCAACTACTGTGGTAGCTGGTGTTTGTTCCGCTGAAGCGGCTGGTTGTTCTGTCGTCGTTCCTTGATTTACTCCGGCTGTTTCTTCACTAGGATTTGTTGGGGCAACTTCTTGTTGAGTAGATCCAGCAACATTTCCGGCTGATGGTTGTGAATTCTTTTCTCCAGAGGTTTCTTTTGAGACTTCTTCTGAACTAGAAGATTTTGTCTTTTTCTCAGACTTCTTCGATTTTTCTTTTGAAGATGGTTTTGTCGATTTCACTTTCTGACTAAACTTACTAGAGCTCGATGTTAATGTGGCTTCCTTCTTGTTATTACCACATGCACCAAGTAATAGAACGGAAGTTAAAGCGAGTGCGGTTAAAGTTGTGAAACGTTTTGTAGCAGGTTTCATAATAATTCTCCTTAATACTCTATTTTAGACTGTGTCATTTTCAAAAATCTTGATGAATAAGTTATATTCTTTAGTTCTTCTTATGAATCTAATATACTGCATATTTTAAAAAAAAAGGACACGTATGTCCTGCTCTATTCTTTCATAGCATCTCTCATTTTCTCTGACATGATGTCAGCTAAAGAGGTATCTCCTAATAATCTAGCCAGCTTTTCGTCTAGTTTCATTAGGTTATTTGGCTTATCTAAACTAGTCGCATGCATCAATTGATATTTGAGATTGAGGTATTCTACCGGCAACTTTGAGCCTATAGCTCTCTCTCCAAGCAATTCCGATAAAGATATATTCAGACGTCTTGCCAAGTGCTCTAAGGTTTCTAGTTTAGGTTGAGACTTCCCTGTCTCTATACGTGTCAATTGTCGTACTGATAAAACCTCATCCCCTTCACAAAATTTTTCTTTAGTGAGTCCTTGTGCTAATCTCAACTCTCTTAACCGATGACCAAAGTCTTGTCCAAACATCGCTAGCTCCCTATTACTTGAAACTATTATAATTTTTATGATTTGTAATAGTATACCACCCAGTATTCACTATTTCAATTATGAAACGAAAATAATCATTACTTTCAATACCACTTACAAAGAAAAAAGATAGGATTTTCATCCTACCTTTTCAAGTTTCTTTTATTGTATCACATCTTAAAGCTGTTCTGCTACTGCTGAAAGAAGATCTTGGATACCATTGGCATCGCTACCACCGGCCATGGCCATATCTGGTTTACCACCACCACGACCTGATACGATTGGTGCAAGAACCTTGATGACATTACCTGCGTGAACATCCTTAGACTTGCTTGCTACAAGGACATTAACTTTTTCGCCAATGTGAGCTGCAAGGACAAGGATGTCAGAGTAGTCTGCTTGTTTCCATTGGTCAGCAAATGTACGAAGGGCACCTGCGTCAGATACTTCCACTTGGCTAGCGATGTAACGAACACCGTTAGCTTCTTTAACGTCTTTGAAGACATCACCAGCTGCTGCTGCTGCTGCTTTTTCTTTAAGAGCAGCATTTTCTTTTTGAAGGGCATGCAACTGCTCTTGAAGGCTAGCAACCTTGTTAGGTACTTCTTTCAATTGTGGTGCCTTAAGTGTTGCTGCGATTGCTTTAAGGGCATCTTCTTCTTCACGGTAAGCAAGGTAAGCTTCACGTGATGTCACTGCCAAGATACGACGTGTTCCTGAACCGATACCTTCTTCTTTGACAATCTTGAACATACCGATTTCAGCAGTGTTGGCAACGTGCGTACCACCACAAAGCTCAACAGAGTAATCACCGATTGAAACGACGCGAACATTCTTACCATATTTTTCGCCAAAGAGGGCCATAGCTCCCATTGATTTAGCAGTGTCAATGTCTGTTTCAATAGTTGTTACTGGAGTTGCTTTCCAGATTTCTTCGTTGACTTGTTCTTCGATAGCACGCAATTCTTCTGGAGTTACAGCCTCAAAGTGAGTGAAGTCGAAACGCAAGAATTCTTGTTCATTAAGAGAACCCGCTTGAACAGCATGATCACCAACAATATTATGAAGAGCAGCATGCAAGAGGTGAGTTGCTGTGTGGTTCTTCATAACACGGTGACGACGTGTGTGGTCAATTTCAAGTTTGTAGTTAGCACCTACAACAAGTTCACCTTCAACCTCAACAGTGTGAAGGGCTTGTCCATTTGGTGCACGTTGAACATCAACCACACGCGCAACAACAGTACCAGCTGCATCTGAGATCGTACCGTGGTCTGCTACTTGTCCACCCATTTCAGCGTAGAATGGTGTTTGTTCAAAGACAAGGAGTGCTTGACCAGAGTTAACACTATCATGACGAGCATCATCAGCAACGATAACGCTCAAACGGCTTTCAGCAGTTTCCGCTTCATACAAGAACTCAGATGGTTCAGTGATGTTGGCGAGGGTTTCATTTTGCATACCCATAGAACCACCTTTAACCACGCTAGCACGCGCACGTTCTTGTTGTTCTTTCATGGCAGCTTTGAAACCTTCATGGTCAATCTTGAAGCCTTCATCTTCAGCCAACTCTTCTGTCAATTCCACTGGGAATCCATAAGTATCGTAAAGTTTAAAGATATCTTTACCTTCAAGCGTATCTTTACCAGATTTCTTAAGGTTAGCAAGAAGCTCGTCAAGCATGCTTGAACCTGCATCGATGGTACGTGCAAAGGTTTCTTCTTCACGTTTAACGATTTTTTCGATAAAGTCTTTCTTCTCAAGAACTTCTGGGTAATAGCTTTCCATGATTTGACCAACAGTTGGAACAAGTTTGTACAAGAAAGCATCAGAAATGCCGAGACGACGGCCGTGCATTACGGCACGACGGAGAAGACGACGAAGGACATAACCACGACCTTCATTACCTGGAAGGGCACCATCACCAATGGCAAATGCCAATGAACGGATGTGGTCAGCGATGACCTTGAAGCTCATTGTGTCACCATCTGGATCATAAGTTTTACCAGACATTTTTTCGATTTCACGAATGATAGGCATGAAGAGGTCTGTTTCAAAGTTTGTTTTAGCCCCTTGCATTACGGCTACAAGACGTTCAAGACCTGCGCCCGTATCAATGTTTTTATTAGGAAGTTCCTTATATTCTGAACGTGGAACAGCTGGATCTGCGTTGAATTGTGACAAAACGATGTTCCAAATTTCAATGTAACGGTCGTTTTCAATATCTTCTTCAAGCAAACGGATACCAATATTGTCAGGGTCAAAGTCTTCGCCACGGTCAAAGAAGATTTCAGTATCTGGTCCTGAAGGTCCAGCACCGATTTCCCAGAAGTTATCTTCAATTGGAATCAAATGACTAGGTTCAACACCGCAAGCAATCCAACGGTTGTATGAATCTTTATCATCTGGATAGTAAGTCATGTAAAGTTTGTCTTTTGGAAAATCAAACCACTCTGGGCTTGTCAAAAGCTCATAACCCCATTCGATGGCTTCATCACGGAAGTAGTCACCAACTGAGAAGTTACCAAGCATTTCAAACATTGTGTGGTGACGAGCTGTCTTACCAACATTTTCGATATCGTTGGTACGAATAGCCTTTTGTGAGTTAGTGATACGTGGATTTTCAGGAATCACAGAGCCATCAAAGTATTTTTTCAAAGTGGCAACCCCTGAGTTAATCCAAAGAAGGGTTGGATCGTTAACTGGAACCAAGTTAGCTGATGGTTCAACAGCGTGACCTTTTGATTTCCAGAAATCAAGCCACATTTGACGAATTTGTGCTGAAGTAAGTTGTTTCATTGTTTCTCCTTAATTAATTGTTTTTTATTTTGAGTTATTCTCGAGCATTTCCACATAGTCAATAGCGACACATAGGGAAATGGCTAAATCGGCATAAGTATTTTCATAAACGGTAACAGTATAGGTCGATGTTAGATGGAAGAGTTCCTTTTGAATCCTAGCAACTACCTGATCTTGACTATTAAGCAGTTGAAAATCCAGGTCCCAAATATTCCCCTCTATTCGCAAGCCAAGATTATCGACATCATACTTATCACGAAGAAAGGTTAATTTTTTACGAATGTAAAAACTCGAACCATCCTGTAAATTCACCGTAAATTTGGGTAAGAGGCTAATAGGCTCCTTGGTGATATGACTGATCTCACGACCATCCTCGCCAAAAATAGTAAAGGTCTTTGGAATCTTAAAAAAGGATCCTTCTACCTGATAGGCAACTCTACCTTGATCATCCTTGATATCAAAGCGTTCACCACCCAATCGAAACTTCTGTTTGACAAAATAGGTTTTCATACGCCACCTCCAATAATGTCATACATTCATTCAAAAAATACTAAAAGAATAAAAGACAAGACCACTAAACGAAGGGCGACGTGAACCGCGGTACCACCTTCATTCAATGAACTTGTCATTCTTATTTGTCTTTAATTGTGAACTTTGAGTAGCAAGTAACCAGATTCGTCCATGGCTCGCAGCGACCGCCATTTTTCTGTATCAGAAGCGATGATTACCAATCTCAAAGGGAAGGCTAAAAATGTCATGATATTAGAACTTTCAGCCACTCTCCATTTTAACGTGTTTTAGGTCTTAGGTCAAGCTGATAATAGCATTATCAACTCTATCTTGTGATTTATTTGCTAGAGCTTGATGATGAACTTGATGAAGCCCCAGAACCAGTCACATACTGGTCAAGAATTGCGCTAAAGGCCTTGTCTACAACTTTAACATTATATTTCTTAAGGACCTTAGCAATCACTGAGTTAGTGAAGTTAGTATCAGATTTCTTACCATTGATGATAACCTTAGTCAAATCATCCTTATAGTTTTTCCAATCTGCATTTTTCTCAGATTTTGAAACAGTTTTGACGATGTAGTAAGTCGCAGCACCAGTTGAGCTGTTTGAAACAGTCACTACGTCAGAGACGGCATTAGCATCTTGTTTGAAGGCTGCTGTCAAAACATCTGCTGGGAAGTCTTGAGAAGCTGAGTTAACTGTCTTAGAAGCCACTTCCAAGCTGTTATCTTTAGCAACTTGTGAGAAGTCTGCTCCTTCTGCTTTAGCTTCAGAGTCTACCTTATCTGCCACTGCTTTATCAGTAGTTGAAACTACTTGTACCTCTGTATTTGGTGTGTAGTTATCATAGGCAGCCTTGTAATTTGCTTCCGTCAAATCTTTTTGTGCGGCTTGGTTAACAGCGTACTCAACCAATTTTTGTGTACGGATTTGAGTGCGGTATGACTCTTCTGTTTGACCATAGGCTGCAAGTACTTGTGAGAATTGATCTCCGTATTGTTCTGAAGCTTGCTTATAAGCTTTGTCAACGTCTTCTTTGCTGACTTTGCTACCATATTCTTTTTCAAGAGCCTTTTGCAAAGTTGCACTCAAAACACTTTGTTGTGTTTGGCTACTACCTTTAAGTGAATCAAAAACATCACCAACAGTAACAGTATCACCTTTCATAGATACCAAAGTTGTTTCTTCAGTTGTTTTGTTACCTAGAGAAACATACATAGCACCTGCACCAACGAGAGCTGAAACAGCTACAAGGGCAAGACCTCCAAGGAAGCGACCACCTGAGCTTGGTTTACCAGCATCACGTGTCTTTTTAGTTTTAGCACGTTTAGCTTTTTCTTTCGCTTTTTCACTGGCGAGGGCGATGCTTTCCTCTTCTTCTTTTTGGCGATCAAGATGCTCTTGTTCTGCGTCTTTGTCTGCTACAACCTCTTCAACAGTTTCTTCTGTTGACTCAAGGTTTTCATTTTCTTTAGCCATTTTATCTACTCCTTAAATTGTCAATATCTTTGTTATTATACCACACTTACTTAAATAATGCTTAATCTGGCAAGATAATATTTTCAGAATTTTTCCGAAGCATAAGAAGTCCGTCACTCATAGGGACCAAACTAGCAGTCAATCCAGGGTTATCTAAGGTCGCATCAAAAAGACGATGCAAGCCACGGTAAATCGTACGCTGACCACGACGAACCTCCATGATATCTTTGGCAATATCGCCCCCTTGGAAGATATCATCAAAGACGATGACACCACCTACCTTGAGACGTTTTAGGATTTCAGGCAGAAAGACGATATATTTAGACTTGGCTGAGTCCATAAAGACAAAATCATAGTCAGTGTCCAAATCTTGCAAAACTTCTGCTGCATCTCCTTCGACCAAGGTAATTTGTTTGCGGCTGTCATACTTGGCTAGATTTTCCTTGGCAAAGCCAATCATTTCTTCATTACGATCAACCGTTGTAATCTGAGCATCAGGCGCATACTCAGCCATAAGAAGGGCTGAAAAACCAATAGCTGTTCCTACCTCAAGGATTTTCTTAGGCTGCAAGGTCTGCAACAAAAATCGGAAATAAGCAACTACTTCGTGCTGGATAATTGGAATATTTTCCTTACGAGCAAAGGCCTCCAGTTCAGCCAAATGCCCTTTATTTTCCTGAAGATGCGTTCGCATGTAGTCCACGATATCCTTGTTGACTACTGGACGACGCATGTTGTGATTTGCGTTTTTACTATATGATTTAACCATGTGTTTTATTATATAAAAAATCCCTAGCGAGTGCTAGAGATTTTTCTTATCTATAACTCAAATCGTCATCATTAAGCTACTTGACGTAACCCCCTCTTTTTCAAGAGGTAGGAAACGACCAAAGCCACCACGTAAAGAGCGATGAAAACAAGCAAGGTCATCTGGTATGATTTTATCAATTCGTAGGTTACGGATAAAAGCATTGGCCCCACTAAGGCCGCCATCGCCCAGGCAGTCAAAATATAACCATGAAGGGTAGCCAACTCCTTTGCCCCAAAGATATCGCTAAGATAGGGAGGAATTAATGAGAAACCTGCCCCGTAGCAAGTCATCAGAACAGCCATCGCAACCACAAAGACAAGTGGAACTTGCAGGACAATTAGGAGGACAGCCATAACAATATTAACCACAAAGAGGAGAACAAAGGTCTTCGGACGCCCAATATAATCCGACAAGCCTGCCCACAGAAGGCGACCAAAACCATTAAAGATTCCCATAACACCTACAACAACTGCCGCTGATTCAGCTGACATCCCAACCATATCTTGAGCCATTGGAGAAATAGCAGAAACAAGGGCTAAGCCACATGAAATATTGATAAACAGAATAAGCCATAACCAGTAGAAAGTTGATGATTTCAGAGCCTCATTAGCCGTAACTCCCTTGCTCAAATCAGCAGCCTGACGGTTCGGACTCTTGTCAGCCAACAGTTGTGCTTCCTCTACACTTGGTCGTTTAATGAATTGTGAGACAAAAAGCATAACAACAAAATAAACGACTCCCAAGGTATAAAAGGTCTGCTCAACACCACGTGCCTGAATCAGATATTGAGCAATGGGACTGGTTAACAATGAGGCAAAGCCAAAGCCCATAATGGCAAGGCCAGTCGCAAGTCCACGCTTATCAGGAAACCACTTAATAATAGTTGAAACAGGCGTAATATAACCCACACCCAGTCCTAGACCACCAAGAATACCATAACCAAGATAAAGCATCCACAGCTCTCCATGAGCAATGGCAACTCCTGTCAGAATGTTACCCCCAGCATAGAGAACAGCCGACATACTCCCAGTCACTCTAGGACCAAATTTTTCAACCAGACGCCCCATGAAAGCTGCAGAAAGCCCTAGACAAAAGATAGCCAACGAAAAGGCAAAAGAAACTGAAGATTGATCCCAGCCAGTCTGGGCCATAATAGGATTACGATAGATACTCCAAGCATAGGTAGACCCCAACATAAGATGGAGTAAGACACCACACGTTGCTACAAGATAACGATTGGTTGTTTTCACAAAAACCTACTTTCTATTTCTGAACATTGTTCACTTATAAAATACAAAACGTTAGGTTTTTAGTCTATCATGAATATAAACTAGGGGCTATAAATATGCTCATTAACTCATTTCCAAATCAATTAGAGCTTTTATTTTAGTAAACGTTCGTTTTTTAGACATAAAAAGAATCATCCTGATTCAGAATGATTCTCTCATATGGTAACTTCTTTTTACGAAAGGTGAACACCTTTTTCAACCAAGACTTCCAATTCAACGAGACGGTCTTCAAAAACTTTGAAGGCAGCATCTAAGTAGTCGGTATTGGTCATATCAACACCAGCTTTCTTGATAACTTCCAAAGGATAGTCTGAGCTTCCCGCCTTAAGGTAAGTAAGGTAAGCTTCTTTATCTTCTTCAGTACCGTGAACAATTTTTTCAGCCAAGTAGCTTGCCGCAGCAAATCCTGTAGCGTATTGGTAGACATAGTAATTCATGTAGAAATGCGGAATACGTTCCCACTCAAACTGAATTTCGTAGTTATCCTCAGCTTTAAGGTTATAGTATTTCTCATTGAGGTCTGCGTAAAGCTTATTCATGAAGTCCGCTGTCAAGATTTGACCAGATGCATCTGCCTCATGGATAGCATGTTCAAACTCAGCAAATTGGGTTTGACGGAAGACAGTTCCCTTGAAGCCATCCAAATAGTGGTTAAGAATAGCAAAACGTGTCTTGTCATCTTTAACCTCTTTAAGAAGCGTTTCTGTCAAGATATTTTCATTGGTTGTAGACGCAATTTCTGCCAAGAAGATTGGGTAATCTCCGTAAACATATGGTTGAGTCTGACGTGTGAACGTTGAATGCAAACTATGGCCAGTTTCGTGAACCAAGGTAAAGAGATTGTCCAAAGTGTCTTGCCAGTTCAAAAGCATGAAGGCATTGGTATCGTAGGCACCACCTGAGTAAGCCCCTGAACGTTTTCCTTTGTTAGGGTGAACGTCAATCCAACGTTCCGTAAAGGCTGCATGGACCCCTTTACTATACTCTTCACCAAAGATTGCCAAGACTTCTTCTGCTTTCTTGAGAGATTCTTCATAAGTAAGAGCAGTTTCAGTCTCAGAAAGTGGTGTATAGACGTCATACATCTTAAGCTCATCAAGTCCCAAGACCTTCTTACGCAAATCTAGGTAACGGTGTAAAAGTGGCAAATGCTTGTTCACTGATTCCAAGAGTGAGTCATAAACACTCTCTGGAATAAAGTTAGCCGCAAGTGCTGCATGACGTGCTGAATTATAGTGACGAACTTTGGCTTGGTAATTGTGAACCTTAACAACGCCTTGAAGTGTTTGTGCATAGGTATGTTGGAACTGCTCGTAAGTACCGTACATCGCTTCATAAGCTCCCTTACGAATGTCACGGTCCTTAGATTCCATGAGGGTGATAAAGTTACCATGTGTCAACTCAACCACATCCCCTTGACCATCTGATACCCATGGGAAGAGGATATCAGCATTATCTAAGACATTGAAGGTATCCGTTGGACCGTTGAAAATATCACCAGCTGCTGCCAAGAGCTCCTCAGCTTCTTGAGAAAGAACATGGTCCTTGTTTGCCAAAAGGCGTTCGAAATAGTGGTCATAAAGTCCAAGACCTGGCTCTTGTTCTTTAAATTCAGCTAATTTCTTATCATCCAAGGCCATAAATTCAGGCTCAAAGTAAGCAAAGGCTTCACTCAACTGTGAGTAAAGGTTTGAGGCCTTAGCTTGATACTCTTGGTAAAGCCCTACTGTTGTGTCTTGGTCATTTTTCATTGACGCATACACATAGATTTTCTCCAAGCGACGCATAAGGCTCATATAAAGTTCTGTTGCCTCAAGCAAGTTCTTAGCAGAATCTAAGAGATGACCTGCATAAGCACTAGCCTTCTTCAAATCCTGAACAGTGCTTTCATATTCAGTCTCCCAATCTGCATCTGTCGCAAAAATGGTCGTCAAATCCCATGTGTATTTCTCTTCTAAATGAGCACGATTGTCTGACATAATATTCTCCTTAATTGTATCTATTCTTTACTATTTTAGCATAAAAGGTGGGAGGGTAGAGAGTTTGTCGATAAGAAAAACGCCTTTTTCGATAATATTGCATAAAAAACTTTTCAAATCCTTCAAGTGACTGTCTAATTTGTACAAAACCCTGCTTAGATTCTGGAAATCTCACTTGTGGAAAAAAATCCTGATCAGACAGGCATAACAAATTCATTCCCTTAAGATAGGCTTCTTCCTGCCTTCTCATCCACCTTGGATTTTTCCCCATTAATTCTCGTTGAATCACATGTGAGACCTTCTTTCGCTGAGTTACTTGATAAGTCTCAACCTGCTCTGCTTGATAAGGAAAACGTAAAACTGTCATGAGATTTTCGGTTAACGACCAGGCCTTAGTTAAATAATAGACTTTCCCAAAAATATCCTCATAGATGAGATACTTAAGTCTAATTTCCTCTCGCTTCCAATCAAGCTCCCATAGGTGAAATCCTATCTTAGCCGTAAAATAGAGAAAGTCCCGCTGTAGGTCTGTTAAACGTCCATTCAACCAGAGTTCCTCACCCAAAAGCCAACGCACTTCGTAACCTGCTTGGTGATAGGCACATGTCCTCTCTCTCAAACGTTGCTGGGATAAACGAGAACACTGAACTTCTAGAACCAGGGAATCGCCAACAAATAAATCTGCAATTTGCCCCAACTCGGACAAAACCTTTTCAATACTTACTTTTTCACCATGATTAACCAAAGATTTATATAAGGCTGCCTTAAGCGATAAATGTTGAGCCGATTCATTCTCCGAGAAGAACTGACAATCTTGCAAAGATTTATGAGCAAAATGTGGGCACATTACCTGGCCATGCCTCAATAGGACAACTCCCTGGCATCCAGGACAGCTATAGGATTCCTTACGTTTCAAACAGGTTTCTAGAGCTAAAACGAGGTTTCCCTCCTGATTTTTTGCAATTAACATGACTCTCTCCTTCGTGCACTCTCTTACTTATTCGTAAAAGAATTCACAAAATAAAAAAACATCTAGATTACTCTAGATGCATCCCCCATTCAAACTGAAACTTGCTCCCTGCTGTATGGAAACTTAGGTTTATAGGTGTATAGCTTAACCTAGGATACAAGTGCCACTCAGTCCATTCGATCTCTTTTCAACAATCTCGATACCTAAAGGAAAATCCCCCAACTTTCCTTGGTATCAGGATCTTGAAAACAGTTTCTATCCAACATAACCATTAAAAATAGTCAATGTAGCATAGACAGATGCTCTCACAAACATCTGATCAAATTCCGTCACTGAAGCATCATCCCAATATGCTTTTCACCCTTTTATTCCTCAATCCCACTAAAAACTTAATCCTTGAGTTGATAATGAGATAAAACAATTTTTAGACTTTTACAAGTTAAAGTCTCTATTTACTAACATTGAACCACCAATTTCCTAGGTGCAGTTCAGTACCAACAAACTCAAAATTGTGTTGGCTCAAAATGGTTTCTGGTCAAGAGTATCTTGTGATTGATAGTCAGTCAATCTGAAAAGCTTTCCCTCTAGCTTCTTGACGCAGAACGTCTTACTGCTTACAAGATACGATTTCCTAGAAGAGTATTGGCTAAAAACGCCACTCTCAAAACATACCACCTATCAGTCATTAGGTTTAGTCCACCTTCTGATAGGTATATTAGCAGTTACTGCTTTATTTTCTCTCCCTCTTCGCTTTTGAAGATTAGTCTCTACCGATTCTGCTGTTTTTGAAGCTGCTGTTTGCTCTACACGGATTAAAAATACCGCTAGCTCCCGCTACGATGATGCTGATGTTTTAAATCGATTAATCTAATTTTTTTGCTGTTTAAATCTTCTCTTTTTAAATCATCACAATGAAACATTGGAATTTGATAACTTAGAATTCCAGATTCTAAGCTAGTCTTTTTTGATCAGGGAGTCACCCTTCCAAAAAACAAACTCTTCCTAACACAATCTATTATACTTTATTATAATTTTTTGTCAATTAATTTATTTCATATTTTTTGAAAATATTTTTAAATACTCTTTTTAGATAGTTGAAACAGTTCAAAAACACTATAATATAGGCATTTGTGCTGCCATTGAAAAATTAGAAAACATCCTTTGCTTTTTAGTCACGATCAATAGAATATGTTAGCTATCAGAAAATTTTATTTTTATTATTTTCGACTAACTTGATTTTACTTAACTAGTCAAAACCAACCGTGAAATGACCTACACCCCAAAAGTTAGACAGAAAAAATCTAACTTCTAGGGTGTTTTTATTATGAAATTGACTTATGAGGATAAAGTCCTTATCTATGAACTTAGAAAGGAAGAAATGATTGATAAAATCCTACATGAATACTGTTCTCAAGATAGAGTTTCTCTCGAATGTTCTCTCCCAAATCAAGGGATGCTTCCTAACTGGCTCGCACAATACAAGAAAAAGCTAGAAGAAATGACGGAACTAGAACGTCTTCAAGCAGAAAATGCGGTTCTAAAAAATGAGAGAACTCCGATTGAGGGACGAAAAAGAGCAAAGAGAAAAACGGAAATTGTTCGAGGATTGGTAACAGAGTTTACTTTAGAGATTCTTCTAAAGATTATTAAGCTTGCTCATTCGACCTATTATTACCACTTAAAACAGCTGGATCAAACGGATAAGAGCCAAACTATCAAAGCTGAAATTCAAGCTATTTTTACTGAATACAAGGGAATTATGGCTATCGTCACATCACTCTCGCATTGAGAAAACGTGGCTTTATGGTAAATCATAAGAAAGTGCAACGTCTGATGAAGGCTCTTGGTTTAAGTGCTCGAATTCGCCGAAAACGGAAGTACTCTTCATATCAAGGAGAGATTGGTAAGAAAGCAGAAAATCTCATTCGACGCCAGTTTGAAGCATCAAAACCAATGGAAAAGTGCTACACAGATGTGACAGAGTTTGCCATTCCAGCAAGCAGCCAAAAACTCTATTTATCACCAGTTTTAGATGGTTTTAACAGCGAAATTATCGCCTACAATCTTTCTACTTCGCCCAACTTAGCACAAGTAAAAATGATGTTGGAACAAGCTTTCACAGAGAAGTACTATGAGAACACTATTCTACACAGTGACCAGGGATGGCAATATCAACATGATTTCTATCATCATTTTTTAGAGGACAAGGGAATCCAACAATCTATGTCACGTAAAGGCAATAGTCCAGACAACGGCATGATGGAATCCTTCTTTGGCATTCTTAAGTCTGAGATGTTTTATGGTTATGAGAAGACGTTCAAGTCAATTGAGCATTTGGAACAAGCTATTGTAGACTATATTAATTATTACAACAACAAACGCATTAAGGTAAAACTAAAAGGACTCAGTCCTGTACAATACAGAACTAAATCCTTTGCTTAAATTATTTGTCTAACTTTTTGGGGTCAGAACACTTGAGATAGGTTTCTTTTTTATTTTACAAC
>OIWV01001780.1_pt1 | contig 17266 bp, 12 predicted proteins | sample 1587751 | NCBI WGS metagenome assembly OIWV01 (sample SAMEA3888913, study PRJEB22519) | human gut metagenome | biome: human gut; feature: human-associated habitat; material: faeces | place: Denmark | collected 2010
GGCCCCTGCGGCCCCTGCTCTGAGATCTACTATGACCGCGGCCTGAAGTACGGCTGCGGCAAGCCGACCTGCGGCGTCGGCTGCGACTGTGACCGCTTCATGGAGATCTGGAACCTCGTGTTCAGTCAGTATGATGCCGACGGCAAGGGCAACTATGAGCTGCTGGCCAAGCCGAACATTGATACCGGCATGGGCCTGGAGCGTCTGGCCGTCGTCATGCAGGATGTCAACAACCTGTTCGAGGTCGATACCGTTGCCGCCGTTCTGCACCACGTCGAGCGCATCGCGGGCAAGAAGTACGGCGAGAACGAGAAGGATGACATCTCCATCCGCGTGATTACCGACCACATCCGTGCCACCGTCTTTATGGCTTCCGACGGCATCCTGCCGTCCAACGAGGGCCGCGGCTACGTCATGCGCCGTCTGCTGCGCCGCGCCGCCCGCCATGGCCGTATGCTGGGCATCAACCGTCCGTTCCTGACCGAGCTGGTCGAAACGGTCATCGAGTCCAGCGAGGCCGGTTACCCCGAGCTGCGCGAGCATGAGTCTTATATCAAGAAGGTCATCGGCACCGAGGAGCTGCGCTTCGGCCGCACCATCGACGCCGGTCTGAACATCCTGACCGGCATGATGGGCCGTCTGAAGGAGGCCCATGAGAAGGTCCTGTCCGGTGTCGAGGCGTTCAAGCTGAACGATACCTTCGGCTTCCCGCTTGACCTGACCCGTGAGATCGCCGCCGAGGCAGGCTTTGCCGTCGATGAGGCCGCGTTCCACATCGAGATGACCAAGCAGCGTGAGCGCGCCCGCGCCGAGCGCCTGGCCAAGGATATTTCCGGTTGGAGCGCTGACCTGTTCGGTGAGCTGACCGCCGAGCCCACCCGGTTTGACGGCTACGAGACCCTGTCCGAGAAGGCTAAGGTTCTGGCTCTGTCCGACGGGGAGGAGCTCGTCGATGCCATCGCCACCGACGAGGCGGGCGAGGCCAAGGACGGCGTGCTGGTCGTGCTGGACCGTACCCCGTTCTATGCAGAGATGGGCGGCCAGGTCGCTGACCACGGTTATCTTGTCAGCGGCGACGCCAAGCTGAAGGTCACCCAGGTCAAAAAGACCCCGAAGGGCTATTTCGTCCATACCTGTGAGCTGCTGGACGGCACCATCCACGTTGACGATGAGGTCACCGCTTCCGTCGATGAGAAGCGCCGTGCCGCCATCTGCCGCAACCACACCGCCACCCACCTGCTGCAGAAGGCCCTGCGCGAGGTCCTGGGCGAGCATGTCCATCAGGCCGGCAGCTATCAGGACGACCAGATCACCCACTTCGACTTTACGCATTTCAGCGCCGTCAGCCCCGCCGAGCTGGCCGAGGTCGAGCGCCGCGTCAACGAGAAGATTTACGAGGCTCTGCCCGTCACCGTCAAGAACCTGCCCATCGAGGAAGCCAAGAAGATGGGCGCTATGGCTCTGTTCGGTGAGAAGTACGGCAGTGTCGTCCGCGTTGTCGACGCCGGCGGCTGGAGCACCGAGTTCTGCGGCGGCACCCATGTCACGAACACCGCACAGATCGGCTGCTTCAAGATTTTGAGCGAGTCCAGCGTGGCTGCCGGTATCCGCCGCATTGAGGCTACCACCGCCTTCGGCGTGCTGGATCTGCTGGATGACCGCACCGAGATTTTGGCCAAGACCGCTGTTGCCCTGAAGGCCAACAACCTGAAGGACGCTCCGGCACGCGCCGAGGCACTGGCTGCTGAGCTGAAGGAGACCGCCAAGCAGCTTGAAATCCTGAAGGCCCAGATGGCTGCCGCCAAGATCGACGGCCTGTTTGAGAACGCCGCCGACATCGACGGCGTGCGCATCGTCTCCGCCTACCTGACCGGCACCGGTGCCGATACCCTGCGCGACATGGTCGATAAGGTGCGCGACAAGGCCCCCAACGCCGTGACTGTGCTTATCGGCAGCGACGGTAATAAGACGATGATGGCTGTCGGCGTTTCCAAGAACGCCATGGCCCGCGGCCTGAAGGCAGGTGCCCTCGTCAAGAAGATTGCCGCTATCGCAGGCGGCAACGGCGGCGGCAAGCCCGACTTCGCTATGGCCGGTATCCGCGACACGTCCAAGATCGACGACGCACTGAACGCTGTGCCCGAAATCGTCAAGGCGGAAATGAATCAGTAATTCTTTGCCATAAAATCCACTGCAAAGGAGGGATTCCGGATGGAGGATTGTCTGTTCTGCAAGATCGCCGCAGGCGAGATTCCCTCGAACAAGCTGTTTGAGGACGACAAGCTGCTGGCGTTCTACGACATCGACCCGCAGGCCCCCGTGCATTTTCTTGTCATCCCGAAGCAGCACATTGCGTCTGCCGCAGCCCTGACCGAGGATGATGCCGCGCTGCTGGGCCACATCTACGCGGTCATTGCGCAGCTGTGCAAAAAGCTGGGCGTCGACGAGAGCGGCTACCGCGTTGTGACCAATGTCGGCGCGGACGGCGGCCAGAGCGTTAAGCACCTGCACTTTCATGTGCTGGCCAAGCGCAGCCTTGCATGGCCTCCGGGCTGATGCCGGGCGTTGCACAAAACACTTGTGAATCAATAAAGAGAGGTAAACTAACATGGCAGATACCTATACACTGCACATTGCGGGTCTGACCCGTGAGCTGCCCATCTGCAAGGTCAACGACCACATGGATATTGCCGCTTTCATCATGTTCAGTGATGTGGAGCTGACCGAGGCATGCGCCGCAGCTCTGCTGAAAAAAGCCCCCGAGTTTGACGTAATCCTGACCGCCGAGGCCAAGGGCATTCCTCTGGCCTACGAAATGGCGCGCCAGAGCGGAAAATACTGGATTCCCGCCCGCAAAGGTCCGAAGCTGTATATGCGTGAGCCTGTCATCATCGAGGACCAGTCCATCACGACTGCCGGTAAGCAGACGCTGGTCATCGACAAGAAGGACATCGAGTATATGGACGGCAAGCGCATCCTGATCGTGGATGACGTTATCTCCACCGGCGGCTCCCTGCATGCACTGGAAACGCTGGCCGCCAAGAGCACCGGCACGGTAGTTGGCTGCTGCGCAGCACTCGCTGAGGGCGACGCTGCCAAGCGCACCGACATCTTCTTCCTGGAGCCGCTGCCGCTCTTCCTGCACTAAGCAATGAAACGAAAGCTCGGTTGGTTTGGCCTCGGTTTTGCCGGGGCTGAGCTTGCTGCGGCCATTCTGCCGCCGCTGGTCTGTGTGCCCGCGGCGGCATTTTTGGTATGTCTGGCGCTATTATGGATAAAACGCCGCAGAGACAGTGCCATCCCGGTACTGGGTGCGCTGTGCGGTCTTGCGTGGTTTCTGGTGTTTACCCTTGTATGGGTGCGGCCCGTCAAGGCACTGGCCGGGCAGACCGTGACCTGCACGGCGGTGGTGGAGACGGACGCCGATGCTTCCTACAGCGAAAGCCGCCTGCGCGGTACGCTGCGGCTGACTGAAATTGACGGCAGGGCGGCCAACGTAAAGGTGCAGTGCGCGTCCTTTCCCGGCGAGAGTGCGGGGGAGCGGTTCACTGCAAAATTTGCGCTGACCGAGCTGCCCGACAACAAATACCGCCTGAGCCGCCAAAGCAAGGGTGTCTATTTGCAGGCGGAGTATCTGGGCAGCTACCACCCATTGGACGCCAGCCGCGCGCCGCGGTTTACACTGTATCGGCTGCGGCAGCGCTGGTCGGCCACATTGCGCCGCTGGCTGCCGCGGCAGCTGGACGGCATCGAGGCTGCTATGCTGCTGGCGGACAAAAGCCGTCTGGATGACAGCGTGCAGCAGGCCTTCCGCACGGCGGGGGTATCGCATCTGCTGGCGGTGTCTGGGCTGCATCTGGCGCTGCTCTGCGGGCTGCTGGGCTTTGGCCGCAAATGGAAATTTTATAAGCCGCTGATTTTACTGCGTGCTGCGGCGGCGCTGTTTTACCTGCTGCTGACCGGAATGCCGGTCTCTGTATCGCGCGCCGGGATCGTGCTGTTGGTGGCGCTGGTGGGGGACTTCTTCCTGCTGCCGCCCGACCTGCTGACCTCAACGAGCTTTGCGGCCATCCTGCTGGGGCTGCAAAACGCCTATGCGCCGTGCGACCTTGGCTTTCAACTGTCGTTCTGCGCCGTGCTGGGCGTGCAGACTGCGGCAGAACTGGCCCGCACCGAGCAGCGCGCAGCGCAGGACAAGCCCGTCGCCGTCAAGGCGCTATGCCAAGTGGCAGAGCCTGTGCAAACGGCAGTGCTTGCCAGCCTTGCCACGCTGCCGGTGCTGGTGGCCCACGGCATGGCGGCCAGCCTGGTCGGGGTGCTCTGCAACCTGCTGGTCGTCTGGATGGTCCAGCCCGCCCTGCAGCTGGGCATCCTGCTGCTGGTGTGCAGCGCCGTGCCGTTTTTGGCGGCAATCACGAACCTGACCGCTCTCGTGCTGAGTCTCTGGCTCAAGGGGCTGCTCTGGCTGGTACGGTGCTGCGCCGCACTGCCGTTTGCGTCGATTTGTCTGCCACAGCGGTACACGCTGTTTGCGCTGGCTGTGCTGGGCGCGCTGGCGGTCCGCTTCTGGCATGCCAGGCGGCTGCGGCTCTATCTGCCCGCGGCGGCGCTCTGCACAGTGCTGGCCGTGGGGCTGGGTGTCTGGATGCAGCGAGATGTTGTGCAGATCAATCTGGTCGGCGCATCCAACAATCCCTGTGTCGTCTGCGTGCAGAACGGGCAGGCTGTGGTGTTCTTCCGCGGCGGGGAGAGCAACTGGAGCGCCGTGCAGAACTATCTGACCGGGCGCAGCAGACAGGAGCCCGCGCTGGTCGTTGACCTGCGTGCCAAGCCGACGCAGATGGAATTTTCCGCGGCAGAGATCGTGACGGTGCAGGAGCTTGCCGACTTTACGACCCGTCCGGTGCTTGACGGATTGACGCTGGACCTGTATCATAATAAAAGCGCGAACCTCGCTGTGCTGGGCGTGGGGGAGCGGCACATTGCCGTGGGGGCAGGCAGGCTCGAGCTGGCAGAGCCGGTGCGGGTGGATGTCCTCTGCGCACCGGGCACGCTGTCCGATTCCGTGCGGCCCGACACGATTTTGTACACCGCTGCCGCACCGCGCTGGTTGGACGACGCTGCAGGCTGCACCCTGCGCTATGGCGAGGACACGCCCGGACTGACCCTGCGCCCGGGCCGCAGCATGATTTGGGAGGAGGCACAGACGATTGCTGTACAGTGAAAAGGAGCTGGAAAAACGCCTGAAGGCAGGCTGCGCGCTCTACTATTTCTACGCATCGGACGAGGCGCTCGTCCACACGGCGGCGCAGAAGACGCTGAAATATCTGAACCGCGACGACCCCGAGACGACGGTGCTGGACGGGCCGACCCCCTCGGTGGAGGAGATCGTGCTAGCTGCCGGTACGATTTCATTCTTCGGCGGCAAACGCCTGGTACTCATGCCGCTGATCCGTCCGTCAACCTATTCCGACAAGGATTTGCAGGAGCTTTGCGACACGCTGGCCGACACCGAGAACGCCATCTTTGTGCTGACGAGCATCATCGAGGAGAGCTACGGCAAACTGCGCCCCGGCAAGCGGGAGCAAAAGCTCATTGCCAACTGCGAGAAGCTTGGCTACTGTGTACAGCTCAACCGCCCCACGGGCGCGGCTTTACAGGCCATGGCCCGCGATTGGGCGAAGGAGGCCGGTGCGGACTTTGCCCCCGGCGCCGAAGCTGCGCTGCTGGCCCGCTGCGGCGAGGATCAGTTCCTGCTTAAAAATGAGGTCGAAAAGCTGGCCGCGCTGGCCAACTACAGCACAATTACAAAAGAAATGGTCAGCCGGCTCGGCACGGTCACGCTCGACGCGGACACGTTCGATATGGTCAAGCTGCTGACGAGCGGCCAGGCCGATAAGGCCCAGCAAAAGCTGAAAACGCTGCTGGCGCTGCAAAACGAGCCGATCATGATTACCGGCGCACTCATCAGCAACTATCTGGATCTGTACCGCGTGCTGCTGGGCCGCCGCAGCCGCCGGAGCCTCGGCGATGTGGCCAAGGACTTTGGCTACAAGGGCAATTGGAATTACCGCCTCAATTCTACCGAAAAAACCGCGTTGCGCTTCAAGCGTGCCCAGCTGGAGGACTGCCTGCACATCCTGCAAAGACTGGACACCGACCTGAAAAGCAGCAAGCTGGACGCCGACCTTTTAATGCAGAAGGCGCTGTGTGAGCTGGCGCTGGCCGGGAGGGCATAAATGCTGAAATTGGAACAAGCCCTGCTGGTGGAGGGCAAATACGACGCTGCACGCCTTAGCAATATCGTGGACGGCACGATCCTGACGACGGACGGCTTCCGGGTGTTCAAGGACGGCGCGCTGCAAAGGCTGCTCAAGCGCATTGCTGCAGCGCAGGGGCTTATCATTTTGACAGACTCCGACGCCGCCGGGTTCAAGATTCGCCACTTTGTCACGGGTCTTGTCGGCGCGGAGCATGTCCTGCAGGCCTACGTCCCGGCGATTGCGGGCAAGGAGTCACGCAAGGCCGAGCCCGGCAAGGAGGGACTGCTCGGCGTCGAGGGCGTATCCGACGATTTGATTGTACAGGGCCTTGAAACCGCCCTGGCAAGTAAAACTGCTTGCCAGCAGAAAACGACCCAGTCGCGCTCCATCACGTACACCGATTTGTACGACTGGGGCATCTCCGGCACGGCCAACAGCGCCGAGAACCGCCGGGTGTTTTTGCGCCGCCTCGGTCTGCCGCCGCGGTTGAGCAAAAAGGAGCTGCTGCAGGTGCTCAACACACTCTACACCTACGACGCTCTGAACGCCGAAATCAAAAAGCTATAAAAATTGCCCGGAACCGTGCAAGTGGTTCCGGGCATTTTTATACGCGAGTAACGCGATCAGACTTCCAGTTTTTCTAATTCTGCCATCCACAGCGTATTGCAGGCGTCGCTGGGCATACGCCAGTCGCCGCGGGGGGACAGCGTGACCGAACCGACCTTCGGGCCGTCGGGCAGACAGCTGCGCTTGAACTGCTGGGCAAAGAAGCGGCGGTAGAAATTTTTCAGCCACGCCAGCAGGACCTCCGGCTCATACCGGCCGTCAAAGGCTGTGCGGGCCAGATGGTAGATTTTTGTCGGACTGAACCCAAAGCGCAGCACATAGTAGAGATAGAAGTCGTGCAGCTCATACGGGCCGACGAGTTTTTCGGTCTGCTGGGCAATCGTGCCGTCTGCGGCGGTGGGCAGCAGCTCGGGGCTGACGGGGGTGTCCAGAATATCCACCAGCACGTCCCGCAGCGTGTCATTGCCGCAGGTGTCGGCCACGTACTGCACAATATGGCGCACCAGCGTTTTCGGCACGCCGGTGTTGACGCCGTACATGCTCATGTGGTCGCCGTTGTAGGTGGCCCAGCCCAGCGCCAGCTCGGAGAGGTCGCCGGTGCCGACGACGAGGCCGCCGGTGCGGTTGGCAGTGTCCATCAGCTCGAGGGTGCGCACACGAGCCTGTCCGTTCTCGAAGGTGACGTCCAGCACGTTCTCGTCCTGGCCGATGTCCTTGAAGTGGCTGTGGACGGTGTTGGCGATGTCGATCTCGGTAAAGCTGACGGCCAGCTCGTCGCATAAGATCTCCGCATTGCTGCGGGTGCGGTGGGTGGTGCCGAAGCAGGGCATGGTCACGGCCAGCACATCGCTGGTGGGGCGGCCCAGCTGTTTCATGGCGCGGACGGCTACCAGCAGAGCGAGGCAGCTGTCCAGACCGCCCGAGATGCCGATGACCGCCGTCTTGGCGTGGGCATGCTCGAGGCGCTTGGCGAGGCCGTCGGCCTGCATTTTCAAGATCAACTCACAGCGCTCGGCCCGGCGGCGCTCGTCGTGGGGGATGAAAGGCGTGGGGTCTACCCAGCGGGAGAGCTTCGTCTCGGTGAGGGCAAGGTCGAAATCGACGGTCAGATACCCCTCAGCGCTGGGCTCGAAGCTGGTGTTGCGCGCCCGCTCCGACTCCATCCGCTGGCAGTCCAGCTCCGTCTCAGCCCAGCCGCCCTCGAAGGGAGATGTCTCGGCGAGGAGGGCGCCGTTCTCGGCGATGAGGTCGTGGCCGGCGAAGACCATGTCCTGGGTGCTCTCGCCGTGGCCGGCAGAAGCGTACAGGTAGCCGCAGAGCAGGCGGGCGGACTGGTTTGACACCAGCGCCCGGCGGTACTCGGCCTTGCCGACCGTCTCATCGCTGGCCGAAAGGTTCGCAATGACGGTGGCACCGGCCAGCGTGTGGAAGGTGGAGGGGGGCAGAGCGCTCCACAGGTCTTCGCAGATCTCCACGCCCAGAACGAAGCTGGGCATCTGGCGGCAGCGGAAGAGCAGGGACGTACCGAACGGCACCTCCTGCCCGCAGACCGTCACATTTTCCACCTCAGTGCTGCCCGGGGTGAACTGGCGCTTTTCGTAGAACTCGCCGTAGTTGGGCAGGTAGGTCTTGGGGACAAGGCCCAGCAGACGCCCGCCGCAGAGGACGGCGGCGCAGTTGTACAGCTTGCCCCGCACCAGCAGCGGCAGGCCCACGAGGGCCACGACGTCCAGTTCCCGGCTGGCGTCCAGCACGGTCTGCAGGGCGTCCAGCGCGCCCTGCTGCAACGTGCGCTGCAAGAACAGATCGCCGCAGGTGTAGCCGGTGAGGCAGAACTCGGGGAACACCGCCAGCCTGACGCCGCGAGCCGCAGCGTCCTGTAACTGAGATACGATTTGGGAAGCGTTATAGTTGCAGTCGGCCACCCGCAGTGAGGGCGAGAGGGCAGCTGCTTTCAAAAAACCATCTTTCATCGGAGGATTTCACATCCTGTCTGTTGAATTAAGGCCCCGGCGGAGACATACTCTGCGGGGTTTTGTTCAGTATACCACAAACCGGCCCAAACGAAAAGTGACAGTGTGGTTAAAGAAACGAAAAACGCTGCCTGCACACCGCAGACAGCGCTGAAAACAAAAGATGGAAAACGAGATAGACCGTAAGCCGGGTTCTGTATTAAACGACGATCTGTCTAGACCTGCCATTGCTGACAGGTTCGTGCCGCCTTCGGGACACGCGAGCAGCGCTGTACGTCCCATATAGGCGTTGCTTCCGGTAGGGTTTACAAAGCCGCATAGTCACCCATGCGCTGGTGAGCTCTTACCTCGCCCTTTCATCCTTACCGCATTGCTGCGGCGGTTTCCTTTCTGTTGCACTTTCCCTGAGGTCACCCTCGGCTGCCGTTAGCAGTTACCGTGCTCTGTGAGGCCCGGACTTTCCTCAGAGCGGTCAAAGCCGCCCCGCCGCCGTATGTTCCACTCGTTTTCCGCTCCTCATGATACCATAAAAAAACAAGATTTGCAAGAGAAAGAGAATTTTGCTATACTTATCTTATATGTTGCCCGCGCTGGAGGTGGGAAGATGAAGCTTTATTTCAAAGTCCCGCCCGAGGCGGATGGGATGCTGCTGCGCGGTTTTCTGCGCAAGTGCAGTGTCTCCACCGACCTGTCCCGGGCCGTAAAATTCCGGGGCAGCGGCTTTTTTGCCGACGGCGCCCCCATCCTGGCCAACCGCCGGGTGGAGGCCGGGCAGGTCATCTCCTTTGAACTGCCGCCGGAGGGGGAGGGCGTTGCGCCACAGGACGACATCCCGGTGGATGTGGTCTACGAGGACGCTTTTGCCCTCGTGGTGGAAAAGCCGCCCCATCTCGCGGTGCATCCTACCTTGAATTACCCGCTGGATACGCTGGCGAACGGCTATGCGGCCTGGGCGCTGCGTCAGGGCAGAAGCCCCGTCTTCCGCCCGGTGAACCGCATCGACAAGGACACCAGCGGCCTCGTGCTGGCGGCTCAGAATGGCTACGCCGCCCCGCTGCTGGCTCAGCGGGTGGAAAAGCTCTACTACGCCGTTGTAGAAGGAGAACTTCCCCTCGGGCCGGGCGTCATCGACGCCCCCATCGGGCGGCAGGGGGAGAGCATCATCGGGCGGTGTGTCACCCCCGACGGCAAGCCCAGCCGGACGGAATATACCATATTAAAGGCCGAAAACGGCCTGAGCCTCGCGGCCTGCGTCCCGGTGACGGGCCGGACCCACCAGATACGGGTACATTTTGCATCCATCAACCACCCGCTGGCCGGAGATGACCTCTACGGCGGGAGCCGGGCGCGCATCGGGCGGCAGGCGCTCCACTGCGCAAAACAGACGTTCTGGGTGCCGCGCTGCGAGCCGATGCCGGACGGCATCGGCATCGAAGTGCCGGTGGACGAAACGACCCTGAGGCCGGTGACGGTGGAAAGCCCGCTGCCGGAGGATATGACAAAGCTTTTTGTCTAAATTTGTGTATTTCGTGAAAAGTAAGTGAAAGCTAAGCCCAAATTTTGTGTCAATGCTTGTTTCGGCGCTGGCAGGGTGTATAATAAATAGAGTTATTCTTGTCAAAAAAGCTGTCCTGATGCGGCAGCGTGTCGATAACAGAGAAAAGAGACAAATCAGAATCTCCTGAAGATACAGGAAGGAGCATCCTTTTTGCTGGAAGATAAAACAACTGAAACGCGGCAGGACGAGCCAGCCGGTGCGCCGCGGCACACCGGCTTCCGCGCAAAGCTGCGCTCGCTTTGGGCGCAGCTCCAGTGCGTTCATCTGCTGCGCCGCCACCGGCGGTATCGCCGCCGCAGACATCGGCTGGACAATGCCTCCCGGAAGCTGCGCTCGTCGAAGCTGGTATTGCGCGTTGGCGCAGTGCTCTATGCACTGGGCTTTGGCGCGGAGTATGCTGCCGTGCGGGTGGGGCGTGCCGTCAAGTACGCCGCTCTCTGGGCTGCTGGAGGCATCCGCCGCTTTGCAAAGGCTCTGGCGGAGACGGCGTTCCCCGGCGCAGCACAGGTGGCCAAAGACCTATTTGGCCCCATCGTGCTGTTTGCAAAGGGCATCGTGTCCCTTCTCATCCATGCCCACCGCATCCGCAGGGAGCAGGGCTTCGGTGCAGCATTTGAGGCCAGCGTCCACTACTTCAAAAACGGCGTCCGCCGCAACCTCAGTCTGCTGCCCCGCATGGCGATGTATGCCCTGCCCATCTGCGCACTGGCGCTGGGCGCAGCAGTGTTCCAATATGTCATCCACCAGCCTTATGCACTGGCCGTCCAGGTCAACGGCGAAACCGTGGGCTATGTGGCGAATGAGGACGTCTTCAACACGGCCCGCGAGGACGTGATGGAGCGTATCAGCTACGCCGGCACCGACAAGACCGAGTGGACCATCGAGCCGAGCTACACCCTCGCCATTGCCCACCACATGATGGACGAAAACGAGATGGCAAACGCCATCATCCAGAGCGCTGGCGACCAGATCAGCGAAGGCACGGCTCTTTATCTGGACGGCGAGTTGACGGCAGTGTGCAGTGACGGCAACGCGCTGCGGGATTACCTCGCCGCCATGCTCGACCCCTACGAGGAAGAAGAGGACGACCCCAATGTGAGCGTGGGCTTCAACAAGCAGGTCACGCTGGAAGACGGCCTCTACTTCAAGGAAGGCTTGCAGGATTTTGAGACCGTCCGGCAGGAGCTGGTGGGCGTGAAGCAGGCTCAGAAGGTCTACACCGTCAAGGCGGGCGACACCCTCTGGTCCATCGCACATAACAATGACCTGACCTTCCGTGAGCTGTGCGCCCTCAACCCGGCGTTCAAGGGTGAGCCGCTGAGCGAGACGTCCAGCATCCTTGAGGGCGACCACCTCGTCATCACCAAAGAAGAGGCTGGCCTTGAGGTGCGCATCACCCGCATCGAGACCCGTGAGGAAGAAATCGCATTCTCTACGGAGACGACAAAATCCAACGAATATACGAAGGGAACCACCAAGGTGCTTCAGGAGGGCGAGAACGGTCTGCGCCGTGTGACCCTCCAGAACGTCTACGACACCAAGAATATCCTTGTGGACCAGAGCGTGCTTTCCACCGAGGTCATCAAGGAGCCGGTGAACAAGAAGGTGGTCGAAGGCACCAAGAAGGTGACTTCCAGCACCAAGTACATCACCGGCAGCGGCCAGTTCATCTGGCCTGTGCCGAACTACCGCTACTGCTCGCGCTGGTACGGCGGACGTCACAAGGGCGTGGACATCTGCGCCCCGGCCGGTACGCCCATCTACGCCTCCGCAGGCGGCACCGTCACCAAGGCGGGTTACAACAAGGCCGGTGCAGGTACGGGCTATGGCTACTCGGTCATCATCAACCACGGCGGCGGATACAGCTCTGTGTATGCGCACTGCCTGTCCCTGACCGTCAGCGCGGGCCAGACCGTCAAGCAGGGCCAGCTCATCGGCTATCTGGGCAGCACGGGCCGTTCCACCGGCAACCACTGCCACTTTGAGATACGTCTCAATGGTTCGTACATTCCCCCGCAGAACGTATTCCCGGGGAAGAAATAATTTTATAAAAAGGAGATAATTCTTATGGCTACTCCTCACATCAGCGCCGAAAAGGGCGATTTCGCAAAGACTGTCCTGATGCCGGGCGACCCCCTGCGCGCAAAGTTCATTGCTGACACCTTCCTGAAGGATGTCCGTCAGGTGACGGGTGTCCGCGGGATGCTGGGCTTTACCGGCACCTATGAGGGCCATCCCATCAGCGTGATGGGCAGCGGCATGGGTATGCCCTCCATTGGCATCTATTCCTACGAGCTGTTCAAGTTCTACGATGTGGACAACATCATCCGCATCGGCTCCGCCGGCAGCTACACTGCCGACGCCAAGCTGTTCGACACCGTGCTGGCTACCGGTGCGGTCAGTGAGTCCAACTATGCCCGCGTCCAGAGCGGAAACGACCACGACATCACCTTCCCCAGCGAGGAGCTGAATGACAAGCTGCGCGCCTCCGCCAAGAAGCAGGGCATCAAGCTCATCGAGGGCAACATCCACTCCTCCGACGTTTTCTACCGTCAGCCTTCCGACGCAAAGCCCACCTACTGGGAGCTGCTGCGCGACGAGCGCGGCTGCCTCTGCGTGGAGATGGAGAGCTTTGCTCTGTTCGCCAACGCCGAGGTGCTGGGCAAGAACGCTGCCTGCCTGCTGACCATCTCCGACAGCTTTGTCTCCCCGGAGATCACCACCGCAGAGCAGCGCCAGAAGAGCTTCACCGATATGATGAAGGTCGCACTGGGCGCGGAGTATTGATTTAACCATAATACAAAAAGACTGCTGTCGGCCGACAGCAGTCTTTTTGCTTCTCAGGTATCCGTGTAATGACCGTAACAGGACGCAATGATGATGTTTCCATCCTGCTCCCGGTAGACGATGCGGTGGGTGTCGTCGATACGCCGACTCCACCATCCGCTCAAATCTCCCTTCAAAGGCTCGGGCTTGCCGATGCCCTCATAGGTGTTCCGCTGAATGTCTTTTATGAGGGAGTTGATTCGCTTCAGCAGCTTTTTGTCCCGCGTCTGCCAAAGACAATAATCTTCCCACGCTTCCTCTTCCCACAGCAGCCTCATCAGTCCACCTCGATCAGTTCATGTTCGGTGAGCTTGGCTTTGCCGGTGTCAATATCATGGACGATTTGACGGAGATGGTTGATGTTGCTTTCAGAATAGAAGGGGTCAGCGGAGACTTCAAAGGGGATCCGATGCTCGCGCGACACTTTCTTTGCAAAAATCGTGAAGGCTGTCGTCATCGAAAGCCCCATCTCGGCACAGACCTCCTCCATGCTCCGCTTGAGGTCGGGGTCCATCCGAAAATTCACATTGACTGCGTTTGCCATTCTGATGCGCCTCCTTTATAATTTTATTATATTCATTTGTAATGACAAATGCAAGAGCTGTCATTGCATAATGCTGCGTAATTATCGCCGCTTGCACTTCTTAAAAGAATGATTTATACTTAAATACACGACACAGAAGAATGTACGACACAGAAGGGAATGAGGCCGATGAACAGAGAAACGGTGAACATGGTGCGCAGTCCGATTTCTGTGGAGGGGAACATCCGGCTTGTTCCGTATTATCCGGCCTACGATACAGCACTTGCGTGGTATCAGGATGCACAGCTCTGCAAACAGGTAGATAACAGGGACTTCGTTTATGATTTGCCACTGCTGAAGCGGATGTATCATTATCTGGACACACACGGGGAACTGTTTTATATCGAGTATCGGGGTGTGCTTTGTGGTGACGTCAGCCTGCGGACGACCGGCGAGCTTGCCATCGTCATCTGCAAGGAGTACCAGAATAAACACATCGGGCGGAAGGTCATCGAAAAAATGCTGGAGCTGGCTCGGGAAAGGGGTTTGGCGGAGTGCTTCGCGCACATCTATTCCTTCAATACCCAGTCGCAGAAAATGTTTGAATCCATTGGCTTCGTCCCACAGGACGAGGAACACTATATCTACAAATTGCAAAAAGGAGAACCGACCATGACAAAACTGACTCTGGAAGAAAAGCAGGAGCTCATCCGGATGGCCCTTGCGGCCAGGGAGAGGGCTTACGCGCCTTACAGCGACTTTATGGTGGGCGCTGCCCTGCGCGCCGAGGATGGCCGCATCTTCACCGGCTGCAACGTGGAGAATGCCGCCTTTACCCCCACCAGCTGCGCCGAGCGGACGGCCCTGTTCAAGGCTGTGGCCGAGGGCGTGACCAGGTTCACCGACATCGCCGTGGTGGGTGCGCGCCGGGGCGAAGTCAACAAGCAGATCACCTCGCCCTGCGGCGTCTGCCGTCAGGCGCTGTTCGAGTTCGGCGGCCCGGAGCTGAATGTCATCATGGCAAAAAGCCCGGACGATTTCATCGAGCGCAGCATGGACGAGCTGCTGCCCTTCGGCTTCGGTCCCTCCAACGTGGCGGGCAACAAGGCCGTGGAAGATTGAACACAGCTGCGCGAAAAAGGCTGGGTGGAGCGGATTTTCCGGGATAAGTATGTTTTTTATACAATTTTGATAAAATAATTGTAAATGTTTTGTAATCGGAAAAGGCTTGCATCTGTCACTTCTTCCCGCTATACTTGAGCCAGTAAATGTGCAAGTGCGCACATTTCGTCAACAAAACGCGATTATATTAAAATAAAAGGAGAGTTTTCATTATGATGATTTCTCGTCGTAACTTCCTGGCAGTGGCTGGCGCCGCTGCTGCTGCCGCTGCTCTGACTGCCTGCGGCGGTTCTTCCTCTTCCACTGCTACGGGAACATATTTGATTTCCACAGCCTGATTCAATTCCTCAGAAGATACGATGGCAGTTTCTTCCACGTCGGCATCGTCCTCAACGATAGTCAGCGTTTCTGCAATCGCAGGAGCTTCGGGGGGCGGAGGAGTAACCTGCTCCGGCTGTTCTGTAATAGGGATGATTTCCTCTTCAAATACTAAGTCGGTAATAGCCTGACTCGTATCAATCTTGATGTCACGCTTTGTCCACTCGAACGCAACAAACATGAAAGCGAGCACGATTACATAACCGACAAGCAGCCAAGTCGACTTCTTACTCTCCAGGTCTGCCTTAGGTGATTTCTTAATTTCCATAATTTATAATATAATTTTAGTGTTTCTCATTTGGGGCAAATATAGTACTTTTCCCAAGAATGTTCACGCTCTGCTGTTTTTTTTTACACAACAGACGTTCCTTTTTCATTTTTTTAATCCTTCAAAAGCCTCCACATGCTTTTGTGCCACAAATGTAACGAGATATTTTAAAAATACCGTATCTTTGGCAAGAATTTTAAATGAAATATTGAAATTTTCTATTTTGCAGGTGTTATACCTGTATAACTATAGCATAAAAGTCATGAAAAAGATAACAATAGCAATCGACGGCTTTTCCTCTTGCGGAAAAAGCACTATGGCCAAAGACCTTGCCCGCGAAATCGGTTACATATATATAGATAGCGGTGCCATGTATCGGGCAGTAACATTATATAGTATAGAGAATGGTATTTTCCAGGGTGACCGCATAGATACCGAAAAACTGAAAAGTCTAATAAAGGATATACATATTTCTTTCCTCCTGAACCCCGAAACCGGACGCCCGGATACCTACCTGAACGGAGTAAATGTAGAAAACAAAATCCGTACCATGGAAGTGTCTTCACGTGTCAGTCCCATTGCAACATTGGATTTCGTACGCGAAGCCATGGTGGCACAGCAACAAGAGATGGGCAAGGCCAAGGGTATCGTTATGGATGGGCGCGACATCGGCACTACCGTTTTTCCGGATGCCGAGCTGAAAATTTTTGTAACCGCCACCCCCGAGATACGGGCACAACGCCGCTATGACGAACTAAAGGCCAAAGGGGAAGAAGCCAGCTTTGACGAAATTCTGGAAAATGTGAAACAACGGGACTATATTGACCAAAACCGGGATGTAAGTCCGCTGCGCAAAGCTTCTGACGCTTTATTGTTAGACAACAGCCACCTGAGCATTTCCCAACAAAAGGAATGGCTGGCGGAACAATTCGAACGGGTTATAAAGGAGAAGAACTGAACCGGATATGGCAAAAGTAGAAATAGACGAAGGCTCCGGCTTCTGTTTCGGAGTTGTCACCGCAATAAACAAGGCAGAAGAGGAACTGGCGAAAGGAGGAACTCTCTATTGTCTGGGAGACATCGTGCACAACAGCCGTGAAGTGGAACGCCTGAAGGCAATGGGGCTGATTACCATCAACCATGAGGAATTCAACCACCTCCACAACGCCAAAGTGCTGCTGCGTGCTCATGGAGAGCCCCCTGAAACTTATGACATTGCCCGCCGCAACAATATAGAAATCATTGACGCAACCTGCCCAGTCGTACTCCGCCTGCAAAAGAAGATTAAGCAAGAGTACGTCCAGGAAGACAACCGCGACAAGCAAATTGTCATCTATGGCAAAAATGGACACGCCGAAGTACTGGGTCTGGTAGGACAAACCACCGGAAAGGCCATCGTCATCGAAAAGCAGGAAGAGGCAAGGAAACTGGATTTCAGCAAAGACATCCGTCTCTACTCCCAGACCACAAAGTCTCTGGACGGATTTCAAAACATTGTGAAATACATAGAGGGACATATCTCACCGAAAGTCACTTTCGAGTCCTATGACACTATCTGCCGACAAGTGGCAAACCGGATACCTAATATCCGGAAATTTGCAGCTTCCCATGATTTAATATTCTTTGTCAGCGGCAAAAAAAGCTCTAACGGCAAGATGCTGTTCAGTGAGTGTAAAAAAGTCAATGCCAATTCACATTTGATAGACAGTGCCGAAGAAATAGATAGTTCTCTGTTAGCCGGTGCCAATTCCATCGGTGTCTGCGGAGCCACTTCCACCCCCAAATGGC
>OIWV01001782.1_pt1 | contig 17266 bp, 13 predicted proteins | sample 1587751 | NCBI WGS metagenome assembly OIWV01 (sample SAMEA3888913, study PRJEB22519) | human gut metagenome | biome: human gut; feature: human-associated habitat; material: faeces | place: Denmark | collected 2010
GGCGCAGCCGGGGCGGCCTGCGGCCGTCTTGCGTCTACCCGTCCCCAGCAAAACTCCCCCAACCTTTCGGCCGGGGGAAGAGCTGTTTCTTTTTGCTTACACGGTGATGACCTTGCCCGCCTTGGTCATGGTCTCCACAATGTCATACATGTTGCCGATGGTGCCGCACTGCAGCTTGTCGGTCAGCCCGTAGAAATTCAGGCAGGTGCCGCACACAATCAGCTTGACGCCCTTTGCTTCCAGTACCTTCAGGTGCTCTATGGTCTGCTCGTTCTCAGTCACCAGCCGCACGCCGTTGTTCATAAAGCAGATGGCGGAAGGCAGGTCAGGCTTCTCGCTCAGGGTGTAGAAGAACATCTTGATGAGGGAATGGCCCAGCTCCGGGTCGCCCTCACCGATGACATCCCGCCCGGCAAATACCACATAGTCGCTCGCGGCGGGCACAGCGCAGTTCAGCAGCTCCTCAGGCATCTCCTGGGCCGGCGCGCCGGTGCGATGCATGGTAATGGTATAGCAGCCGTTCTCCTCGGCGGTCTCGGCGGCAAAGCCCTGGCTCTCCGCCAGGCGGCTCAGATTCTGTACGGCTATGGCATTATCAACCGTGATGGAAAGCGCCTCGCAGCCGGTATCCATCTCTTTTTTGGCCATCATTACGGGCATGGGGCAGGCCTTGCCTTTTGCGTCAATATGATTCATCACAATACCTCCTGTAAATGTATTTTCAGAACGGTTATTCCGCCAATAGTATACCGCTATACCTCGTAAAATGCAAGCCCATGCCATCGTTTACGAAAATTTAACGGAAAAATCCCTTGCAAATCAAAATCTTTTCGATAGAATAGATACTATACCTTAAGGAAATCTTAATCTTTCCTTTTTTATTCTTATCCATCATCCACCTGAAAGCGAGGGACTCCCTTGATCCTCACCATTCTCATCCTGCTGGGTATCGGCCTGGCCGTCTATACCTGCATCCTCCACAGCATCGGCCCCATTCTTGGCATTCTGTTGGCCGTGGGCTATACACTGGGCTGCATTATTGTTTTTTTGCTGCTGGTGGCGCTGTTGTCAGTATTCATCCGTATCGATCGTCCCGCCGACCGCAGGACCCGTTTCTACCACTGGCTCATGACCAACATCGTGCAGGTGGGTATGTTCTTGCTGCGGGTGCGGGTCAATGTTACCGGCCGGGAGAAGATCCCACACGATACCCGCTTTTTGCTGGTCAGCAATCACCGCACCATTTTCGATCCCGTCCTCACCATGGCGGAGCTTTCGGAATTCACCCTGGCCTTTATCTCCAAAAAGGAGAATTTCAAGATCCCCATCGTCAATAAGCTCATGCATATGTGCTTCTGCCTGCCGCTGGACCGCGAGGATAACCGCGCCGCCGTTAAGACCATCAATGAAGCGGTGGAGCTTTTGGATGAGAATGTCGTTTCCATGGGCATCTACCCGGAGGGACAGACCAACAAAACCGAGGAGCCGCTGCTGCCCTTCCGCAATGGCGCCTTCAAGATCGCCCAAAAGGCCAAAGTCCCCATCGTGGTCTGCGTCATCGAAAATACCGAAAAGATCCTCAAGAATTTCCCCTGGCAGCCCACCACCGTCAATCTTAAGGTACTGGAGGTGCTGCCCTACGATAGCGAGCACCAGGGCACCCGGGATGTCAGCGAGCACATGTGGCCGCTGATGTATCACGCCCTGGTGGATTGCTACCCCGGCAGCGGTACCCCGCACCAGTACGCGGAACAGCCCGCCCCGGAGAAAACCGAATAAACAGAATAAAGAAAAACACCCCCCGGCCGTAGTGACCGGGGGTATTTTTATAAAGTTTTAGTCCTTGATCCCGTCGATCAGCTCCAGCAGCTCTGCCTTGGGCCGGAAGCCCACCGTGCGGCCGGTCAGCGCGCCATTTTTGCTGAAGATCAGCGTCGGGATGCTGCTGACCCCAAACTGGGCCGCCAGCCCCGGCTCGTCATCCACATTCACCTTGCAGAACTTGATGGCCGGTTCCTCCGCCGCCAGCTCCTCGATGACCGGCGAAAGCATCCGGCAGGGACCGCACCACGGCGCCCAAAAGTCGATGCACACCGGCCGGTCGGCGTTTACTACTTCCTGTTCAAAATTTTCCGCGTGCAGTTCGGTTATATTCATTGCCATATCATTTTTCATCCTTTCTCACCGGGTGTTCCGGTTACTTATATTATACCACAGCAGTATAGTTATAGCAAGGCTTCCGTCAAAAAATCTCCATGTTGCAGGAATTTCAATGAGAAACTTTCATATTTCCAGCCTTTTTACCGTCTTTTTTATCAAAAAGCCAGCCAAGATGAATTTATGATTTGGAAAAACTACAAAAAATGCGTTAAACCCGTTGACATTCCCGCTTTCATCCGCTACAATATGCAACATAATAAAAAGCAACGAAGGGAATTAGTAGTACAAAGATCCCCCAAAGAGAGCAGCCGGTTGGTGAGAGGCGCGGGTGTGGTTTTGTATGAAGCTCTCCCGGAGCCGCGCACCGAAAGGGAACCCCGGTAGGCTGCGCTGGGCGCCGCCCATTACAGCGGCAGGGTGTCCTTGGCACCCATAAGGCTGCCGCCTGCGAGGGCGGAGCGAAGTAAGGTGGTACCACGCAGGCGTTTTTCGCTTTCGTCCTTATGCCGAAGTGCAGGGGCGGGGGCGTTTTTTTATACCCTTTCCCGCACAAATCCCGTAAAAAATTGTGTAGAGAAAGGAAGTATCGTAAATGCTTGAAACCATCAGCAGTATCAATTCTACCGTCAATGGCATCGTGTGGGGTGTGCCCGCCATGGTGCTCATCTTCGGCGTGGGTCTGTACCTCAGTATCCGCACCGGTTTCCTCCAGTTCCGCAAGTTCGGCACCGTGTGGCAGAATACCATCGGTAAGCTGTTCCATCGCTCCACCGAGGCTGGTCGCGGCGCCGTCACCCCTTTTCAGGCGGTCTGCACCGCCTTGGCAGCTACCGTCGGCACCGGCAATATCGCCGGTGTGGCGGGCGCTATCGCCATCGGCGGTCCCGGCGCTGTTTTCTGGATGTGGATCTCCGCCCTGCTGGGTATGGTGACCAAGTACAGCGAGGTTACGCTGGCCGTCCACTACCGCCAGAAGAATAAACACGGCGACTGGGTCGGCGGCCCCATGTATTATATCCAGAACGGCCTGGGCAAGAAGTGGAAATGGCTGGGCGTGCTCTTTGCCATCTTCGGTGTCTTTGCTGTATTCGGCACCGGTAACGCCACACAGGTCAATACCATCGTCGCTTCCATCGATACCGCCCTCATCAGCTTTGGCGTAATGGAAGCCGGCAGCACCTCCACCCTCAATCTCATCCTCGGCATTGTTATTACTGTTTTGGTCGGCATGATCCTGCTGGGCGGTATCAAGCGCATCGGTCACGTGGCGGAGCGCTTGGTTCCCATTATGGCGCTTTTGTATGTGGTGCTGGGTCTTGGCGTTATCATTGTTCACATCGGGAATCTCCCTGCGGCGTTCTCCTCCATCATTAAGGGCGCCTTCAATCCCACCGCTGTGACCGGCGGCGTAGTAGGCGCCATGTTCACCGCCGTACAAAAGGGTGTTGCCCGCGGCATCTTCTCCAATGAGGCCGGTCTTGGTACTGCCTCTATTGCCCATGCAGGCGCCGAGGTCAATGATCCGGTGCAGCAGGGTCTGTTCGGTGTCTTTGAGGTGTTTGTAGATACCATCATCATCTGCACCTTTACTGCGCTTGTTATCCTGTGCAGCGGCGTGCCCATCACCTTTGGCGCGGATGCCGGCGCAGAGCTGACCATCAGCGGCTTTACCAGCACCTACGGCAACTGGATCACCATTTTCACCGCCGTGGCCTTGTGCTGCTTCGCCTTCACCACCATCCTGGGCTGGGGCCTGTACGGTGCCCGCTGCAGCGAGTACCTCTTCGGTGAAAAGGTCATCAAGCCCTTCATGGTCATCTATTCCCTGGTTGCCATTATCGGTGCCACCGTCAAGCTCGATCTCCTATGGAGCATCGCCGAAACCTTCAACGGCATGATGGCCATTCCGAACCTCATCGCCGTGGCGCTGCTTTCCCCGGTCGTTCTCAAGCTTACCAAGGAGTACTTTACCCGGCCCAAGGAAAGCCCCCTCTGCAAGTAACAGAGCAATGATTTGATATCCCGGATTTTCTCCTGCAAAGGGCAGCGCTGCGGCGCTGCTCTTCTGTTTTGCATAAAAATTACACAAGAATTTGTGCACCTCCCCAAAATTTCTCATTTAGGTTGACATCCCCTGCCCAAAAGTGGTAGTCTTATCCTGTTCTTATATCCCCATGGGGATATTTTTGTGTTTGCTCCGCAAACACAACCCCACCTGCGGGAAAAATAAAAAAGAGAAAGAGGTATACAAAATGAAAAAGTTTTTAAGCATTTTGCTGGCTATCCTTATGCTGGCCGTCATGCTGCCGGTCACCGCTATGGCCGATGAGGGTGCTACTGGTGATGGTTCCCAGTCCAACCCCTATACGCTGACGCAGCTTGGCGCTATGGATCGTGATGCCTACATCACTGCCCAGGAACGGCTCGGCGGAACTATGTATGTCACCGTTGGCAATTATAGCTATGATACTAACGGTGTTCTCGGCAATGGCGTTCGCAATGATACCACCGGCCAGACTGAAGACCGCAGCGTGCTGAATGGCTACAATTCCAATGGCTACCTTGGCGAGAAAAATGACGGCACCAAAGGTAATGACGGTGCCAACGGTAAAAATATTGTTTTTGTTGGCGGTACCATTACCAGCGGTGCTACCGGTTATACCAATATTGATAACATCGGTACCAGCCTGCTGTTGGCTGTTCCGGCCTACACCCATGTAACCTTCCAGGGCACCACCTTTAACGGTGTGTTCAGCTTTAACTATCAGCTTTACACCAGCCCCTGGAGCCAGCTGGGCTGCGTGGATTTTGAGAACTGCACCTTTAATGGCATTATCGTCGGTGCTATGGCTACACAGAGATTGGTTTTCAATAACTGCACTTTCAATAACTACACCAATACGACTGATGCCAACAATTCCAACCCCACTTGGATCAGACCTGCCTACGGCAACTGGAGTCCCGATGATAACAAGGGACAGGGAAGCGACTTCAGCTCCCTCACCAGCATTACCTTCACCAACAACAAGGTTACCAGCACCCGTCCTGTCAAGTTTGAGTTTATTTCTCAGTGGGATATTACTACAGCCATTACTGCTACCGATAACAAATTTAATATTTCCCCGCAGGATGGCGATACCAGCACCAAGAATGTTGGTTTGTACTTTGGCCCTCACCAGAAGACCAATGCGATAAATCTCATTGTTGGCGGCAATACCAAGAGCGCAAATACCGCTGCCATGTATGTGATTCCTGAAGGCTGGGATAGCATTTCTGCAGATTCTTCCATCAAGAACAAGAGTGGAGACGAAATCAAACTTACTGATGTTATGGAGTGGAAGTCTAATAAACAACTCACTCTTGACCCCACTGGTAACGGCAAGGATGAGAACGCATCTACCGTCATCATCATCGACCGCCCCGCCGAGGACACCCCCAAGACCGAGCCCGAAAAGAATCCCTCCACCGGTGCCAATGATGTCGTCGCCGCCGCGGTCGCTCTCATGGCTGTTTCCGCTCTTGGCATGGCCGTCCTCGCCCGCAAAAAGTAATCCGTGATTCGCCCAAAAGCTCTCCCGCGCCGGGGGAGCTTTTGCTGTGCTGGCCGAGATGGCGGCGCTGCCTTCCGGCATTCCGCAGGGAATGGAAAGCAGAAATATTGTGGTGGGGCCGTTCCAGGCGCAAGCACAAAGCAAAAGCACCTTTTGTACGAGGCACTCGGAGTGTCAGAGAAGGTGTGGTAAAGAGATGCCCCCTCCGTAACTGGAGGGGGTATTTTACTGTGTAGTTTCTGTGTAGCCTATATGCAAAAAGACCGCAAGAAACAGCAATATTTGCAAAGGCTAAAAATGCTGAAAACCCGCATGAACAAAGGAAAAACCCGCATTTCTGCGGGCTTTTCTTTGGCGGAGATGGAGAGATTCGAACTCTCGAACCGCTTTTGACGGTTACACGATTTCCAGTCGTGCGCCCTCGACCAACTAGGCGACATCTCCATGTCGTTATCAGGATGGGTCAAGTAAAAGTCCTGACGAGAATTTATTATACCGTATTACCGGCATAAAAGCAACCCCCTTTTTGCAAAAAAGTTGCCCTAAAAGACATTTTTTCGCATTACGGGCAAAGAAAGGATTGCGCCCGGCCCTTTGGCGTACTATAATATTATAAATCACTTTCGGAAAAAAGGAAGGATAAGACCCATGAAACGAGTAGAGATCAAAGCACTGTTTGCGGAGCCGGAGCGCTACACCGCGGAGCCGGTCACTATTTGCGGCTGGGTGCGCACCCTGCGCTCCAGCAAGGCCCTTGGCTTCATCGAGCTGAACGACGGCAGCTACTTCAGCAATCTGCAGGTGGTGTTTGAGGAAAATAAACTGGCCAATTATGATGAGATCTCCCGCCAGAATGTCGGCGCGGCGCTTATTGTTACCGGCCGCCTGCTGCTGACCCCCGAGGCCAAGCAGCCCTTTGAAATCCATGCGGAGAAGATCACCGTGGAGGGCGCCTCCACCCCCGATTATCCCCTGCAGAAAAAGCGCCACAGCATGGAGTTCCTGCGCACCATCCAGCACCTGCGTCCCCGCACCAATACCTTCAGCGCGGCGTTTAGAGTGCGTTCTGTTGCGGCGCAGGGTATCCACAAGTTCTTTACCGAGCGCGGCTTTGTATATGCGCACACCCCGCTCATCACCGGCAGCGACTGCGAGGGTGCCGGCGAGATGTTCCGCGTCACCACCATCGATCCCGCTGATCCCCCCCTGACCGAGGACGGCAAGATCGATTACAGCCAGGATTTCTTCGGCAAAGCCACCAATCTCACCGTCAGCGGCCAGCTGGAGGGCGAGTGCATGGCTATGGCCTTTGGCAAGATCTACACCTTCGGCCCCACCTTCCGCGCGGAAAAATCCTACACCGGCCGCCATGCCGCCGAGTTCTGGATGATCGAACCGGAGATCGCCTTTGCCGACCTGGAGGACAATATGGTGCTGGCGGAGGACATGATAAAATATGTGCTGCGCTATGTGATGGAGCAGTGCCCCCGCGAGCTGGAATTCTTCAATAACTTTGTGGATAAGGGCCTGCTGGAGCGCCTAAACCATGTGGTAAACAGCGACTTTGCCGTCTGCACCTATACCGAGGCCATCGAGCGGCTGCAAAAGGCCGATGTGGAGTTTGAGTACCCCGTAAGCTGGGGTGTGGACCTGCAGACTGAGCATGAGCGCTACCTCACCGAAAAGATTTTCGGCAAGCCGGTCTTTGTTACCAATTATCCCAAGGAGATCAAGGCCTTCTATATGCGCCTGAACGATGATGGTAAGACGGTGGCGGCCGTGGACCTGCTGGTGCCCGGCATCGGCGAGATCATCGGCGGCAGCCAGCGTGAGGAGCGTCTGGACATCCTGCTGGACCGCATCCACGAGCTGGGGCTGAATGAGGAGGACTACTGGTGGTACCTCGACCTGCGGCGCTTCGGCGGCGCGCGTCACGCCGGTTTCGGCCTGGGCTTCGAGCGGCTCATCATGTATGTCACCGGCATCCCGAATATCCGTGATGTACTGCCCTTCCCCCGCACCACCGGCTTTGCGGAATTCTAAACCGAATATATATGCTGAAGTCCTCCGCGTGGGATCCCATGCGGAGGACTTCAGTTTGTTTATTTACGGAGGGCGATTTAATCCGCAGAGAAGGTTTGCTGGAAGAACCGCCGGACCATTTCAGTGGTGTCATCAGTGTGGTCCTCGGCGGTAATCAGATAGTATTCAGAGCCATACAGGGGATCCTTCAGTGGGACAGCCCGAATCTGGGAAGAGGGAAGCATCCAGTTCGGCTGGAAGGTGGGGTAGACCCAGTTGTAGTTTTCTACGCATACATTGCGCAGCTCGGAGATGTTCTTGGAGATGATCTCCAGCTTGGGTACAAATCCGGCTTGCTGGCAGTGACGGAGAAAACCGTCTGTTTGAATATCTCCGGTACGGATCCCTTCCCGGATGGGATCATAGTACAGGATAAAGCTCTGCTCCCGCAGGTCGCCCACATCTACTTCCGCTTGTCCAGCCAAGGGGTGGTCCGCCCGCATGACAATACATAGCGGCTGATTGTGCAGCAGGGTACAGCGGGTACCCGGTATGGTGCAGAAGGCAGGCGTTTTATTACGGTCCTCCTGCCAAAAGACACGAGTGACCAGCAGCGCGTCAAATTCCCGACTGCGCAGGCAGGCTTCGACCTCCGAGGATTGGTAAAATAGAAACTGAATATTGTGCCCGGGGGCATACAGATAGAATTTTTCCATCAGCAGGCACTCGGTTTTTATGCTGATGCGCCCCAGAGGAAGACCGATGGTATAGGGCTTCTCATCCTGGCCCTTCAGCCGGCTGATGTGAAACTCCAGCGATTCATATTGTCCCACCACCTGTGCGATATAGGGAAGAACGCTGGTGCCCGGCCCTGTCAGCTTCAGGCGCTCGCCCCGGGCGGGACGGTCAAATAAGGTGATGCCCAGGGCCTCCTCCACACACTTCACCTGCCGGGAGACCGAGGAGGGCGCACAGGGGATCTCCTCAGCGACCTTGCTGAAATTCAGGTGGGTGGCCACCAGCAGTACAGTCTTCAGGTATTGGATCTCCATAGTGCGCCCTCCTTTTGGTTATGGCAGCGGGTAGGCAATGCAGCGGGGCTTCCTCAGTGTCTCAGTGACGGTAGGAAAGGGAATCCGCCCGAACAACGGATGTGGCATCCGTCTTTTTGGGGTCCTTCTTTTCTCCGGGCTGGGGGCGGCGGTTCCGGCGCAGGGCTTCATCCATGTGGATCTTGACGCCGCGGCTGGCCAAAGTGTGCTGCAGGGCGGGCACATCCAGCGCCTGCAGGCTGATATTCTCCTTGGCAGCCATGGAAACAGCCAAGCCGGCAGCTTCACCGGTGAGAACACAGGCGGGAATAAACCGTGCGACTTCCCAGCCGCGGCCGGTGGCGGAAACGATCCTTCCGGCTGCGGCAATGTTGGTGATCTCGGTATCGATGAGGCCGCCGTATGGGAACTCGTATACTTCGGCAGGAATTTCCAGCGAGTGGATCATGCAGCCGATTGAGCTTTCCACATACCGGTCAGGCACTACCTCCAGCTGCTCCTTGCCAACCAGCCGGCGGGTCATACGGAACTGCGGCATAAGCGGCAGGGTCATCTGCGCGTAGGAGGGGCTCTGGTGCTGCTTTAAGTAGTCCAGCGCCAGCTTGCGGCTGGTACGGATATATCCGTTGACGCCCTCACTGGTGGTGCCATAGTACATAGGGATCTCCGCCTCGCTGTTATCGGCATCGGGGCGAAGCCCCAGCCAGCGCAGCGGCAGTGCCTGCAGGGCCTGCCCGGTCTCCAGGCCTTTTTTCATGGTATCCAGGTCTATTTCATGTGCCCAGTGGGAAACAATGCTCCGCTGTGTTTCGGTGGGAGCGCCGGCCCGGAACATCAGGTCCAGGTCGCCGCTGGCATCCACAAAGGCCTTGGCCAGGTAGGCGGTGCGTCCGGATTTGTTTTCGACAATGACGCCCTTGCAGGTTTTACCCTCCATGATGGGCGCGCAGAAGTTGGTATCAAAAACGACCTGAATACCTTCCTGTTCCATCAGCTCATCCAGTGCGCACACGGCAGCCGGGATATTAAAATTGGTGCGGTAGCGGCCGGTGGGGGTGTCCACGGTATCGGGCCCGTTCCGCCAGCAATCTGGCAGGTTATCGTAGCCGTAGCGGATGCAGACATGCAGCAGCTCCTCCGCCAGGCCGCCATATACCTTGTGCCCCAAACCGTCATCCAGGGGCAGATAGATGCAGACATGGCCCAGGGTAGCCAGACCGCCCAGGATGATGCTTTTCTCCAGCAGAATAACCCGGGAGCCATTGCGTGCGGCCGAAACCGCGGCGGCTACACCGGCTACGCCGCCGCCTACTACGATCACATCCGCTTCCCCCGCAACGGGGATGGAATGGGATTGCTCAGTGATTTGCTTTGGTTTTTCCATTGATGGTATGCCTCGTTTCTTAGTGTATTATAGCAGATGCGCGGGAAGAAGGGAACAGGCCATATCGTCCCGGAAAAGCCGGTTAGGGCAGAATGTAGCTGCAGCCAAGGGCAATCACATAAACCACAATGATATAAACAGGAATCACCTTGATGGCATCGTGCCAAATAAAGCGGTTGTCTATCTCCTCACGGTCCAGCAGCAGCGCGGCGTAGATGGTACCTGCATAGGTCAAGAAAGCCATGTTGGCGCACAGGCTCAGCGTCGCGGCGGTAACAGATGCGCTGATCCCGGTGTCCAGCTGCATCTGGCATACAAAAGGCATGATGGCCGCGTTGCCCAACAGGGTGAGGGGGGTGCCGTTGCAGATGTTGGTGATGATGGTGATAACAATAGTAAGGAGCAGCAGCAGCAGCGGCAGCGGCATATTGCCGAATACAGGTTTAAGCAGAGAGATGATCCAGTCGCGAATGCCCAAATCAGCGGAAGCCATGGCATTGCCCAGGAAGGTGAAGCAGCCAACGATGCACACCACATTCCACAGGGTGCCTTCACTCAGCAGCTTCATGGGGTTGGCCAGCGGCTTGCCGTCTACTTTGATAAGCCCCAGAATGCCCAGCGCCAGCAGGAAAATGAGGGTAGTGCCGATAGGAGCCAGAACAGCGCTTCCGGGGAAGTCCTTCGGCAGCAGCGGGATCACGATGATATACAGGAAGGACAGGCAGAAGATGGTGAGAATGAGCTTCTGGCGCTTATTAAATTTCTTGGGAATGTTGCGCAGCGCCTCTACATTTTCAATATCCAGCTCCTTCAGCGGGGCAACATTGCACTTAAATACACCGGGGATCATAAAGGCCAGGATGCACAGCCATACCAGATTAACCAGGATGCACACGAACATATAGGTGAACATATTGATGCTCAGTCCAAAGCCCTGCATGCTGGTATTGATAAGGGTGTAAATGGTAAGGGCAATGCCCTTGAAGGGGAAGCAGAAATTACCCATGCAGCCCAGGTAGATGCCCAGCAGCATGAATTTGCAGAATTTATCCTGCTTATCATAGCCGCACACATCCCGGATGGACTCATAAATGCCGAAGTACAGCAGCGCGGTGGGGATAAACCCGATGAACATGGAAACGATAAAGCTGGAGAAGAACAGCGAGAACAGCAGCGCGACCGGGCGTCCTCGAAGCGCCTTGATGCTAAGCAGCTTGCGCACCAGCACATCGATCACGCCGGCTTCCTTGAGCGCCACGCACAGCGCAGATACAAAGATCAGCTGGGGGACGGTAGAACCGCCCATCCAACTGGAAACAGCGGCGGAGGATGTCAAAAAGCCGCTGTATACCATGGCGATAATACCCAGGATAGCAGCTAGGGTGGACTGGGAAGTGAATACTGTAAGCAGAATAACGCCGATAAATACGCCCAGGGCATTGGAGCCGACCTGTGTAACCACGGAGAACGGGCCCAGAATCCGGCCGAAAAAGAACATAAAGAGGAACGCGATCAAAATGATCGGCCACTCACGCTTTTGGGCAGCTGACTTTGTCATAGTAGTTCACATGCAAGGCTAAGCACGGAGCTTTGCATGCGATCCTCCCTTCTGTAATTTTTATTCTCAGGTGAACGGTGATCTGCCGCCTTCGGTCGCGATCCGAAAACGGATTCCATAATAAATTGTGCACAATCTACACTTTTTATTTTAGAAAGCCTTGTGTATAAAGTCAATTGCACAATCCGCACGCACTGTTGCAACTTTGGCATGGCTCTCCCCTGTGGGAGTGCCTCATCCCCCGCAAAACATGTATTTTCTCATACTTTGGGATGATTTACACCACCCGCTTTGGCTGGTAAAATAAGACCAGAACACAAAATACCGCCGATCCATCATACCATAAGGGGACTGGTCCCCTTCGGCATCCCGTGGCCCCCACGGGATGAATCCGTTGCAAAGGGAGGGAGCGCATGGCCAAAAATGTAGTCATCCGGCCGTCTGTCCGGGAACAGTACCAAAAATTCATGGCACGGGGCAGGGTGCTGTTTTTCACCGCGCCCTGCGGCTTTGGCAAAAGCATCCTGGCCGAAACGCTGCTTGCCGGGCAGCAGGTGCTTTCTCTCACCGCCGGGGAGCCGGACTTCGCCCTGCCGGCGGATGATAAGGACTGGCAGGTCCTCTTGATCGATGACCTGCGGCAGATGACCGAGGAGCCGGATCAGCAGGCGCTGTGCCAGCTCATCCGGGAGTACAGCGACCGCCGGTTCGTCCTGCTTTCCCGCGGGGCGGTGCCGGGCTGGCTCATGGCCTTCCAGTATGCCGGGCTTATGGCGGTGCTGGATGCCGACGCCCTGCTTTTTGACCGGGAGGATATCCGCAGCCTGTTCCGGCAGCAGGGCACCCCCGTCAGCGAATCGGAGCTTTCCGAGATCCTGCGGGAAACCAGCGGCTACCCGCTGGGCGTGGCGGTCATCGCCCACTGCATGGTCGGCGGCCGCCCCTATGGCCCGGAGCTCATCGCCCAGGGCTACCACGAGGTCTTTTTCTACTTCGAGGCGGCGGTTTACCGCCGGTTCGATCTGCCCATTCGCCGTTTTTTGCTGGAGCTTGCCCCCTTTGAGAGCTTCGATGCCGAGCTGGCCCGTATGGTCAGCGGCGATCCCCACGCCGGGGAACGCCTGGCCTGGCTCCAGCACAATACCACCATGCTGCGCCCCGATGATGTGCAGCGGTTCCGGTTCTGGCCGCAGTTCCGCACCTTTTTGCTGTGGGAGATGGACCGGGAATACAGCGAGGAAAAGCGCCGCACCGTTCTGGGCCGCGGCGGCCTCTACTACGAGCTGAAAGAGGATTACAGCCATGCGCTGGAGTGCTACACCATGGCAGGGGATCATTCCAAGGTCTCCGAGCTTCTGGTGCGCAATGCCGAGCTTCATCCCGGCATGGGCCATTACAGCGAGATGGAGAAATACTACCGCAGCCTGCCGGAGCAGGAGATCGCCGCCTCCCCGGCGCTGATGCAGGGCATGAGTATGCTGTGCGCTCTGGCGGCCGATTATGAGGGCAGCGAGCGCTGGTACCAGGCGCTTTCTCAGTTTGCCCGCTGCCGTGCCAAAAGCGACGCGGCCGGGCGGCAGGCCCGGGGCCGGCTGGCCTGGTTGGATATCTCCCTGCCGCAGCGCGGCGTCACCGGTCTCACCGCCATCATTCCCTCGGCCTACCGGCTGCTGGTCAATAAGGAAGTGACCCTGCCGGCCTTTTCGGTCACCAGCGCCCTGCCCAGCATTATGAACGGCGGCAAGGACTTCAGCGAATGGAGCCGCCGGGATGACCTGCTTTATCAGACCATCCGCGTCCCGGTGGAGACCATTCTGGGCCGGGATGGCGTGGGTCTGCCGGATTGCGCCATTGCCGAAAGCAAGTTTGAAAAAGGCGAGGACATCACCGCCCGTATGCTGGCCCTGATGCCCCGATTGGGGGAGATCCAGCGGGACGGCACCCCGGATATTGAATTCGCCGCGGTGGGCCTGCTGGCCCGCAGCCAGTTGGCGGCCGGCCACTCCCAGGATGCCCGCAGGACGCTGGAAAGCCTGCGGCAGCGCTTCGCGGAAAGCGGCCAAAGCCGATTTTTGCCCAATATCGATGCCATGCTGTGCCGCGTTGACCTGCGGACTGGCGATACCGATGCCGTAGATAGCTGGTACCGGGAAAAGGCCCCGCGCGACCCCCTCAGCATCAATATCATGAAGCGCTACCAGTACTTTACGCAGGCCATGGCGGAGCTTGCTCAGGGCCGGCCGCAGGCCGCCCTGCTTACCCTGGCTCCGCTGGAACCCTACTGCATCGCCTGCCAGCGGAAGATGGATCACACCACCCTGCTGCTTTTGCGGGCCGTGGCCCAGTACCGGCTAAAGGACGAAGCCTGGCGGCAAAGCCTTACCGATGCCCTGCGCATTGCCGCCGGGTTGGGGTTCATCCGCCCGGTAAGCTGCTGCGGCGCCGCCCTGCTGCCCCTGCTGCAGGCCCTGCCCAGCCCGGAGGAAGAGAGCTGGTACCGGCAGGTGGTGGCCTTTGCCCGGGTGCAGGCCGCCCGGTATCCCTACTTTTTGGTGCCGCCCCTGCCCCCCGGCGAGGAAATGACCGCCACCGAGCTGCAGGTGCTGCGCCTGATGTGCGCCGATAAAAGCAATGCCGAGATCGGCCGCATTTTGGATATCAAGCTGCCCACGGTAAAAACCCATGTCAGCCATATCCTCACCAAGTTGAATGTCAGCCGCCGCAGCGAGGCCAAAACCGCCGCCCGCCGCCTGTGGCTGGTAGAATAAAAACTGTAATTCTGGAGGAATGTATGAAGAAACGAGTATGTAGTGTTTTGCTGGCCGCCGTGCTGTGTGTTACCATGCTGTCTGTTGTAGCATTGGCGACGGAATGTACCAATGGTAACCACACCTATAACTATGTGGCTAATGACAATGGCATAAACCACAGCCCTAAATGTGACAATTGCGGTTATGTTGATACAAGCAGCAGCAGCCAGCACTGTGATAATGGTTCAAACAATAACGCTAAAGATGGAAAATGTGACTTTTGTAGTGCAGAGCTGGCTGTTTCCTTTAATGATTTGTTCCGTACCATTTGTGCCACCACATGGGAAGCGGCGTTTAAGGAAATTGGATCGACCAGTGGAACCCTTTATCCAATCGCAGATACAACCGAGACGATCACCTATAACGAAAAAGGAAATGTTACCATCAATTTGGCCGGATTAACCATAAATGAATTGAAAGTAACAAAGGGCAGGCTTACCATAGTGGGGAATGGCACCGTTACTAAGCTGGAAGTTACCACCAACGCCAAAGTAGAACTCTCCGGCGGCACCTACGGCGAAATTACCGGAGTCACTGATAAGAACACCCTGTTGGGCCCCGGCTATGTATTTGATGGTGATACTGTTAAGGAAGCCCCCATCAAGAGTGTCACGGCATCCGTAACGGGCCATAACAACGCCAAATACGGCTACACCGCCGAACAGGCCCCGGTTCTTACCGCAACCGTTGCCCCGGATAATGCGACCGGTGTGACCTACCAGTGGTACAAGGTAAACGGCAGCGAGAAAACCGCGATTGTTAATGCTACTGCCCAAACCTATACAGTGGAAACCGGCCTGAATGCGGGGAACTACGATTACTGCTGCACAGCCACCGTTGACACCTACCCCCTCACCAGCGGTGATGTCACCGTGACCATCAAAAAGGCGAATGGCCCCCAGCTGGGCACCATCAATGTGAACCAGGTCTTTAATGATACCGCCAGCAAGACCATCAATATCTATGAATCCATTGGTACGGCATTGGATCAGCTGAAAGCGGATGCAGGAACGCTGCGTTTCCACTCAGGAACTTATTCTCCCGAAAACACGATAAAAAGTGGCTGGGGTGTGGATGTTAATACTGGCGCCATTACTTATCAGCTGGCTGAGGGCTTGAGCGTAGGCCAAACCATTACAATAACCATGCAAGTTGGTTATAATGAGGCCTATTCCAAGAACCACAAGGATGCCACCGTCACTGTAAATATCGCCCTCACCATGGCCACCCCCACTGGCACCCCCAATTACACCCCCATCACCTCCAGCGGCAAGACCCTGGCCGATGCCCACCTCAATGCCGATAATAATGTATTCTCTGTGCCCGGTAATGTAATGTGGGCAGTTGATGGTGACCCAGAAAGCGTGAAAGTCGAAAAAGGGACAGCCTACGAGTGGATCTTCCGTCCGAATGACGATGAGCACTTTGAAGTAATCCGCGGCTCCATCATCCTGTGGACCGAAAGCGGCAGCGGTGTGGTGATCATCGTTCCTTCCCAGTCCGGTGAAAGCACCCCCGCCAGCAACCCCAATACCGGCGCGGCCCATGTGGGCCAGCCGCTGCCCGGCTTGGCTCTGCTGGCGCTTGCGGCTCTGTGCCTGTATGCAGGCACCCGCCGCTTCTAAACAGCCATCCTCACTTACCTCTCTGGGGGCAGCAGTAGGTTCAAAACCTGCCGCTGCCCCCATTCTATCCCATGTGTGAGTTGAACCCCGGCCGAAGATGTGATATAATTTTCCCCAGCGCGGCATGGCCGCCAAAAACCGTGACCGGAGGGCCTTATGAATACCTTCTTGAAGCTGGCTTTTTTGTTCTATATCGGTTCTTCGCTGGGCTGGGTGCTGGAGCTTTTCTTCCGGCGCTTTATTTCCGGCAATAATCCCGAGCGCAAGTGGATCAATCCCGGCTTTATGGTGGGGCCGTATGTGCCACTGTACGGCACCGGGCTTTGCATCCTGTACCTGGTTTCCCGCCTTTCGGAAAGCCGTCAGATCGCCGACCCCGTGTGGAACCACATTGCCATGCTGGTGCTGATGGCCGCCGCCATGACCGCCATCGAGTACATTGCCGGCATCCTGCTGCTGAAGGTGATGAATGCCTGTCTGTGGGATTACAGCCGCCGCTGGGGTAATGTGAATGGTCTTATTTGCCCCCTGTTTTCCGCCATTTGGGCAGTGATGGGCGCGGCCTATTATTTCTTTGTGGATCCTTACATTTTGCGGGCACTGGATTGGCTTTCCCGCAATTTGGCGTTTTCCTTTGTCATCGGCGCGTTTTTCGGCGTTTTCGCCATCGATTTCGTCTATTCCACCCACCTCATGGTCAAGATAAGGACCTTTGCCCGCGAGAAGAATGTGGTGGTCCGCTATGAGGAGCTGAAGGCCTACTTTAAGGCCGGCCGGGAAAACGGCCGCCAGCACTTTTTCCTGGCCCTGCATACCGAGATCCCGCTGCGGGAAAAGCTGCAGCAGTACTACGATTACCGTCGGGCCCGCCGGGAGGAGCTGGACCGCATCCTGCACGGAGAGGACGGCACCAGCAGCACCGCCAAAGCAGAATAAGCCTTTTTACCGGAGGGAAGCGGCGAGCTTCTCTCCGGGCCTTTTTATGTGGGTAGGTCCCATCTCATCTTGCCTGCCCGTCGGAGGCCAGTTTGCAGTCGCCTATCGGCGTCGCGGGGCCTTTTGCAAAGGCATAGTTAGCACCGCTCGCCGCGGGGGCCTTCCTTT
>OIWV01001805.1_pt1 | contig 17083 bp, 10 predicted proteins | sample 1587751 | NCBI WGS metagenome assembly OIWV01 (sample SAMEA3888913, study PRJEB22519) | human gut metagenome | biome: human gut; feature: human-associated habitat; material: faeces | place: Denmark | collected 2010
AAGGAGTTCTTTAATTTATCTTCCCCTAAAGTCAGAGTTTCGAAAGCGGAACTGACATGAGTAAAAAGTAGTTCGCCTTCTTCGGTCAGCAATACGCCGCGGGAACTTCGGCGGAAGAGTTCGCAGCCCAGGCTTTCCTCTAGTTTCTGTATGGATTTACTGATGGCAGGCTGGCTGATATAAAGCTCTTTGGCTGCCTTTGATATATTCTGTGTTTTTGCTACGGTATAGAAAATACGGTAACTGGATAAACTCTGTAACATTTATAGATCCCTCCGTGTTTATAACTAAAAATCATAATAAATATGTTTAATATGTATTTCCATTATACCACTAGCTGTGCTATAATAGCAACTGTATAGAAAAAATGATTTAATTTCAGGAGGAATTTCAAATGGGAATGACAATGACACAGAAGATTCTTGCGGCACATGCGGGACTTGATTCTGTTCAGGCTGGCCAGTTGATTGAAGCAGATTTAGACTTGGTATTGGGAAATGATATCACTTCACCGGTGGCTATCCATGAGATAGAGAAAATGAAAGTAGACGGAGTGTTCCATAAGGATAAAATCGCACTGGTTATGGACCACTTTGTACCAAATAAAGACATCAAATCTGCACAGCATTGTAAATGCGTCAGAGAGTTTGCATGCAAAAACGAAATCACCAACTACTTTGATGTAGGAGAAATGGGTATCGAACATGCACTTCTTCCGGAAAAAGGACTGACTGTTGCAGGAGATGTTATTATCGGAGCAGATTCACATACCTGTACTTATGGAGCATTGGGAGCATTTTCCACCGGTGTTGGAAGTACTGATATGGCGGCAGGAATGGCAACCGGAAAAGCATGGTTTAAAGTACCATCCGCGATTAAATTCAACATCACAGGAAAACCAGCACCATGGATTAGCGGTAAAGATGTTATTTTACATATCATCGGAATGATTGGTGTGGATGGAGCATTATATAAGTCTATGGAATTCGTAGGTGATGGTATCCGGTATCTTTCCATGGACGACCGTTTTACCATTGCAAATATGGCAATTGAAGCCGGCGGAAAGAACGGAATCTTCCCGGTAGACGAGAAAGCAGAAGCATATATGAAAGAGCATTCCAAGCGCCCTTATAAAGTATATGAAGCAGATGAGGATGCTGTATATGATGAGGAGTATACCATTGACCTTAGTACACTTCGCCCAACCGTAGCATTTCCACATCTTCCGGAAAATACAAAGACCATTGATGAAGTAGGCGACATTACTATTGATCAGGTAGTAATCGGTTCCTGTACGAATGGAAGATTAGATGACCTTAAGATTGCAGCTTCTATCCTGAAAGGAAAGAAAGTAAAGAAAGGTTTACGTGTAATCGTAATTCCTGCAACCCAGCAGATTTATCTGGATGCTATGGAAGCCGGATATATCAGAACCTTTATTGAAGCAGGTGCTATTGTCAGCACACCGACCTGCGGACCTTGCCTTGGTGGCTATATGGGAATCCTTGCTGAGAATGAAAGATGCGTATCTACAACCAACCGTAACTTTGTGGGACGTATGGGACATGTGGATTCGGAAATTTATCTGGCAAGCCCGGCAGTGGCAGCAGCCAGCGCCATTACCGGAAAAGTGAGCGGACCGGCGGAACTGGGACTGTAATAGGCATAAAAGTTTAGGAATAAGTAAAACGGATGTAACTGTTCAGTAGGTCTGCGCGTGACTGTGAAGGCACTGAACAGTTACCAAACGAAAATAGTAGGAGAAGAGAAATGTCCTATTTTCCGATTTTTATAGATATGACAGATCGGCAGGTGCTGGTTGTGGGAGCTGGAAGTGTGGCATCGAGGCGGGTCGGCGTGCTGGAAAAATTTGGCGCAGCGATCACGGTGATTGCACCGAACACTTCAGAAGAGATACGGAAGCTGGCGGATTCACGGAAAATCCGTCTGATTGAACAAACCTATGAGGAAGTTCGTGATACGATCTGGCAGGAAAAAAACTTTTTTATGGCGCTGGCAGCGACCGGGCAGACGGGGACGGACGCACGGATCAAGGAGGATGCGTCGAGCCATTCCGTCTGGTTTAATATGGCTTCCGATAAAAGTCAGTCAGAGTTTTATTTCCCGGCGATCGCCCAGGGCAGAGAACTGACAGCCGGATTGATTTCTGGCGGAGCGGATCCGGGATTGACGCATCGTGTGGCAAAAGAAGTACGCCGCGTGCTGGCGGAGGCAGAGATAGAAGATACTTAATATATTTTATAGAGGAGATTAAAAATTGACAGATAAAAATAGGATCCGCGTAGGCAGCCGCGACAGTGCGCTGGCAGTTGTTCAGTCAAAGATGGCGATCGCAGCGATGCAGAATGTCTGTCCGGAGACAGAATTTGAATTGATCACGATGAAAACGACGGGAGACAAGGTGCTTGACCGTCCACTCGATGCGGTTGGCGGCAGGGGATTGTTTGTAAAAGAGCTGGATCAGGCGCTTTATGAAGGGCGGTGCGAGCTGACAGTTCATTCCTTAAAAGATATGCCGCTCTGTCCGCCGGAGGAGCTGCCGGTGCTGGCGCTTTTAGAGCGCGAAGATTGCCGCGATGTGCTGGTTCTGCGTGAAGGCTTATCCGAGCTTCCGGCACACCCGGTAATCGGAACTTCCAGCCGCCGACGCGTCCTACAGGGGCAGAGATTATTCCCGGATGCAGAATTTAAGGGGATCCGAGGTAACCTGAACACGCGTTTGCGAAAGCTCGATTCTGGCGAATATGATGCGCTGATTCTGGCAGCGGCGGGGCTGATTCGTCTGGGATTTGCAGATCGCATCAGCCGTTATTTTTCTGTGGAGGAAATGATCCCGTCAGCAGGACAGGGCATTCTGGCAATTCAGGGACGGCGTGACCGGGAGATCCCTTTTGTGAAAATGGTTCACTCTGAGGAGTCTGCGGTTTTAACCAGGGCAGAACAGGGCTTTGTCGCCACGCTTGGAGGCGGATGTTCGTCGCCGACGGCAGCTTCGGCGGTGCTTGAAAATGGAAAAATCAAGCTGCGAGGTCTTTATTATAAGGAAGAAACGGGAGAAGTCCGTATTGGTTCCATTGAGGGCGATGCAGAGAAAGCAGCGGCGCTTGGAAGAAAATTGGCGGAACAGTTATCGGGAAAGCCTGCACTGTCTCCGCTGGGGAAAGTCTACCTTATCGGCTCGGGCCCTGGCGATGCAGGGCTTTTTACCCTGCGCGGCAGAGAACTTCTGGAGCAGGCGGATGCCGTCGTCTACGACGCTTTGGCAGGCGACGCGGTACTGGGCTGGATCCCGGAGCACGCACGGAAAATTGATGTTGGTAAACGGAGTGGACGCCATTCGAAGAAGCAGGAAGAAATCTTAGAAATTTTATTAGAGGAAGCGAAAAAGGGCGGAACGATCGTGCGCCTCAAGGGCGGGGATCCGTTCGTCTTTGGACGCGGCGGCGAAGAAGCTGAATTTTTAAAGAAACATCAGATCCCGTTTGAGGTGATTCCGGGTATCAGCTCCAGCCTGGCAGTTCCGGCATATTTTGGCATCCCGGTGACGCACCGAGGATTGGCGGGATCGTTTCATGTGATTACCGGACATCGTATGGAGGGCATGCCGGCTCTGGATTTTGAGGCACTTGCTCGGGTCGGCGGCACCTTAATTTTTCTAATGAGTGTTGCGAATGCGCCGAGGATCTGTGAGGGGCTTCTGAATGCGGGAATGAAACCGGAGACGCCGGCGGCATTTCTGATGAACGGAACCCTTGCGTCCCAGAGAATGATCCGCGCAACCCTGCAGACACTTCCGGAAGAGGGTGTGCGTCAGGGCGTCAAGGCGCCTGCCATCCTTGTGATCGGGGAGGTCTGTGCGCTTGCTGATACGTGTGCATGGAGAGAAGAAAAGCCGTTGGCAGGAAAACGGATCGTGATTACCCGCCCGAAGGAGCGCAGCCAGAAGCTGGCGGAACATCTGCGCGATGCCGGAGCGGAGGTTCTGGAATTTCCGACGATTGAGTTAAAACCGGTCTGGAAAAAATCAGAAAAAGCGGATGCTGACACAGCGGCTAAAGAAAAACTGTATGAACTGGTTCGGAATCTGGAATCGTATTACTGGTTGGTGCTCACAAGTCCGGCAGGGGCACAATATTTCTTTGAGCTTTTGAACCAGATGCAGAAAGATTTCAGGAGCCTTTCCCATCTGCGTTTTGCTGTGATCGGCGAGGGAACCGCGTCCGTCTGCCGGGAACACGGCATTTACCCAGATTATATTCCGGAGCGCTTTTATGCGGCGGATCTCGGAAAAGGGCTGGCAAAACAGGTGAAGCTGAACGAACGCGTATGCATCCTGCGCGCCAGACATGGTTCGCCGGAACTGACGCAGGCATTTGAAGCTGCCGGAATATCCTATATGGATGTGACACTTTACGATACGATCACGCCGGAGGAATCGCCGCTTGCAGAGCGCATCCGTGAACTCCTAAAAGAGGGCGCGATCGATGCGGTCACGTTTACGAGCGGATCGACAGTACAGGGATTCCTGGATATTTTACAGCCGGATAAGGAGACATTGAACGGATTTACAGCCGTCTGTATCGGAGAAAAGACAGAAAAAACCGCCAGTGCGGCGGGAATGAAAGCCGTACTGGCGGAGTCCGTCTCGGAAGAAGGGATTGAGCAGGCGCTCTATCATATGTAAACATATAAACAGACGTCTGTTCAGCAGGTTCATGAAGAAGTTTTCATATAGATTGTAAATGCCTGAACATACGGAACCGATAGAAGCGTGAGCGGGTAAATCAGCATTTTAGCTGTTTTTCTGCTGTAACCGGGCTTTTATGTTGTCCAGCAGCAGTGCAGAAACCCGCAGACCGCCGTAGCCGCTTCCAAGATGGATATCTGGTTTGTTGGCACCGTGGAAATCGGAACCGCCGGTGGAGACCAGACCAAGACGGGAAGCTATTTCACGTAAATGAAGACTGTCGGATTGAGAGTGTGAGGAATAATAAACCTCGATGCCCATCATTCCGGCTTCTTTTAAATAGGAGAGAAGCTGCTCGGTCTTTTTCCAGCCAAGTTTATACTGGAGAGGATGTGCGAGCGCTGGTAAACCGCCAGCTACACGGATCAGGCGGATCGCTTCCTCCGGCTCAATCATCTGCTTCGGGCGGTAATATTTTTTGCCGTCCCCGAGGTATTTATCAAATGCCTGGCTGACCGAAGTGACACAGCCTTTTTCAAGCAGTGCGCGTGCAAAATGGGCACGGGTGATGACAGTGTGTTCATTTCCGTGAATTAAATCTTCATATTTAATGGGAAATCCATCTGCCTGAAATAAAGCGAGAAGCTCTTCATTGCGCCGGTTGCGGATCTCGCGGACCTGCCGCAGTGCAGATAAAAGTTCCGGGCAGTGCGGGTTCAGATAGAGCCCCAGAATATGGATTTCTTTTCCTTCATAAGGACTGGAAAATTCGGCACCGGGAATGACAGTCAGGGAGGTGTTCTCGGCTGCCTGCATGGCTTCCGCAACGCCGTCAACTGTATCATGATCCGTCAGCGCATAGGCGGTCAGACCGCATTGGAGCGCCAGCTTTGTTACTTCGGTGGGCGTGAGTGTGCCGTCCGAAGCAGTAGAATGAACGTGTAAATCAATTAACTGCATAGATGCAGACCTCCTTCTGCTGTAAGACTACCCGCATTAGATGGAAAAGTCAAGTATGCGGCAGATACCCGCTGCAGTTTGCCAGTGTGTAAACGGGAACAAAAATGATTGTTTACATCAGATATATTTGAAAGAAGAAGCGTTATACAAAAAACATAGCGGCTGTGGAAATTTGTACCAGGAAAAGGTTGTGGGGATCAAAAAAATTTATAAGTTAATTTAAGAATTATGTTATTTTCTTTTCCTGGAATTGTGCTATACTGTAGCAGGGATATTTTCAAATAAACACATATAATAAAATTTCATGGAAAAGACGGACAGGTGATGGAAAATGAGTGAGTACAACAGAAATTCTTCAGGAGGAAGGAATTTTGAACATAGAGGATTGGAGGGCGGAACGCTGAGTTCGTACAGCCGTGCCGGACATAGCAGTACCGGGCATCGTTCGTCGTCCGGAACATCCAGCCATACAAAAAGTACAGCTGCGCACACAAGCACGGGACGCCGGGATACTGCGATGAACCGGGCGGCAGCCGGTCGGAGTGGGCATACTTCCGGGCGTTATAAAAAGAAGAGAAGAAACCGTCTGGATATTACACAGATCCTTTTGATCGTGATCGGTGTCCTGGCGGTTATCCTGATAGCGGCGATTGCCTCCCACGGGTGCGGTGGGGGCAGCGCGGCAGGCGGGGCGACCGAATCGGATATCGTACAGGAGAGTACCGTGGCAGATGGAGCGGTGACCGTCAACGGCGTCAATATTTACGGAATGACGCAGGAGGAGGCGCGCAAGGCGATCCTTGATTCATTTGACTGGAAGATGAAGGCCAAATACGAGGACAAAGAGACCGACGTCACCAATCTGATGGCCGATAAAGTTGATCAGCTTCTCGAGGAGATCTATGCAAGTGATCTGAAACCGGGTGAGACATATGAAGTCAACACGGAAAATATGATCGAGGATGCCAAGGCAGAGGCAGCACTGATTGCCGGAAACTGGAACATGGCAGCCAAGAGCGGCGGTATCTCCGGTTACAATAAGGAAACGGGCAAGTTTGAGTTCAGCGAGGGCACCAAGGGACTTGTCATCGATCAGGATAAGCTGGCACAGGCGATGGTCGATGCGATTGACAAGAAAGAGTTTGATGCCGTCCTGACCGCAGAGACGAAGGAAGTCGCAGCGGATTCGTCGGTACAGGATAAGTACAAGACAATGTCCACCTACACAACCACGACGACCTCCAACAGCAACCGAAACGAGAATATCCGTCTGGCGGTCGCAGCGTTAAACGGAACGATTGTCAAACCAGGACAGGAATTTTCCTTTAACAATACGACCGGTGCAAGAACTGAAGAAAAAGGCTACAAGCCGGCAACCGCATACTTAAATGGCGAGGTTGTCCAGGAGCCAGGCGGCGGCGTCTGCCAGGTATCTTCGACCTTATACAATGCGGTTGTATTTGCGGGGCTTAAGAGTACGGAGCGCCACGCACACAGCTACGAGCCGTCCTACGTTACACCGGGCGAGGATGCGGCAGTCAGCTACGGCGGACCGGACTTCAAGTTCGTCAACAACTCGGAATATCCGCTGGCTATCAAGGCAAGCTTCAGCGCATCTGATCGAAAACTGTCGATCGCACTGTATGGAGTTCCGATTCTGAAAGAGGGTGTCAAGATCCGTATGTCTTCTGAGAAGACAGGCGAGATTGATCCGCCGTCTGCGGTTTATACCGAGGATGGTTCCCTGCAGCCGAATCAGGAAGTGCAGACAAAGGCAGCGACTCCGGGCAGCCGCTGGTCCACGGATCTGGTTACCTATGAGAATGATAAAGAAGTGAGTCGTGAATTTTTTCACAATAGCAGCTATCGTGGAAAGGCAGCGCAGATCAAACGTAACAGTTCCGCTACTGTAGCGACCAACGCAACGGAGGCAACGGCGGCAGCAGAGAGCACTGCGGCTGAGACAAATGCAGCTAATGAGAGCACAGCGGCACATGAGACAACCACAGCGGCACCGTCCAGCTCTGGCGGCGAGACAAAAGCTCCGACCACGACAGCGGCGGAATCCAACGAAGGACCACAGGAGACAACTCCAGAGCCAGAGGAAACGAACCCGGTTGTGGAAGCAAATGGACCTGGAAGCAATTAAAACCAAGGCAAAACTAAGGTGAAATATAGAAAGTGCTGTAAGATAGATTGCAAAAATGAATGATAAAAGGGCATTCAAGCGGCATTTGAATGAAAAGCACCGCTGGATGGAGAGTCTTTCTTCATCTGGCGGCGCTTTTTTTCATATTTTGTGGTTTTATCGACTATCTGAAAAAACAGTAGACAGCTTTTTTGTAATTGTTCGAAAAATAATACCGGATATAAATCAAAATTATTTGCATTTTGACGAGAATTTGTTATAATATTATCAGGTAAATTTCCAGGACAATCTATTTGGGGAGATTTATTACTGAATACATTCACTATCAATAGGAGGAATATTCATTATGGCAAGAAAGATGAAAACCATGGATGGAAACCACGCAGCAGCGCATGCTTCTTACGCATACACCGACGTGGCAGCTATCTATCCGATTACCCCTTCTTCTCCGATGGCTGAGGCTACCGATGAATGGGCAACAGACGGAAGAACCAATATTTTCGGCCACACAGTTCAGATTACAGAGATGCAGTCTGAGGCAGGTGCAGCAGGTGCAGTGCACGGATCTCTGGCAGCAGGTGCGCTGACAACCACGTACACCGCTTCCCAGGGTCTGCTTCTGATGATCCCGAACTTATACAAGATTGCAGGTGAGCAGCTCCCGGGCGTATTTAATGTTTCTGCTCGTGCACTGGCCAGCCATGCGTTATCCATCTTCGGTGACCATTCTGATATTTATGCGTGCCGTCAGACAGGCTGCGCGATGCTGTGTGAATCCAGCGTACAGGAAGTTATGGATTTAACCCCGGTTGCACATCTGGCATCCATCAAGGGCAAGATTCCGTTCATTAACTTCTTCGATGGTTTCCGTACATCCCATGAGATTCAGAAGATCGAGACCTGGGATTATGAAGATCTGAAAGATATGGCAGATATGGATGCAATCGATGCATTCCGTAAGAATGCACTGAACCCGAACCACCCGTGTCAGCGCGGTTCCGCTCAGAACCCGGATATCTTCTTCCAGGTAAGAGAGGCTTGCAACCCGTACTACGATGCACTTCCGGCGATTGTTCAGGAATACATGGACAAGGTCAATGAGAAGATTGGCACAGACTACAAGCTGTTCAACTACTATGGCGCTCCGGATGCAGAGCACGTTATCATTGCAATGGGTTCTGTCAACGATACCATCGAGGAGACGATCGATTACCTCGTAGCAGCTGGAAAGAAAGTCGGCGTTGTAAAGGTTCGCCTGTACCGTCCGTTCGTAGCCAGCGCACTGGTAGACGCTATTCCGGATACTGTTAAGCAGATTTCCGTATTAGACCGCACCAAAGAGCCGGGTTCCCTTGGCGAGCCGCTTTACCTTGATGTAGTAGCAGCATTAAAGGGTACAAAATTCGATCAGACTCCGATCTTCACAGGTCGTTACGGACTTGGTTCCAAGGATACCACACCGGCTCAGATCGTAGCTGTATATGAGAACACAACCAAGAAACAGTTCACCATCGGTATCGTAGATGATGTTACCAACCTTTCCCTGGAGCTTGGCGCACCGCTTGTTACCACTCCGGAAGGAACTGTAAACTGTAAGTTCTGGGGTCTTGGTGCTGACGGTACTGTAGGTGCTAACAAGAACTCTATCAAGATCATCGGCGATAATACCGATATGTACGCACAGGCTTACTTCGATTATGACTCCAAGAAATCTGGTGGTGTTACAATGTCCCACCTTCGTTTTGGTCATAAACCGATCAAATCCACCTACCTGATCCACAAGGCAAACTTTGTTGCCTGTCACAACCCGGCTTACATCCGTAAGTACAACATGGTTCAGGAACTGGTTGACGGCGGTACATTCCTGTTAAACTGCCCGTGGAACATGGAAGAGCTGGAGCAGCACTTACCGGGACAGGTTAAGAAGTTCATCGCTGACCACAAGATTAAATTCTACACCATCGACGGTGTTAAACTGGGTATCGAGACCGGTATGGGCCCGACCCGTATCAATACCATTCTTCAGTCCGCATTCTTCAAGCTGGCAAATATTATTCCGGAGGAGAGAGCGATCGAACTGATGAAGACTGCTGCAAAGGCAACCTACGGTCGTAAGGGCGAAGATGTTGTTAAGAAAAACTGGGCTGCTATCGATGCAGGCGCTCAGAACGTTGTAGAGATTCAGGTTCCGGAAAGCTGGAAGAACGGCGAGGACGAGGGACTTGAGATGACTCACGCAACCGAGGGAAGAGCAGACGTTGTTAAGTTTGTCAACACCGTTCAGGCTGCTGTCAATGCTCAGGAGGGTAACAACCTGCCGGTATCTGCATTTACCGATTATGTAGATGGTACAACTCCGTCTGGTTCCGCTGCATACGAGAAACGTGGTATCGCAGTCAATGTACCGGTTTGGAATCCGGACAACTGTATCCAGTGTAACTTCTGTTCTTATGTCTGCCCGCACGCTGCAATCCGTCCGGTTGCTATGACCGAGGAAGAGGCTGCTAAGGTTGAGGGCGCTACCTTACCGTTAACTGGTATGCCGCAGTACAAGTTCGTGATGACTATTTCTTCCCTGGATTGTACCGGATGTGGTTCCTGTGCAAATGTCTGCCCGGGCAAGAAGGGTGAGAAAGCACTTACGATGGTAAGTCTTGACAAGAATCTGGAGGCTCAGAAGGGTTATGACTACGGTCAGACACTTCCGATCAAACAGGATGTCATTGATAAATATAAAGAGACAACCGTTAAGGGAAGCCAGTTCAAACAGCCGTTACTTGAGTTCTCCGGCGCTTGTGCAGGATGCGGCGAGACTCCGTACGCAAAACTGATTACTCAGCTGTTCGGCGATCGTATGTACATTGCCAACGCAACCGGATGCTCCTCTATCTGGGGTAACTCTTCACCGTCCACACCTTACACCATGAACAAGGCTGGCAAGGGTCCGGCTTGGGACAACTCCCTGTTCGAGGACAACGCAGAGTTCGGTTATGGTATGCTTCTGGCTCAGAACGCAATCCGTGACGGCTTAAAGGGTAAGGTTGAGGCTGTGATGGCGGCAGAACAGGCAACCGATGAAGTGAAAGCAGCTTGCAAAGAGTGGCTGGATACTTACGGAATCGGTGCATTGAACGGCGCAGCTACCGACAAGCTGGTAGCGGCTCTGGACGGCATCGACTGCCCGAACTGCAAGGATATTGTGAAGAATAAAGACTTCCTCGCTAAGAAATCCCAGTGGGTATTCGGTGGCGACGGTTGGGCTTACGATATCGGTTTCGGCGGTGTTGATCACGTACTTGCTTCCGGCAAGGATATCAACATCATGGTATATGATACCGAGGTTTACTCCAACACAGGCGGACAGTCCTCTAAGGCAACTCCGACCGGTGCAGTTGCACAGTTCGCAGCAGGTGGTAAAGATGTGAAGAAGAAAGATCTTGCTTCCATCGCTATGAGCTACGGCTATGTATACGTTGCCCAGATCTCCATGGGTGCTGATTATGCTCAGACTGTTAAGGCAATCGCTGAGGCAGAGGCATATCCGGGTCCGTCCTTAGTCATTGCATATGCTCCGTGTATCAACCACGGTATCAAGAAAGGTATGGACAAGGCTCAGACCGAGGAGAAACTGGCGGTAGAGTGCGGTTACTGGCACAACTTCCGTTACAATCCGGCTGCAGAGGACAAGAAGTTCTCTCTGGACAGCAAGGCACCGACAGGTGACTACCAGGCATTCTTAAAGGGTGAGGTTCGTTACGCATCTCTGGCTCTGAAGAATCCGGATAGAGCCGGCGTGCTGGATGCAAAGAACGAGGAAGAGGCAAAGGCTAGATACCAGTACCTGAACAAGCTCGTTACTCTGTATACAAACAACTAATGAATCACTGATTCATGAATATATGACATACGATATATAAAACGTATGACTGCAGAAGCTCCGTCGAAAGATGGAGCTTTTGTTGTGTAATAGGAAATTCCTTGGAATTCCCTATTACACAACAAGGCACATTCTTTTTTTAAGGGGGAAAATCGTATAATAGAGTGTTTTTGTGGTATCCTGTATATGAAAAGGATCTGAAAATTATATGCTTCAATAAAACAGGAAAATAAAAAATATTTCAGGCAATGTTGAGAGAGATAATTCGATATAGCATTTAGAAAGCGGGGAAATCAGGATGGCACAGGGCAAAGATTTTTATATTCCATTTCAGGATGGGAGCGGCAGAATCCATGGCATCTGCTGGGAGCCGGAGGAAACACCGTGGGCGGTCATTCAGGTGGCGCACGGTATGATCGAGCACATTGGCAGATACGAAGAATTTGCACAGGCGATGAACCGGGCGGGGATTGCGGTCATCGGGCACGATCATCCGGGACATGGACGGACAGCAAAACCAGGGGAATTAGGCGAGTTCGCGGAGAAAAATGGTGTCCGCCGCGTGAACGGTGCGATGGCGCAGGTGGCACGTTTTGCGAAACACAAGTTTCAGGGCATTCCGCATATTCTTCTGGGGCACAGCATGGGTTCGTTTTTTGGACGCCGTTTTATCACGCATTATGGAGAATGGCTGGACGGCGCAATTTTCATGGGAACCGGAAGCCAGCCGGAACCACTTTTGTGGCTGGGCGGAACCGTCGTGGCAGCGGCAGCGTGGCTGGAAGGAAGAAATGGACGAAATGAGCGGCTGCACCAGCTGGTTCTTGGAAGCTATAACCGCTATTTTGAAAAAGGAAAAACGGAACATCAATGGCTGTCGCGCGTGACGGAGGAGGATGAAAAATACGAGGCGGATCCATACTGCCAGTTTTTATTTACCGATGGGGCATTCGTCGATTTTTTCCAGGTCATGCTAGATTTGAAGCGGAAGAGAGGCTTTGATGGAATTCCGAAAAATCTGCCGATTCTGCTGATATCGGGAGAGGAGGACCCGGTCGGAGAAGGCGGACGCGGTGTGCGGCGCGCGATGGAAGATCTGCAAGAAACCGGATGTACTAATGTGGCGATGCAACTTTATCCGGGGGCAAGGCATGAACTGTTTCATGAGATCAACCGGGAAGAGGTATTTGATGATATTGTGGACTGGGTAAGTAAATTATAAGTAATACTTATAACTTACTTAATGAAAAATAATATACAAATGAAAAAACAATCTTTACAGTTCATATGCTTTTTTTTATAATTGAGAATGTTTTGGAAACTGTGTAAAAAGGTAGTTTTAAATTGGGTACAGGGAGAGAAAATCTATGGAAAATGAAAAGAAATTTACGGGACCTGCCTATGAGTTTGAGGCGAAGATGCCGTTAAAACAGGCGATTCCGCTGGGACTGCAGCACGTGCTTGCGATGTTTGTCGGTAACTTGACACCACTTCTGATCATCACAGGCGCCTGTGGTATCACGGGCGGAAACGATCTGGCACAGCTGCAGATCGAGCTTCTGCAGAATGCGATGCTGGTGGCGGGACTGATCACGCTGCTGCAGTTATTTTCGGTTGGTCCGGTCGGCGGCAAGGTTCCGATTATCATGGGAACCAGCTCTGGTTTCATCGGTGTATTCAACAGCGTGGCGGCTACGATGGGCGGCGGTATTTTAGCGTACGGCGCCATTATGGGCGCTTCGATCATCGGCGGTCTGTTCGAGAGTGTGCTTGGATGCTTCTTAAAGCCGCTTCGACGATTTTTCCCGTCGGTCGTAACAGGTACGGTCGTTCTTTCGATTGGTCTGTCATTGATCGGGGTCGGCGTCAATTCCTTCGGCGGCGGCAGCTCGGCGCAGGACTTTGGTTCCATGGAAAATATGCTGCTTGCTATTTTTGTCCTGATTGTGATTCTGGCAGTGAAGCACGGAACGAAGGGATATTTAAGTTCTTCCTCGATTCTGGTCGGAATTATTGCCGGTTATGCTGTAGCATTCATCATGGGTCTGGTGCTTCCGCACACGGGCATTGCAGCGGACGGAACCGAATATACCAAAGCATGGGTATTAAACTGGGATAAGGTAGCACGGGCGAGCTGGATCAGCATTCCGGCGATCGTCCCGGTTAAAATTGTCTTTGATATGCGCGCGATTTTGCCGGTTCTTATCATGTTTATTGTAACCGCTGTTGAGACGGTCGGAGATATTTCCGGTGTCGTTGAGGGCGGTATGGACCGTGAGGCGACCGATAAAGAGCTTTCCGGCGGCGTTATCTGCGATGGACTTGGTTCCAGTATTGCGGCGCTGTTCGGTGTTCTTCCGAACACTTCGTTCAGCCAGAACGTAGGTTTGGTTACGATGACAAAGGTAGTCAACCGCATGGCACTTGCAACCGGCGCGGTATTCCTGATTCTGTGCGGTCTGATTCCGAAGCTGGGTGCGATCGTTTCGATCATGCCGCAGTCGGTACTGGGAGGCGCAGCGGTTATGATGTTCTCTTCGATCGTAGTTAGCGGTATTCAGCTTATCACGAAAGAGAAGATGACTTCACGCAATCTGACCATCGTCTCTGTTGCACTGGGTGTTGGTTACGGCATGGGTGCACATGCAACCATCCTTTCCAAGATGCCGGAAGCAATTCAGCTTGTATTCGGCGGATCTGGTATCGTTCCGGCAGCTTTCATGGCGATTATCCTGAATGTGCTGCTGCCGAAGGATGAGGCGTAAGAAATAGGAAGATTAGAAAAAGGTTATAGGTACATAAAAATATAAGATCCATCTATAAAATATGGAATGTATGGCTGAAAGTGATACGTAGATTGATAAAAAGGGACTGGCATCATGCTGCATGTGTGATGTCAGTCCTTATAGTTTTATTCGATTGTTACCAGATTCTCCAGGCGTTTGAGCTCCTCCGGCGTGTCTACATCCATCAATTCCTCCGGCACTTCGGCAGTCACATACTGGACAACGTCCAGATGCTGGCGGAGAACATGGCTTCCGCCAGCTTTTTCCGGCAGATGGAGCAGTTCGTCAAAATATGCCCGGTCGAAGAGAATCGGGCTTCCGACGGTGGTTGAGACGGAAGGTTCGGGAGAAGCCGTCATTTGGATGCTGCAGAGCTGTACGATCGGTGATTTTTCTGCAATTCCTGAATTCTGAGGCAATTTTGATTCCAAAATGGAAAAATCAGAATCTGGGAAAACAGATTCTGAGTGACCTGGTGATATTTTGCATTCGAGATAGCGCCGGCATATCCGTTCCAGTGTCCGTGGACGCAGAAGCGGCTGATCGCCGAGTGCAAAGAGACAGCCTGATAAATCCGGGTGCCTTTTTAACATGTGTGTAAGTCCCAGGCAGAGCGCCTCGTTCCGATTGGGAAGTGTATGAATCAGCACCGGAATTCCCAGGGACTGACAGTAATCGTGAACCTCCCGGGAGCGCGTCACAACGAGACGATCGGCAAAGAGCGGGACAGAACCGGTCACATCCAGAACCGAGTGGATGAGCGGAGCACCGTGGAACGAAGCCATGAGCTTGTTTGAGCCGAAACGTTTTCCAAGACCGGAGGCCATGATGATGCAGGCGATCCGGACATCGTTTGAATTTTGCAAACAAGTGAAAGAGGGCGTTTGTGTTCCAGAAGAGAAAAAAACAGATTTCCGCCTGCAAAAAAATTCTTCATATAACTGTTGCCCACTCTCCGTACATGCATCCCGATATGCCTCATACTTAGCTAGAAACTCCCTCGCCTCCGCTGTCATCTGGCTGCCTCCGCCGCCTTTTCCGCCGGTGGTGCGGACGGTCAGTGGAAATCCAAGCGTGGCTTCGGCGGAGCGGATAATCCTAAGTGCTTTTGTATACGCCATATTCATGGACAGAGCGGCGGAGCGGAGCGAGCCGGTTTCATCGATGGCATGAAGAAGCTGACGAGGACCTTCGCCAAAGAAACGATGGTTTTCGTCGTTGCAGAGGTAGGTACGGATGGATGGTTTCATAGTTTTTGTCAAATCCTCCTAATCTTTTCTGGAAAAAGGGGTCTCGTTGTATTTTAAAAATAACAACGGAATTATACCATGTTTTATGCTATAATAAAAGATGGATAATTTTGTTATTTAAGAAATAGATGAAAAAGAGGAAAAACCTATGATGACGATTCGAGAATATAAACGGGTAGAAAGCCTGGAGGAAGCCTGGGAGCTGAATCAGAAAAAAGCGAACCGGGTGATAGGCGGTATGATCTGGCTGAAGATGAGCCGGGGCAATGTAGGAACCGCGATTGATATTTCAGGGCTGGGGCTGGATCAGATAGAGGAGACAGAGGATACGTTTGAGATCGGCGCGATGGTTACCCTGCGCCAGCTGGAAGAACATCCGGGACTGGCGGCATACACAGACGGTGCCATGCGCGAGTCGGTGCGCCATATCGTCGGCGTGCAGCTTCGGAACCTGGCGACAGTCGGAGGCAGTATCTATGGCAGATTTGGATTTTCAGATGTCCTGACGATGTTCCTGGCGATGAACACCGAAGTGGAACTTTACAAAGCTGGACGGATGCCGTTGGTGGAATTTGCAAAACAGATCGGCGGCCGGGACATTTTAGTCAAATTAATTGTCCATAAAGACAAAGCCGTATATCACTACCAGTCCGTGCGGAATACGCAGACTGATTTTCCAGTGCTGACCTGTGCAGCGGCGAAACGGGCGGATGGAGCATATCGTTTTAGCATCGGTGCGCGTCCGGGGCGTGCTGTGTTGTTCGAGGCATCAGCGGAGACAATACAGGCGCTTATAGAGGAAAAGCAAAAGGCTGAAACAAAAGCAGATGCGGATGCCGATACCAGAGAAAAGCAGGACAAGGCGCAGACCGGGAAGAAAGCAGCCTGTCTTGCAAAGTGGATCCGTGATCAGGTTCAGACGTCTTCCAATATGCGCGGCAGCGCTGAATACCGGAAACATTTAACCGGTGTTCTGATAAAGCGGGCGGTGCGTGTGCTGGAAGAGTGCTAAACGAAATAGGACAATAAAATGATCGTATAACAGTATGAATATTAGGAGATTCACATATGATGCAGATAACGATTACTCTAAATGGAACGAAGATTTCCCCGGAGATTGAACCGGATACGCTTCTGATTGATCTGGTACGCAGTCAGGGCTGTTACAGTGTCAAGCGCGGCTGCGAGACGGCAAACTGCGGACTCTGTACCGTATTTCTGGATGAAAAACCAGTGCTTTCCTGTTCCGTGCTGGCGGCGCGGGCGGACGGTCACAGCGTGACGACGCTGGAAGGACTCCAGGAGGAGGCAAAAGAATTTGGCGCATTCATTGCCGATCAGGGAGCCGAACAG
>OIWV01001816.1_pt1 | contig 17014 bp, 18 predicted proteins | sample 1587751 | NCBI WGS metagenome assembly OIWV01 (sample SAMEA3888913, study PRJEB22519) | human gut metagenome | biome: human gut; feature: human-associated habitat; material: faeces | place: Denmark | collected 2010
CCCCCTGCCGCCGGACGAACCGGATCCCCTCCAGCAGTCCCGCGATGCCCGGCATATTGTGGGTCCCGGGCTCCAGCCGGTCCGGCAGGTCCGGGGGCATATCCTGCAGGCGGGACATACTGCCGGTGCCGCCGTAGAGCAGGGGCTTCCCCTCCACCCCGCACAGCAGCAGTCCCGTGCCCTGGGGGCCATACAGGCCCTTGTGGCCGGGCATGGCCACAAAGGCCGCCCCCCACCCGGACAGGTCCACCGGCAGCACCCCCGCCGACTGGGAGGCGTCCACGATCAGGGGCGTATCCGTCTCCCGGCAGCATCGGGCGATGTCCTCCACCGGCAGCACCGCCCCGAAGACGTTGGAAACGTGGGTGCAGATCACGGCCCGGGGCCGCTTCTGCCGGATGGCCCGGCAAAATTCCTCCGCCGCCAGGTCCGGCCGGAAGGGCGGCGTGTCGATCACCGTCACGGAAAGCCCCGGGATGGCGTGCAGGGGCCGGGTGACGGCGTTGTGCTCATATCCGGAGATCACCACCCGATCCCCGGGACCCAGCAAAGACCGGATGGCCAGGTTCAGGCCATGGGTGGCGCTTCCGGTGATGACGACGTTTTCCGGCTGGGGGACTCCCAGCAGCTCCGCCGCCTCCTGGCGGCACAGATAGGCCGTCTCCCCGGCCAGGTGGGAGGCCGGATAGCTCCCCCGGCCCGGGGAGCTCATGGTGTGTGCCGCCCGGGCCATGGCCCGGCCCACGGCGGCGGGTTTTTCCAGGGTAGTGGCCCCGGCGTCGAAATAGATCATTGCGCCGCCTCCCGATAGCCCTCCCGGGTATGATGATAGACGGCCAGGGGCTTGATCCCCGCCGCCTGCAAACAGGTCAGAGCCGCCTCCAGCGTCCCGGGCCGCAGCCGCACCCCGTAGGCGCAGCCCCGGTCCGTCAGTCCCACAGGGGCGCGCATCAGCGCGCTCCGGATGCCGCATCCGCCAAGGGAGCGCACCATGTGCTGGGCCTGTGTGATGGAGCGGGCCAGCAAAAGTTCATGGTCCATGCATATACCTCCTCACAGGGCAGTCTATGCCCGCCGCGCCCCGCAGGTGCATAAAAGCGCCCCGGCAGAACCGGGGCGCTTACGCTTCAGTTTTTCGTCACCGTACCGTCGATGTGGACGGTGCACACCTGCCAGGGCAGGTCCCGGCCGCACTGCTCCAGGGCCCGCCGGGCGGCCATCTCCAGCCCGCCGCAGCAGGGCACCTCCATCCGCAGCACCGTCACGGAGCGGATGTTGTTGCTGCGGAGGATCTCCGCCAGCTTCTCGGTGTAGTCCACGCCGTCCAGCTTGGGGCAGCCGATGAGGCATACCCGGCCCGCCAGGAACCGGCTGTGGAAGTCGGCATAGGTGAAGGCCGTGCAGTCCGCCGCGATCAGCAGCTCCGCCCCCTCGAAATACGGGGCCCGGGTGGGGACCAGCTTGATCTGCACCGGCCAGTTGGTCAGCTGGCTCTCCGTCTCCCGGTCGGGGGCCGGCGGGGCGGGCTTCTTGTGGGCCAGCTGGCGGATGGCCGCGCCGGGGCAGCCGGTATGGGGCCGGTTCCTGGCGGCCTGAGCCGCCTTCACCGCCGCCTCGTCATAGGCGGGAGCCTCCCGCTCCTCAAAGGTGATGGCCCCGGTGGGACAGGCCGGCAGGCAGTCCCCCAGCCCGTCGCAGTAGTGCTCCCGCATGAGCTTAGCCTTGCCGTCCACCATGTCGATGGCGCCCTCGTGGCAGGCCTTAGCGCAGGCCCCGCAGCCGTTGCACTTGTCCTGGTCTATGTGAATGATCCTGCGAATCATGAAATGATTCCTCCTTATTTTATGGTACATCCGGCAGTATACGCCGGAATCCGGTATTTGTCTGTTGCAATTGCTACATTTTTCGGATTGGAAATATCTGACCGGGCAGGCCCGGCGGCGCGGGACACGTTTGGGAAATTATGCACGCCAATTGACGGCTTTTTCATCTTTTCCCGGCAAATTCCCGGTTTTTATTGACTTTATTTCTGCATACATGGTAAAATAACTTTTGTATGAAGTTTTTTGCGCCGTGTGCGAAAAAATCTTAACATTCACGCTATGTGTGTGAGAGAGGAATGAGGAACCCCCATGGTCATGTGTATCTTTTTGTTCCTGCTGTGGCTGATCCTGAACGGAAAAGTCACACTGGAGATCTGCCTGTTCGGCGTGGTGGTCACGGCGGCGGTCTACGCATTCTGTGTGGCTGCCCTGGGCTGCCGGCCTCAGACGGAGCGGCGTTTTCTGAAGCGCCTGGGCGGCTATGTTGTCTACGGTGCGATCCTTGTGCGGGAGATCATCCGGGCCAACCTGGCTGTGATGCGGGTGATCTGGTCCCGGAAGCCGGACTATCACCCTGCCATCGTCCGGGTCCACGCGCCCCTGGAAAAGCCCGTCTCCCGGATGCTGCTGTCCAACTCCATCACCCTGACCCCCGGCACTGTGACGGTGCGCCAGGAAGGAGAGGACTACCTGGTGCTGTGCCTGAATAAGGCTCATGCCGCCGACATCCCGGATTGGAGTCTGACCCGGCTCCTGCGGAAAATGGAGGGCCCGGAATGGAACTGATCCAACAGTGCTATCACGATCTGTTCTGGGGCGCTCTGGTGCTTCTGGGTCTGGGCCTGCTGGCAGTGATGGTGTATATCATCCGGGCCAGGCTGACGGTGGACCGCATCATCGGCATCAACCTCATCGGCACGCTGGTGGCCATTATCATCGCCATCCTGGCCTATCTGCTGGGGGAGGACTACCTGGTGGATGTGGCCATCGTGTATGTGGTGCTGTCGTTTATCGCGGTGATGCTGCTGTGCCGCATTTATATCAATCTGTACCGCCGCAGACAGGAGGAAAAGGAGGACGACAGCCATGACCGGTGAGTGGATCCGCTTCGGCCTGACGGCCCTGTGCGTGCTGGCCGGGTGCTTCGCCCTGTTGACCGCCATCGTGGGCCTGTTCCGCTTCGACTTTTCCCTGAACCGGCTCCATGCCGCCTCCATAGCCGACACCCTGGGTCTTTCCCTGCTGGTGCTGGCGGTGATGCTGGCGGTGGGCCTGCGCCCGGTGCTGTGGAAGCTGCTGCTGATGGTGATCCTCCAGTGGTGCACCTCTCCCCTGTCTGGCCATATGCTGGCGCAGTTTGAGTACCGGGTGAACCAGAATCTGGAGCAGCATCTGGAGCTGCCCGCTGGAGAACAGGAGGACAGAGCATGAGCACGACCTTCCGCATTCTCCTGCTGGCGGGGCTGGTGATCTGTGCCGTGGCCACGGCGCTGGTGCGAAAGCCCATGCGGGCCGTTATCATCTATATGGCCTATTCCATTATCATGTCCGTGGTGTGGCTGCTGCTGGAATCTCCGGATCTGGCCATCACCGAGGCCGCCGTGGGCGCGGGGATCACGGGCATTCTGTTTTTCCTGACCCTGCGGCGTATCAACCTCATTGACAAGGACGCGGAGCATGAGGCCCGCAGAGAGGAGGACCACCATGACGACACCCTCTGAGCCCTCCCTGGTGCAGCTCTGGCTCCACGGCGGCCTGGACCTGTCCGAGCAGCTGCAAAAGGAGCCTCCGGAGTGTCCGGCTGAAAACGTCTCCGCTCATCCGCCCCCCCGCCGCGACCGGACGCTGGTGGAGCAGGGAGTCCACCGGTCCCTGCGGCTGTACAACGTGCTGGCGGGCCTTCTGTGCGTGGTGCTGTCGGCCCTCATGCTGCTGACGGCAGCGGACCTGCCCCCCTACGGCTCCGATACCGCCCCCACCGTCAACGAGGTGGCCCGGCGCTATGTGGAGCAGGGCACCCAGGAGACCGGCGCGGTAAACACCGTGGCCGGCATGATCCTGGACTACCGTGCCTTCGATACCCTGGGCGAATCCTTTGTGCTGTTCACCGCCATGTGCGCCGTGACCATCCTGCTCAACCGCTCCGGCAAAAAGCGCTGGCTCCGGCAGCCCGACGTGGTGGACTATGCCTCGGACCCCATTGTGGCCCCCATGTGCAGGTTCCTGATCCCGGTGATCCTGGTGTTCGGCATTTACATCCTGCTCAACGGTCACCTGTCTCCCGGCGGCGGCTTCTCCGGCGGCTCCATTCTGGCGGCCGGACTGATGCTGTTTGCCATGGTGTGGGGCGACAGCGCGGCCTCCGCCGTGCTGCGGCCCCGGCGGCTTCAGACGGTGGTGCTGTGCTCCCTGGGCTTTTACTGCCTGGCCAAGAGCTACTCCTTTTATACCGGCGCCAACCGCCTGCAGTCCATCATCTCCCCCGGCACCCCCGGGCGCATCCTGTCCGCCGGACTGATCCTGCCGCTGAATGTGGCCGTGGGCTTCGTGGTGTGCTGCACCATGTATAGCTTCTATATGTATTTCAGAAGGGGGGAGCTGTGATGCTGAAGGCCCTCGCTTCCAACTATGAGCTGGTGGTGGCCATTCTGGTGTTCGTCATCGGCTTCTGCATGCTGCTGTTCGACCGGAACCTGCTGAAAAAGGTCATCGGCCTGGACATTATGGACTCCGGCGTGTTCCTGCTGCTGGCGGACCGGGGCTATATCACCGGCCGCACCGTTCCCATCATCGTGGACGGCGTCACCTCTATGGAGCACTACGTCAACCCCATCCCCGCGGGCCTGGTGCTGACGGGCATCGTGGTGTCCGTCAGCGTATCGGCGGTGATGCTGTCGCTGACCGTCCGCATTTACCAGACCTACCGCACCCTGGACATGGACAAGCTGTATATGATGATGTCCCATAAAAAGCGGCAGAAGGAGGACGGTGAGCAATGAGCTTTGTGCAGAACTTCCCCTTCTTCTCCATCATTCTGTCCCTGGTGTGCGCCGTGGTGTCCTTTGCCGCCAACGCCCGGTGGGCCCGGCGGCTGAGCATTTTCCTGCTCTCATCCGGCATCGTGCTCCAGGGCTCTGTGCTGGTATACTGCGCGGTGCACCACGTCCGCTACTATTATATGATGGGCCACTACCCCGCCCCATGGGGCAACGAGCTGACGGCGGGTATTCTGGAGCCCTTCCTGGCCATGCTGTTTGCCGGGGTCATGCTGCTGAGTGTGCTGGGCGGTATGCGCCGCATCCTGCAGGACGTCCCCGCCGACAAGCAGAAGCTCTATTGGGTCATGGTGGACCTGGCCCATGTGGCGCTGGTGGCCCTGTGCTACACCAACGATATCTTCACCGGCTACGTGTTCATCGAGGTGCTGACCATTGCCTCCTGCGCCCTGCTGTCGGTGCGCCGGGGCGGCCGGGCACTGATCGCCTCCGCCCGGTACATGATCTTCGCCCTGATGGGCTCGGGTCTGTTCCTCATGGGCGTGATCTTCACCTATTCTGTCACGGGACAGTTGCTGTTTCCCCAGCTGCACACCGCCATCGCGGAGCTGTGGAGCACCGGCGGGCACCGGTTCTCCGTGACCATGTCCCTGGGCCTGATGACGGCGGGCCTAGCCATCAAAAGCGGCCTCTTTCCCTTCCATCTGTGGATGCCCGATACCTACGGCCAGGCCACTCCCGCCTCCTCAGGCATCCTGTCCGGCGTGGTGTCCAAGGGGTATATCGTGTTTCTCATCAAGGTCATCTACCAGGTCATCGGCATTGACGTGTTCGCCGCCTCCGGCATCCAGACGGTGCTGCTGCTGTTCGGCATCGGCGGCATGATCGCAGGCTCCGTCTCCGCCATTTTCGCCCGGCGGCTGACCACCATGATCGCCTTCTCCTCCGCCGCCCAGATCGGCTACATCTACATGGGCCTGGGCATGGGAACGGAGGCCGCCCTGGGGGCGGTGCTGTTCCAGATTCTGTCCCATGCCCTGACCAAGCCCATGCTGTTCCTGTCCGGCGCGGACCTGATGGCCGTCTCCGGCGGGCATCAGGACTTCAACAGCCTCCGGGGCGCCGCCCATCGAAGCCCCGCCGCCGGGTGCGTGTTCACCGTGGGAGCCCTGTCTATGGTAGGCATCCCCATTTTTGCCGGCTTCATCCCCAAGCTGTACTTTGCCGCCGCGGCCTTCCATATGGGCTGGCGGACCTGGGCGGTGCTGCTGGCGCTGGCCCTGTCCACCCTGCTGAACGTGCTGTATTTCCTGTATACCACCCTGCTTCTGTGGGTGCCGGACGCCGAAACGGAGCGCACACGCCGCCTGAAATGGGCCGCCGTGCCGGGCCTGGTGTTTGCGGCGCTGAATATCGCGGTGGGACTGCAATCCTACGGGCTCATGGACCTGTTCCGCCAGGGCATGGACCTGTTCTGCCAGTGAAAGGGGGGAGACGAATATGTTATATCTGATCCTCCTGCTGCCGCTGGCTATGGCGGCCCTGAGCCTGGTGAAAAGCGACCGGGTCCGCACCGTCCTGCTGACGGCGGGCCAGGTCCTGCTGCTGGCGCTGCTGATCGGTGCCTGCACCCTGGGCGACACGGCCACACCGGTGTGGCACATGACCGCCGACCTGACGTTTTCCCTGCGGCTGGACGGCCTGGGCCGGTTCTTCTGTCTGCTGACCGCCGTGTGCTGGCTGCTGACCATCCCCTACGCTGCCGTCTACATGACCCACGAGGGGCACCATCCCCGTTTCTATGTGTTCCTGATGCTGACGGAGGCGGCGGTGCTGGGCGCCGCCCTGGCGGCGGACCTTGTAACGCTGTATCTGTTTTATGAGCTCACCACCCTGCTGTCGTTCCCCCTGGTGCTGCACACCCAGCGTCCCAAGGCCCTGCTGGGCGCGGTAAAATACCTGTACTACTCCGTCTGCGGCGGCTTCATCGCCCTGTTCGGCGTGGTGCTGCTGGCCCAGCAATCCTCCCTGGCCTTCGTCCGTGGCGGATATTTCCAGACTCTCTCTCCTACCCTGCTGGCTGCGTCATTTCTGATGCTGCTGGGCTTCGGGGCCAAGGCGGGCCTGTACCCCCTGCACAACTGGCTGCCCTCGGCCCATCCCGTGGCCCCGGCCCCGGCCCATGCCCTGCTCTCCGGCATCATCGCCAAGGTGGGGGCCATCGCTGCCATCCGGGTCATTTACTTCACCGTAGGCGCAGAGGCTCTGCGGGGCACCTGGGTCCAGACTGTGTGCATCGTTCTGACCCTGGTGACCATCTTCATGGGCTCGTTTATGGGCTGCACGGAAAACGGCCTGAAAAAGCGTCTGGCCTATTCCAGCATTTCCCAGATTTCCTACGTGCTGCTGGGCGTATTCCTCATGACTCCGGTGGGTCTGCTGGGGGGGCTTTTGCAGTTGCTGTTCCACGCGCTGGCCAAGATCGGCGTGTTCCAGTCCGCTGGCTCCATCATTTTCCTGACGGGAACGGAAACCATTGACGGCTTTCCGGGTCTGGGCCGCCGGATCCCCGTGACCATGGGCTGCTTTGCCGCCCTGGCTCTGTCCCTGGTGGGCATTCCCCCCTTCGGCGGCTTCTTCAGCAAATGGTATCTGGCTCTGGGCGCCCTGGATGGCATGTCCGCCCCCCTGTGCTATATCATCCCGGCGGTGCTGCTGATCTCGGCGCTCTTGACGGCGGCCTATCTGTTTCCGCCGCTGTGCCGCGCCTTCTTTCCGGGGCAGGATTTCCCGGCCCAGAGCCGGGTCCGGGAGCCACTGCTGCTGGTGCTGTCCCTGGCACTGTTCGCCGCAGCCAGCCTGATCCTGGGCCTGCTGTCCGGCATCACTGTCCCCGTGATGGAGCACATCGCCGGGTCCATTCTGTAAGGAGGTGTGCCATATGAACGGAATCCTTCTCCTACTGCCGGTGTTTCTGCCGCTGGTGCTGGGTCTGCTGTCCTACTTCCTGCCCATCCGCAGCGAGGGGCAGCGCCGCCTGGTATACAGCGTCCTGATCCTGGGCACCACCGCCCTGGCCTGGCTGGCCATCCTCCTGTGTGACGACGGTGCCTTCACCCTGCTGCATTTTTCCACCCGGCTGACCATCGCCTTCCGCATGGACGGCGCGGCCCGGCTGTTTGCCGGACTGTCGGCCACCCTCTGGCCCTTCACCATGCTCTATGGCTTCGACTATATGCGCCACGAGAAGCATCTGCATATGTTCTGGACTTTCTTCACCGCCTCCTTCGGCGTGACCCTGGGCATCGCCTTCTCCGCCAATATGATGACCATGTACCTGTTCTATGAGCTGCTGACCCTGGCCACCCTGCCCCTGGTGATGCAGCCCATGACCAGGGCCGCCAAAAAGGCCGGCATCAAGTACCTGGTCTACTCCATCTCCGGCGCGGCCCTGGCGTTTATCGGCCTGGTGTTCCTGGCCATCCATGACGCGGTGGATTTCACCCTGGGCGGCCATCTGGCGGGCTATGACGGCGACATGTCCATGCTGTTGGCGGTGTTTGCCCTGTCCTTTGTGGGCTTCGGCGTCAAGGCCGACATCTGGCCGCTGCACGGCTGGCTCCCCTCGGCGGCGGTGGCCCCCACCCCCGTCACGGCCCTGCTGCACGCGGTGGCCGTGGTAAAGGCCGGCGCCTTCGCCTGCATCCGCCTGATCTATTACAGCTTCGGCACGGAGGTGCTGGCCGGTACCTGGGCCCAGCAGCTGGCGCTGCTGCTGCCCATCATCACCATCGTATACGGCTCCTGTATGTCCCTGAAGCAGCGGCACTTCAAGCTGCGGCTGGCCTATTCCACGGTGTCGAACCTGTCGTATATTCTGTTTGCCGCCGCCCTGATGACCACCCAGGCCCTGGCCGCCTCGTTCCTGCACCTGATCGTCCACTCGGTAGTGAAGATCATGGCCTTCTTCACCGCCGGTGCGGTGCTGCATTACGCCCACCGGGAGTATGTGCCCCAGCTGGAGGGCCTGGGCCGGTATATGCCGGTGACCTTTGCCTGCTTCACGGCGGCGGCCTGCGCCCTGACGGGCATCCCCCCCTTCAACGGCTTCGTCAGCAAGTGGTACATCGCCCGGGCGGCGGTGGATATCGGCGGTTGGCTGCCGCTGGTGGGCTTCGCAGCTCTGCTGATATCGGCCCTGCTGACGGCGGTGTATATGTTCCAGGTGGTGCTGAAGGCCTGGTTCCCCCGGACGGACGCCCCCGCCATCCCCGAGGGCTCCGCTCATGAGGCGGGCTGGATGATGACGGTGCCCACCGCCGTGCTGGCGGCGGCGTGTCTGGTCATGGGCCTGTTTCCCCAGTGGCTGCTGGATGTGATCGGAAAGGCGGTGGGCCTGTGATGCTGCTTCTTCTGATCCTGCTGCCCCTGGCAGGGGCCCTTCCCCTGCTGCTGACCCGCAGCGAAAGCGAATCCGGGCTGGGCCGCTGGTCCTGCGCCGTCACGGGGCTGACGCTTCTTGTGATGGTGCTGGCTGTATGCACCCGGTTCGGCGAATCCCTGGATATCCCCCTGTGCGGCATCCACTTCACCCTGGACGGCTTCCGGTGCATCTATGGGCTGGTGGTGAGCTTCATGTGGTTCGTGTCGGCCCTGCTGACGCCCCAGTATTTCCGGGGTCACCACCATCTGCGGCGGTACCACTTCTTCTTCCTGCTGTGCCTGAGCTTCACCATGGGCGTGTTCCTGTCGGCGGACCTGTACACCACCTTCCTGTTCTTCGAGCTGATGAGCCTCAGCTCCTATGCCTGGGTGGTGCAGGAGGAGTCCCCCGACGCCCTGGACGCGGGAAAGACCTATCTGACCATCGCGGTGCTGGGCGGCCTTGTGACCCTGATGGGCCTGTTCCTGCTGTACCGCCTTACCGGCACCCTGGTCATCGCCGACCTGCCCGGCCTCTGCGCCGGGGTGACGGACCGCTCCCAGCTGTGGGCGGCGGCGCTGTGCATCTTCTTCGGCTTTGCGGCCAAGGCGGGCGTGTTCCCGCTGCACATCTGGCTGCCCAAGGCCCACCCGGTGGCCCCGGCCCCGGCCAGCGCCCTGCTGTCCGGCGTCCTCACCAAGGCAGGCATCTTCGGTGCCCTGATCATCACGGCGGACCTTCTCCCCGGCGAGCACCGGTGGGGCGTCCTGCTGCTGGCGCTGGGCGCGGTGACCATGGTGCTGGGCGCGGCCATCGCCGTGTTCTCCAACAACCTCAAGTATATCCTGGCCTGCTCCTCCCTGTCCCAGATTGGGTTCATCCTGGTGGGCACGGCGGCCCTGTCCCTGCTGGGGCAGCACAACGCCCTGGCCGCCCACGGCACGGTGCTGTATATGATGAACCACTCCCTGGTGAAGCTGACCCTGTTTCTGCTGGCCGGCGTGGTGTACTGCAACACCCACGCCCTGGACCTGAACCAGATCCGCGGCTTCGGCCGGGGCAAGCCCCTGCTGCATATCCTGTTTCTGTGCGGGGCCTGCTCCCTGGCGGGTATCCCGGGCTTCCTGGGGTATATCAGCAAGACCCTGGTCCACGAGTCCCTGGTGGAGCTGGCCGCCGAAAGCGGCAGTCTGGGCGTCACGGCGGTGGAATGGCTGTTCCTGTTCTCCGGCGGCCTGACGGCGGCGTATCTGACGAAAATCTACGCGGCGCTGTTCTGGCAGAAGCCCGCCGCATCCACCGGCAGGACCTGGGGCACCCCCGCCACCATGGCGGCGCTGATCCTGGCGGCCCTGCCGCTGCCGGTGCTGGGACTGCTGCCCCATGTGCTGGCGGAGCCTGCCGCCGCCCTGGCCCTGCCCTTCGTGGGCGGACACCCCTTCGGCCACGCCGTCCACTATCTGGCCTGGGAAAATCTCAAGGGCGTGGCCATCTCCCTGACCATCGGCATGGCGGTGTACTTCCTGTTCATCCGCCTGGTGCTTATGGACCGCCGGGAGGGCCAGGTGGTATACCTGGAGCGCTGGCCCCGCTGGCTGAGCCTGGAGGACCGGGTATACCGCCCGGCTATCCGGGGGCTGTACCGGCTGCTGAACGTGGTGCTGCGGGCCGTGTGCGACGCGCTGGACTTTCTGGTGCTGCTGGCCCGGCGTACCTTCCTGCGGGACTCCCGTCCCCGCCGCCGGAAATCCCCCCGCAGCGCTGTGATCCACGCCATGACCCATGGCGGCAAGCGCACGGAGCAGGAGGCCGCCGACCGGCTGGGCACCGTTCTGGATACCCTGCGCCGGATGGAGGGCAGCCTGTCCTATGCCCTGCTGATGTCCTGCCTGGGCCTGTGCATCGTCCTGGTATGCATCCTGCTGTACGTTTTCTGATCGTGAGGAAGCTGCCAAATGGCAATCCGAGGCTTCGGTTTTTTAGAACTTTTTTAAGCTCTGAAAGCCCCACGCAGCCTGTCAAAAGGACTTTTTTACAAGCTACATTGCCGCACCAGCCTGTGCTGGTGCGGCAATCTGTATCCCTGCGCAGCGGGCCGCCGAGGACGTTGACCCCTGCGAACGGTTCACCGATGATCGTTGCGTAGGGGCGTGGGCTCTGCCCCGCCCGATGATATCGGTGTTTTCGGGCCGGGTAGAACCCGGCCCCTACTCAACGTAGGGCGGGGCCCATGTCTGCCCACCATCGTGCCAGCCGACTGGCAGGCATTGTCATGCCCGCCAGCCGGGGCACTTCCTCGAAATCGCCTCGCTTTATCCGCCACCGGCGGCGCTTCGGCGATTTCCCCGCCGAAACGCAATGTATCATCCCCCTTATTTCCCCAGCCACTGGCGCAGCATTTCCCACAGCTCCACCGACCGGAACCGGAGCTCGTACCCGGCGTCCTCCTCCGCCATCAGGGACAGGTCATCCTCCTCCAACCCGGCGGCCCGTCCCGCGTCCTGCCATTGGCAGGCGGCGGCGGTGCACAGAGGCGGAAACACCACGCACCACCAGTTCTGCCCCGCTCCCTGGCCGATGATCACCCGCAGGGCCAGGTATTTCCCGGCGGGCAGGGAGAAGCCGTCATAGTCCTTGGTGGGGAACTCCGCCGGCTCCAGCCGGGCCTGGACCGGCTGGGCGCAGCCCTCTGCCGCCAGGGTCTCCCGGGCCTCCCGGGTCAGCTCCGGCAGGGCGGCGGTCAGGGCCTGCTCCGCCTGCTCCATGTCCGCCGACTGCTCCAGGATTTCCTGGGCCCGGGCCAGCACCCGGTCCCGGACCCGCAGCTTCATGGCCTGGTCCTCCGGGGAGTCGGAGTTGGCGATGACGTGGAGGCGGATGACCTTCCGGCCCAGCTCCTCCTGCTGCCCCAGGGACGCCGCCCCCCACAGAATGGTCACGGCCAGGGCCAGCAGCAGCGCCAGCTCCCAGTACCGAAAATGCGATTTTTTCATACAAAAACACCGTCCTATGCAGGAATTTCCTACAGTATGGACGGTGTTTTCGTATTTTATACCGGTTTCACAGCCGGGGGGCCAAAAAAGTCAGGGGATAGGATTTTTCCAGCTCCCGGGCGGCCAGCCGGGCGGTTTCCTCCCGGCGGAACAGCCCCATCACGGCGGAACCGGAGCCGGTCATGCACGCGGCGTCGGCTCCCAGACGGGAAAGCTGACGGCGAATGGTGAAAACCTCACTGTCCTCCGGCAGGGCCTGCTCAAAAACGTTCCCCACCAGGCGGCAAATCTGCGCCAGGTCGCCAATTTCCAGCGCTTTGGCCATGGCATCGGAATCCGGGCGGTCCGCAATGGCGATCTCGTCCAGCTTCCGGAACATCACGGCGGTGGAGTGGGCCACCGGGGGCTTCACAATAACGAACCAGCACATAGGAAGCGGCAAAAGAGCGGTAAGCCGTTCGCCCCGGCCCCGGGCCAGGGCGGTTCCGCCCCGGACACAGTAGGGAACGTCGCTGCCCACCCGGGCGGCCATGGTTTCTAACGCTTCATCGGACAAATTCGCTCTGAATAAACGTCTCATGCCTCGCAATACGGCAGCGGCGTCACTGCTGCCGCCTCCAAGACCGGCCTGGGAGGGGATTTTCTTCTCTAATCGGATAAAAATCCCTGTACGGGGGATATTTGTCTCCCGAAAAAAGACGTCCGCCGCTTTCCAGGCCAGGTTGTCCGGCCCGGTGGGCAGGTCGGTGCCGGGGCATTCCACCACAATATCGTCTGTTTCGACGGTTTCCAGCGTCACAACGTCATATAGAGCGGCGCTCTGCATGACGGAGGTGATCTCGTGGTACCCGTCTGGGCGGCGGGCACCTACGTCCAGGGTCAGGTTCAGCTTGGCCGGGGCCAGCTCGGTGACGGTCATGTTTCATCCTCCTGGTCGTCAAAATACGCTTTTAGATTGCGCTCCACCGGCAATATCAGGGCCATCGCCCCGACAATTTGCAGAATTACGGCGATATACAGCAGAATCTGCTGCCCAGTGCTTGCCATTAGTCGCACAGAACGCATAATCATAAACGACAGGGCCGCAAAGACCACGCCGAACTGCCGCAGCAGCTTCAGAAACAGGCCGTCAGCGAATTTCTGCCGCTCGGGAGCCAGGGGGCCCTGGGGACTGCGGTATTTCCGGCCCGGCAGCAGCTGCCCCGCAAAGCCCGCCAGCACCATCAGGCCCGGGACAATATACGCGGGCCACCAGATATAAAACATGAACTTACCTCATTTATCGCGAATTTTGTCCCGATACACCCTGGGATGTCCCGGGCATTGACCCGGGACAGGGCAGGGACAGACCGGGACGCACCCGGGTCAATGCATGCGCTTGAGGGTCTCCACCACCATGGCATACACCCGCTGCACGGAGGCCACGGACATGGACTCCCGGAAGGTGTGAATTTCCTTCAGGTCGGGACCGAAGGACACGCAGTCCAGACCCGGCAGCTTGGCGGAGAACAGACCGCACTCCAGACCGGCGTGGATGGCCTCCACCTTGGGGGCGTAGCCGTACTGGTCGGTGAACACCTGGACCATCAGGTCCCGCAGGGGGGACTGGGGCATATACTCCCAGCCGGGGTATTCGCCGTGGGTGCTGACGGAGCCGCCCAGTCGCTCCATCAGGCAGCGAAGGCGCTGGATGAGCATCTGCTTCTGGGTGGCGACGCTGCTGCGGACGCTGAAGGAGGCGTGGACGGCGTCGTCTCCGGTGGTGAGGATGCCCAGGTTCAGGGAGGTCTGCACCAGGCCGGGCATGTCGGCGCTCATGGCCTGGATGCCGTTGGGCAGGCAGGTGAGCATACACACCACGCTGCGGCTGGAGCTTTCATCCAGAGGCAGCAGGTCGGTTTCCGCCGGGCGGACGGAGACGGTGATGGCCGGGTCGTTGACCCGGTATTCCTTTTTGAAGGCGGCGTCCATTTCGGCGCAGACGGCCTGGGCGGCGGCAGCGTCGGCGGCCACCAGGGCAACAGACCCGGTGGGGATGGCGTTGTCCTTGAGACCGCCGCAGACGGAGATGACCCGCAGGTCGGTCTTTTCCTCCAGGGCGCACAGCACCCGGCCCAGCAGCATACTGCTGTTGGCCCGGCCCTTGTCGATCTCGGCGCCGGAGTGACCGCCCACCAGGCCGGTGACGGAGATCTCCAGCACCGGGGCGCTGAAGGCACTGCGGGTCACGGGCAGGCAGCAGTCGGCCCGGGCGCCGCCGGCGCAGCTGACGGTGAAAATGCCCTCGTCCTCGGAGTCCATGTTCAGCATCCGGCGGCCCTTGAGAACGGACACGTCCAGGCCCTCGGCGCCGTACATACCGGTTTCCTCGTCCACGGTGAAGATGGCCTCGATGGACGGGTGGGACAGGGAGGTATCGTCCAGGATGGCCAGGGCCATGGCCACGGCGATGCCGTCGTCGCCGCCCAGGGTGGTGCCCTTGGCGGAAACGGTGTCGCCCTCCAGCACCAGGTCCAGGCCCTCGGCGGCCATGTCCTTGGTGCAGCCGGGCTCCTTTTCGCAGACCATGTCCATGTGACCCTGGAGGATCACAGGCTCCGCCGACTCATAGCCGGGGGTGGCGTCCCGGAAGATCACCACGTTGTTCAGCTGGTCCTGGACATACCGCAGGCCGCGGGCCTTGGCAAAGTCCACCAGCCAGTCGCTGACGGCCTTGGTGTTGCCGGAACCGTGGGGGATGGCGCACAGCTCCTCGAAGAAACAAAAAACACGCTGGGGCTCCAGATGATTCAAAACGGCCATAATGCACGCTCCTTTTTTATATTTTCCAGGGTCAGTATACCCTATTTTCCGGGGATTTGCAAGGGGTCAGCGGCGCTTCCCGGTCAGTCCTGCCGGGTAAAGGACACGGAGTAGGCTCCCAGCACCTGATGGCAGGGGATGGCGGCGGCATTTTCCGCCGTCAGCGGCAGGCAATGCCAACGCCGGTGAAGGCGATCTCCAGCAGAGGCGTGGTGAAGGTGACGGTTTTGCCGTCGGTGCGGGCCAGGGCATCGTCCCAGCGGGCGATGTTCAGCCAGCCCCGGACGCCGTCCCGCTCCACGCCGTAGGCCATGACGAATTGCGTGACGTTCATGGGAATACTTCCTTTTTCCGCAGTATAGCACAATTCCCCGGACGGCGCAACGGCTGCGCCGCCGGGGAGGCTTTTTCATTGGGGAAATTCCAGGCTGCGGCGGAAGCCGTTTTCGCCCAGGGCCGTGACGTCGCCGCCGATGACCTGGTCCCCGCAGACCAGCAGGTTGGCCTGGACCCCCTGGGGAAGCTCCGGATAGTTCAGCACCGTGTAGGTATACCGGGTGACGGTTTTGCCGCCGCACCGGTCAAAGGGCAGGCCCAGCCCCTTTTGCAGGGCCGCATACTCCGCATGGGCGGACAGGTCCTCCGGCAGCAGTAGACTCAGGGTCTCCAGGGGCTCCGGCGTCACCTGCCAGCCCAGGCTCTCCAGATATGCCACCCGGGCGGCGTTGTCGGCGGCCTGTACCGGCTCTGTCCCGCCGCTGTCCCGCTGACAGCCGGGGATCACAAACAGCAGCGTCAGGGCCGCCAGGACCCCCAGGGCGGCGGCCGCCAGCTGCCGCCGCTTCATGAATACCACCATACCATCACCTCGTACATTTCTTATTCCATTTTGCCCGGAACTATGCTATGCTTACGGAAGAAATTGCAGGAGGTGCGGATATGGAGCGGCTGGACAAAATCCTGGCCGGGACCGGACGGTGGTCCCGGCGGGAGGTAAAGGAGCTGGTGCGCCAGGGCCGGGTGCGGGTGGACGGCCAGACCGCCCGGACGGCGGAGGAGAAGGTGGACCCGGAGGCGGCCGCCATCACCGTGGACGGCCAGCCGGTGGAGACGGAGCGGTTCACCTATGTGATGCTGCACAAGCCCGCCGGGGTGCTGTCCGCCACCGAGGACAGCCGCCAGCAGACGGTGCTGGACCTGCTGCCCGGGGAGCTGCGGCGGCGGGGCCTGTCGCCGGTGGGGCGGCTGGACAAGGACACGGAGGGTCTGCTGCTGCTGACCAATGACGGGGCCCTGGCCCACCGGCTGCTCTCGCCCAGGTCCCATGTGGATAAGGTGTACTATGCCCGGGTAGAGGGGGCGCTGGAGCCTGCCGACGCCGCGGCCTTCGCCGCCGGAATGACCCTGGGGGATGGGCTGGAGTGCCTGCCCGCCGGGCTGGAGATTTTGTCGTCGGGGGAGTGCCTGGTGACCCTGCGGGAGGGGAAGTTCCACCAGGTGAAGCGGATGCTGGCGGCCCGGGGAAAGCCGGTGACGTACCTGAAGCGGCTGTCCATGGGTCCCCTGCGGCTGGACCCAGAGCTGACTCCCGGGGCCTTCCGGATGCTGACGGCGGAGGAGAAAAGCGCTCTTGCGGACTGCCGGTAGAGGCGTTTATCGACATAACTGCAAAAAAATTTCCAGGAAATTTGTAGAAAAGATAAAAAAATACTTGCAAATCCGTGATTCTGACGATATAATAGGGGTAACGGCCTGACAGTTTGCACAAAATACCCACAGCCCAAATCATCGGCGGGAGGAACAAGAATGTCTGGAAGAATTTTTCAAAATGTGGTGCTGCAGCTGAAGGAAAATACGGACCGGACGGTTGGCGTCATTGACGGTGAGGGCATCGTCATCGCCTGCAGCGAACTGGCGATGATCGGCCAGCGGTGGGCGGAGCATGTGCCTGCCATCAATGCTGCCGGCGGCGCCATC
>OIWV01001839.1_pt1 | contig 16889 bp, 15 predicted proteins | sample 1587751 | NCBI WGS metagenome assembly OIWV01 (sample SAMEA3888913, study PRJEB22519) | human gut metagenome | biome: human gut; feature: human-associated habitat; material: faeces | place: Denmark | collected 2010
CTCATAAATCTACCCTTAATCGTGTATTGGATGATAGTTGCGGATTTTAGGTTTTATAGCAAATAACTGAAATTTTGTCTACGTTTGGCGCATCTGTTGGCGTTGCTTTATGTGTGGGTGAAGTTTCTTTTTTCATTTTACTTTGTCACCATATCGTAAAAATTTGTAACTTTGTAAGGCATTGAATTCTGAAATAGACAAAGAGAATATACACATAACGGCAATAATGCCGATAACATTAAAAACGAAAAAACCTTCCTTGTAGTTGCATGGGTTATGTCGCCTTCAGATGCCATTTTGGAGTTTTTTTTATATATAAAATATGGACATCATAAGCCTTTTCAGTGGAGCTGGAGGTCTTGATCTCGGTTTTCATAAAGCTGGATTCAGGACGGTTGTCGCAAATGAGTATGACAAAAAGATTTGTCCCACATTCAGGGCGAATTTTCCAGACGTCAAACTTATTGAAGGTGATATTAGAAATATTGATAGCGACGAATTTCCCAATGATATTGCAGGAATAATAGGAGGTCCTCCGTGTCAATCATGGAGCGAAGCAGGTACTTTAAAGGGAATAGAAGATGCTCGTGGACAATTGTTTTTTGAATATATTAGGATTTTGCGTGATAAACAACCTCTTTTTTTTGTGGCGGAGAATGTTTCTGGAATGCTTGCAAGCCGACATAGCAATGCGGTGAAAGGGTTTATGCAAATGTTTGATGAGGCTGGGTATGATGTGGTTTACAAAATGCTGAATGCTAATGATTACGATGTCGCACAAGACCGGGATCGTGTTTTTTATATAGGATTCAGGAAGGATTTAAACATAAAAGACTTTGAATACCCGAAACCGTGTGTACATAAGCCTACGTTAAGAGAGTGTATTTGGGATTTGAAAGACAATGTTATTCCAGCCAAAGAACACAACAAGACAAACGGAGATGCTTGTGTCATACCGAATCACGAATATTTCATAGGGGCGTTTTCTCCAATCTTCATGTCGCGAAATCGTGTAAGGAGTTGGGACGAGCCTGGGTTTACTGTTCAAGCGAGCGGAAGGCAATGCCAATTGCATCCACAGGCTCCAAAGATGGTAAAAGTTGAAAAAAATCTTCAGAAATTCGTTGAGGGAAAGGAGCAATTGTATCGAAGGATGAGCGTCAGAGAGGTGGCAAGGGTTCAAGGATTTCCCGACAACTTTAAGTTTGTGTATACAGATGTCGATTATGGTTATAAGATGATAGGAAACGCAGTGCCTGTAAATCTTGCCTATCATGTTGCATTGCAAATAAAGAAGCATCTGAATGAAAGAGGCATAAGATAATGAAAATTGTATCTTTGTTTTCTGGATGTGGTGGTCTTGATTACGGCTTTGAAAAAGCCGGATATGAAGTTGTGTGGGCAAATGAGATTGATAAATCAATAGAATTGACCTACAGACAAAATCATAAATCCACAATCCTTGAAACGAGGGACATAAGGACGTTGCTGCATTCCGACATTCCCGAATGTGACGGCATTATAGGGGGACCGCCTTGTCAGTCTTGGAGTGAAGGGGGCAAAGGCTTGGGAATTGAGGACGACAGAGGAAAATTGTTTCTTGACTATATACGCATAGTCATTGAAAAGAAACCTAAATTTTTTCTGATAGAAAATGTTAGGGGAATTTTGGAAGACAAGCACTCTGATGCGTTCAATATGTTTCTTGGCAAATTGACAGAAGCGAATTATGTGGTGACATATTCTTTGGTCAATTGTGCTGATTATAGAATACCACAAGACCGATATCGTGTTTTCATAATGGGCATTAGCAATGAATATTGCACTCATTACCTGTTTCCAAATCCTGTTTCCTCTTCAAAAGTGACATTGAAGGATGCAATTGGCGACATTGTGATAGAGCCAGCGAAATATTTGTCTGAAAATGTTCCAACCAATACCTTTTTCCCGAATCATGACACATATATTGGTCCTTTTGATAGAAAATTCATGGCTCGAAACCGAGTTAGAGGATGGAATGAGGTCTCTTTTACAATACAAGCGCAAGCAAAAAATGAACCATTACATCCGCAAGCTCCCAAAATGATTTTCAAGAGCAAAGACAAACGAATATTTAAGCCTGGATACGAACATTTATATCGAAGATTGAGCGTTAGAGAGTGCGCCAGGATACAAACGTTTCCCGATTCATTTAAATTCGAATACACAAATATTCTTGATGGTTATAAAATGGTAGGGAATGCTGTTCCGCCACGGATGGCTCAATATTTGGCAGAACAATTAAAATTAATATTAAAATTAAAGGTCTAAACTATGGATACTTCAAATTCAACTATTTACGGTAAAGCGTATGAATATGCTTGTATACTTGCATTGATAAAGACTGTTGGCAACATTCGTCAAATAGAAATAGAAGAAAATGACAGTGTTGCCATTGCACGCGCAAGATATAACAGTCTTGACAACGAAAAACAAGGGGAAATGATTCGTTCTGCGCTGGCTGGGGTCTCGGCAATCATTGATATGGAACCAAGAATAACCGAAGACGGTAGCGATATGCTTACTGTAACGTTACAACCCGACACTGTGGCAACAAAAAATGGCGATATCCGCGATGTGCTTATTATACGCCGTTCCATCAAATGGGAAATAGGCATATCTGTCAAACATAACCATAGTGCATTAAAACATTCTCGCATTTCTCCTCATATCGACTTCGGAAAAGAATGGATGGGGATACCTTGTTCTCAAAATTATTTTGACGACATTAATAAGGTCTTCGACAAACTTGCCATTGCAAAGAAGCAAAATTTAAAATGGTCTGAATTGCCAAGTAAAGAGGATGATGTGTATGTCCCGATACTTGATGCATTCATGAGAGAATTTCGTGCTTTGCAATCAAGACATAACGTGACTGCAAAACTTATTGAGTATCTTATAGGAAGCAATGGTCGTGATTATTACAAGTTAATACATCACAACAATCACACCACAACTATTATGCCATTTAATCTTTTTGGCTCACTGAACCTTCCGGCGGAAAACAAAAAGCCAAAAATTGACATCCCTACGTTTGAAACCCCTAACAGAATAATAGAACTTGAGTTTAGAGAAAATTCAAAAACAACGGTAATTCTTACAATGAACAACGGATGGTCAATTTCATTCAGATTGCATAACGCGTCAAGTAAAGTTGAGATGAGCTTGAAATTTGACATTCAATTACAGAGCAAGCCGGAAGATATTTTTTATCTTAATGTGGAATGGTAGGATAGTTGTGTTGCAGATAGAAAGGTGATGTGGAAAAATAGATAGTACTTCTTGTTGGCTCTTATAGTGGGGCGGCGCTTGCGCGGCGCGGTGTTGCTGACGTTGCTGCCCCCGACGCGGTCGGGGGTTAACTGAAGGCGTGACCGCTTGCGCGGTCGTTGAGCCGCGTTTGGCGCATCTGTTGGCGTTGCGCGGTGTGTGGGTGACCGCTTTCGCGGTCGTGGAGGGGCGGTGACTTGTGGAGTTTGGTGGAAATGGCTACCTTTGCACATAAATTTGAGAAAAGCGATGAAATCAGACATAGAAATAGCGCGCAGCGTGGCGATGGACCGCATCGAGAAGGTAGCCGAGCGCGCCGGCATCGATGCCGAGTGCCTCGACCATTACGGTAAGTATATAGCTAAACTGCCCTTGTCGATTGTCGACGAGGCTAAGGTGAAGAAGAGCAGGCTGATTCTTGTCACGGCGATCACCGCCACGAAGGCCGGCATCGGCAAGACGACGGTGTCGGTGGGGCTTGCGCTTGGGTTGAACCGCATCGGCAAGCGTGTGTCGGTGGCACTGCGCGAGCCGTCGCTGGGTCCGTGTTTCGGCATCAAGGGCGGCGCTGCCGGCGGCGGTTATGCCCAGGTGGTTCCGATGGAGAAGATAAACCTCCATTTCACGGGCGATTTCCATGCCATCACGTCTGCCCACAATATGATTTCCGCATTGCTCGACAATTATCTGTATCAGCATGAGGCGGAGGGGTTTGGGCTGAAGACGGTGGTTTGGCGGCGCGTGCTCGACGTCAACGACCGTGCGCTTCGCGATGTGGTGATTGGTCTGGGACCGCGCACCAACGGCGTCACCCGTCAGACGGGATTCGACATCACTGCCGCGTCAGAGCTGATGGCTATTGTCTGCCTGGCGTCCGACCTCGCCGACCTTGAGCGCCGCATCGGCAACATACTGCTGGGTTTCACCTACGACGACAAGCCGTTCACGGTCAAGGATATGGGCGTTGAGGGCGCCATCACGGTGCTTCTGAAGGCAGCGATGAAGCCTAATCTTGTGCAGACCATCGAGCATACGCCGGCGTTTATCCACGGCGGGCCGTTTGCCAACATAGCCCACGGCTGCAACTCCATCGTGGCGACGAAGGCAGCGATGTCGTGCAGCGACTATGTGGTCACCGAGGCAGGGTTCAGCGCCGACCTCGGAGCGGAGAAGTTTTACGACATCAAGTGCCGCAAGTCGGGACTGCAGCCGAGCCTCACGATTCTTGTGGCCACGGTGCAGGGACTGAAGGTGCAGGGCGGCGTCGACTATGCCCTTGTCAAGGAAGAGAATGTGGCGGCCGTCGAGGCGGGGTTTGAGAATCTCGACAAGCATCTGCGCAACATCCGCAAGTTCGGGCAGACTGTGATTGTTGCCATCAACCGCTTTCCGAGCGACACCGATGCCGAGGTTGCCGCCATCGAGACGCACTGCCGCCGTCTCGGCGTAGGGTTTGCCGTCAACCGGGCGTTTTCCGAGGGCGGTGCCGGCGCGGAGGAGTTGGCGCGTCTTGTGGTCGACACCATCGAGCGGGAGCCGTCGGCGCCACTCCGCTTTGCGTATGCCGACAGCGACAGCATCGAGGAGAAGGTAGTGAAGGTAGCCACCGAGATTTACGGCGCCACGTCGGTTGTGTTCAGCGCGTCGGCGCGCCGCATGATGCAGACCCTTGAGCGCAACGGCATGGGTCATTTCCCGGTGTGCATCGCCAAGACCCAGTATTCATTCTCCACCGACCCCAAGCGCATGGGAGCTGCCGACGGCTTCGAGCTTCAGGTCAACGATGTGATTGTCAACAGCGGCGCGGAGATGATTGTTGTCGTGGCAGGCGACATTCTCCGCATGCCCGGACTGCCGAAAAAGCCTATGGCTCTCAACATCAGAATCAAGGACGGTCTTATCGAAGGCTTGAGTTAAAGGCATAAATACGCAGAAATGTCGCAGGCGCACCGGTGGGGTGGGTCTGCGACATTTCTTTTTTCAGCGCGTCGGTGCGCGCGTTTGTGTGGGATTATTCCATCAGCTTGCGGTAGCGTATGCGGTGCGGCTCCACGTCGCCCATGCGTCGGCGCTTGTCCTCCTCATACTCCGTGTAGGTGCCCTCGAAGAAGAACACCTGGCTGTCGCCCTCGAAGGCGAGGATGTGGGTGCAGATTCGGTCGAGGAACCATCGGTCGTGGCTCACGACAACTGCGCATCCGGCAAAGTTCTCCAAGCCTTCCTCCAGCGCGCGCAGCGTGTTCACGTCGATGTCGTTGGTCGGCTCGTCGAGCAGCAGCACGTTGCCTTCCTCCTTCAGAGCCATTGCCAGGTGCAGGCGGTTGCGCTCACCGCCGGAGAGCATACCGATTTTCTTCTCCTGGTCGGCACCCGCGAAGTTGAATTTCGAGAGGTATGCGCGTGCGTTCACGTCGCGTCCGCCCATGCGGAAGAGTTCGGTGCCGCCCGACACCACCTGGTAGACCGTCTTCTCGGGGTCGAGGTCCTTGTGGTTTTGGTCGACGTAGGCAATCTTCACCGTCTCGCCCACTTCAAAGGTACCCTTGTCGGCGTGTTCCATCCCCATGATGAGTTTGAAGAGCGTAGTTTTTCCGGCACCGTTCGGACCGATCACGCCGACAATGCCGTTAGGCGGCAGCATGAAGTTGAGGTCGTCAAACAGCACCTTGTCGCCGAAAGCCTTCGCCACGTGTTGAGCCTCGATAACCTTGTTTCCGAGGCGCGGACCGTTGGGGATGAAGATTTCCAGTTTCTCCTCGCGCTCCTTCTGGTCCTCGTTGAGCAGTCGGTCGTAGCTTGACAGACGCGCCTTTCCTTTTGCCTGACGCGCTTTCGGCGCCATGCGAATCCATTCCAGCTCGCGTTCGAGCGTCTTGCGCCGTTTGCTTGCCTGCTTCTCCTCCTGCGCCATCCGTTTTGTCTTCTGGTCGAGCCAAGAGCTGTAGTTTCCCTTCCAGGGGATTCCCTCGCCTCGGTCGAGTTCGAGAATCCATCCCGCCACGTGGTCGAGGAAGTATCGGTCGTGGGTGATGCATATCACCGTGCCCGGATACTGTTGCAGGTGTTGCTCCAACCAGTCGATTGATTCAGCGTCGAGGTGGTTGGTAGGCTCGTCGAGCAGCAGGATGTCGGGGTTTTGCAGCAGCAGTCGGCACAGCGCCACGCGTCGGCGTTCGCCACCCGACAGTGTTGCCACGTTCTGGTCTTCCGGCGGACAGCGCAGCGCGTCCATCGCGCGTTCCAGCTTGTTGTCGATGTTCCAAGCGTCGGCTGCGTCGAGCTTGTCCTGCAGCTCCGCCTGCCGGTTTATCAGCTTGTCCATCTTGTCGGGGTCCTCAAGCACGTCGGGGTCGGCGAAGCTCTCGTTCACCTGGTCGAATTCCTTCAGCAGGTCGAGCACCGGCTGCACGCCCTCCTGCACGATTTCCTTGACGGTTTTCGAAGGGTCGAGTTTCGGGTCCTGCTCCAGGTATCCCACGCTGTATCCCGGGGAGAATACCACTTCTCCCTGATACTGCTTGTCGATACCCGCGATAATCTTCAGCAGCGTCGACTTTCCGGCACCGTTCAGACCGATGATTCCGATTTTCGCGCCGTAGAAGAACGACAGGTATATGTCTTTGAGCACTTGTTTCTGTGGAGGGTAGATTTTGCTCACTCCCACCATTGAGAATATCACTTTCTTGTCGTCAGCCATAATTTTTTCTGATTTTGGTTGATGTTTCTTAGTGTTTTCTTGTTTCTTTGATTTTGTAGTCGCAGCGCACTCGTCCGCGGGCGATGTTGTTCAGTTTTGTCTTTATCAGCTGTTTGCGTATCGGCGAGATGCGGTCAACGTAGAGGATTCCGTCGAGGTGGTCGTATTCGTGCTGGATGATTCGCGCGAGGAATCCCTCAAACACCTGCTCGTGCTCCACGAAGTCGGTGTCGAGCCAGTTGAGGCGCACCTTCTCGTGGCGCACCACATTTTCGCTGAGTCCGGGGAGGCTGAGGCATCCCTCCGAGCGGCTCACTGTCGGAGAGTCGGTCAGGATGTCGAGTTCCGGGTTGACGAGAGTCATTTTCACACCCTCAAGCTCAGGGAACGTGTCTTTGAGCACGTCGGCGTCGATTACGATCAGCCGTATCGGCAGACCGATTTGCGGCGCGGCGAGTCCTACGCCGTCCGATTCGTACATCGTTTCGTACATGTTTTCGACCAGTTTTTTCAGGTCGGGATAGTTTTCATCCACATCGTCGGCCTCCTGTCTGAGCACGGGCTGACCGTATAAATAAATAGGTAGTATCATATCTTATTTCGTGTTTTTTTGTTTTTTTGCGTCATCGCCGGCTTTCGAGGAAATCGTTGAGGATGATTGTGGCAGAGATTTCGTCGACAATCGCCTTGTCGCGGCGCGCCGTCTTCTTCATTCCTCCGTCGAGCATGGCGCGGTGGGCAATCACCGATGTGAACCGCTCGTCGTACATTTCCACGGGCATCTGCGGCATTTCCTTGGCCAGCTGGGCGAGAAACGGCTTGATGTAGCGCATGCTCTCCGACGGCTCGTTGTTCATCTGCTTCGGCAGCCCCACGACAATCCGTTCCACGGGCTCTTTCGCCACATATTGCTTCAGAAACGTGAGCAGCTGATGGGTGGGCACGGTGGTGAGACCGTTTGCCACAATCTGCAGCGTGTCGGTCACGGCTATTCCCGTGCGCTTCCGTCCGTAGTCGATAGCGAGAATGCGTCCCATCAGCGGTTTATTTCGTTTACAGCCATGCGCAGCGCCGACAGCCGTTCGAGCAGTCCCTCCATGCGGTCGAGCGGCAGCATGTTTGCCCCGTCCGACTTCGCCACCGCCGGGTTCTGATGCGTCTCCATAAACAGACCGTCGACACCGGCAGCGATTCCGCATCGCGCCATTGTCTCGATGAGGTGGGGCAGTCCGCCCGTCACGCCGCACGTCTGGTTTGGCTGCTGCAGCGAGTGTGTCACGTCGAGAATCACTGGTGCGAACCGGCGCATCGTAGGGATTCCGCGGTAGTCCACAATCAGGTCCTGGTAGCCGAACGTCGTTCCGCGCTCGGTTATCGCCACGTCGTTGTTGCCCGCGTCCTTCACCTTCTGCACGGCGAATTCCATAGCCTCCGGCGACAGGAACTGTCCCTTCTTGATGTTGACCGTCTTTCCGGTTCGCGCCGCCGCCACGAGCAGGTCGGTCTGTCGGCATAGGAACGCCGGAATCTGCAGCACGTCGACATATTCTGCAGCCATCGCCGCCTCTTCGGCGGCGTGGATGTCGGTCACCACGGGGATGTTGTAGGTTTGTCCCACCTTTTTCAGCACTTCGAGCGCCTTTATGTCGCCGATGCCCGTAAACGAGTCTATCCGCGAGCGGTTCGCCTTTCGGTAGCTTCCTTTGAACACGTAAGGGATGCCCAGCCGACGGGTGATTTCCACTATTTGTCCGGCGATGTCCATAGCCATCTGTTCGCCCTCTATCACGCAAGGGCCTGCGAGCAGGAAGAAGTTGCCTGAGGCAGAGTTTTTGAGTTGTTCTATCATTTTTTCAATTGGTTTATCGTGTGGATTGCGGCACAGGCAAACACGCCCGCCGTTTCTGTGCGCAGACGGCTGTCGCCGAGGCTCACGGGGATGAATCCGGCATCGAGAGCCGCGCGTATCTCGGGCTGGCTGAAGTCGCCTTCGGGTCCCACCAGAATCGTCACGTCGCTCTCCGGAAGGCATTCCTTCACGAAGTCTCGCCTCGGGATTGCGGGGTCGCAGTAGGCAATGAACCGCTGTCCGTCGGGGAGAGCCTTCATGAAATCGTCAAACGGCGTGAGGTCGTCGAGCTGCGGCAGCGTAGCCTTCAGCGACTGCTTCATCGCCGCCACGAGGATTTTGCGCAGGCGTTCCGTCTTCAGCACCTTCCTCTCCGAGTATCGGCACAGGAGCGGCACGATGCGGTCAACGCCCATCTCCGTCACCTTCTCCGCCATCCATTCCATGCGGTCCATGTTTTTTGTCGGAGCGATAGCCACCGTGATGCGGCATCCCCAGTGGGGCTTCACGTCAGTTGTTCCGACAATCTCCACGGCGCAGTTTTTGGCGTTGGCGTTCAGGATGCGGCACAGATGGAGATGCCCTTTTCCGTCGACCACCTCCACCTCTTCGCCCTCTTTCAGTCGCAACACGCGCACGCAATGCTGCGCCTCCTCGTCGGGAAGCAGCATTGTCGTGGTAATGTCGGGAGCATAAAATCGATGCATATTGATTTTTTACGTTGTTTTTTCTTTATCTTGTCAGTTTTTCTGTGGGCTGGCGTTTCTTTCCGGAGTCGAACACCACCATAAACAGCAGAGCCACCGCGAGAGCGTAGCCGGCGAAGATGAGCCATGACGTCTGCCATCCTTCCACCTGCGGCGCCATCGACGTCATGTCTACGAAGTTGTTGATCACCGCCTGCGCGCCGAGAGTGCCCACCGTGGCACCCACGCCGTTTGTCATCAGCACGAAGAGTCCCTGCGCGCTCGAGCGCAGCTTGCCGCTCACTTCCTGGTTGACGAAGAGCGATCCGGAGACGTTGAAGAAGTCGAACGCCACTCCGTAGACAATCATCGAGAGGACAAACATCCAGACTCCGCTGCCCGGGTTGCCGAAGCCGAAGAGCCCGAAGCGGAACACCCATGCCAGCATCGCGATGATCATCACGCGTTTGATGCCGAATCGGCTCATTACAAACGGGATGAGCAGGATGCAGAGCGTCTCAGACACTTGCGACAGCGAAATCAGCATGTTGGCGTGCTCAACGCCGAACGTGCCCTGATATTCGGCTATCGAGCCGAAGCTTGTGATATAGGTGTTGGCGAATCCGTTGGTAATCTGCAGCGACACGCCGAGGAGCATCGAGAAGATGAAGAATATCGCCATGCGTTTCTGCTTGAACAGCTTGAAGGCATCGAGTCCGAGCGACTGTGCCATTGAGCTGCCGCTTTCGTTGTTCACCGGGCATGATGGGAGCGTCAGGGCGTAGGCACCGAAGAGCAGACCCACGGCGCCGCAGGCGAAGAACTGGTTGTAGTTCTGTTGATAGCCCATCAGGTCGACAAACCACATCATGCAGATGAAACCGACGGTGCCGAGTGTGCGTATCGGCGGGAACACCTTCACGGGGTCGAGTCCGGCACCCTCAAGTCCGCTGTAGGCAACGGAGTTGGAGAGCGAGAGGGTAGGCATGTAGAACGCCACGCTGCAGGAGTAGAGCGTGAACAGCGTTGCAAACTGCGCCTCGCTGCCGGTGGTCATGCCGTAGTAGCCCGCGGCAATCATGAATGCGGCGGCGATGATGTGGCACGCGCTCAGCAGCTTCTGCGCCGGGACGTAGCGGTCGGCGAGGATTCCCATCAGCGCCGGCATGAAGAGCGACACGATGCCCTGCATTGCGTAAAACATTCCGATGTGTTCACCCATTCCGATGCTGAACAGGTAGGTTCCCATTGAGGTAAGGTAAGAACCCCACACAGCGAACTGCATGAAGTTCATTATCGCAAACCTTGTACGTAGATTTCTCATAAGTTTTTCTGTATTTTTTTTGTTAGATTTTTTCTTGTTTCTGCTGCCTGCGTTTCTCGTCGATGGCAGCCTTTATCTCCGCCGCGCGCTCATACTCCTCCGTGCTGATGCACTTTGCGAGCATGCGCTGCAGCTCCTCCTCGGCAAGGCGGTTGAGCGGCAGCAGGCTTGCGTCGTCGACGGTGGTGGTGTCGCTGTCGGCAGCCGGCGCGTTGTCAAACCCCTCGGCGATGAATCCCGTCTCGTCGATCACCTCGCGGGTGGTGTAGATAGGGGCGTGCGAGCGCAGGGCGATGGCGAGCGCGTCGGATGTGCGCGCGTCGACCACCACTTCGCGGTCGCCGTCGGCAAACGTGATTTCGGAGTAGAATATTCCTTTCTCAAACTTGCTGACAAACACCTCTTTCACTCTGATGCCGAAGGCGCGTGTCACCGAGCGGAACAAGTCGTGGGTGAGCGGGCGCGGCAGGTTGACGCGCTCCATCCATGCCACTATCGACTGTGCTTCGGCGATGCCCACCACCACGGGGATGCGGTGAGGTCCGCCGTCCTCGGTGAGGAGCACGGCGTAGGCGCCTTTCTGTATCTGGCTGTGGGTGATACCCATCACGCTGATTTTCACTCTGTCGGTCATGTCGCGGCTGTTTTTGTTGTTAGACAATCACTTTCTGTCCGGTGATGATTCCGCTGCCGTAGCAGAGGTGGCCGGTGGCGTCGTAGACCACGGCAAACTGTCCGGGGGCGATGCCCTGCACCTTCTCTTCCGATTCGATGACGTATTCCTTTCCGCCGAGAGGCACGAAGCGCGCCTTCATAAACACCGGCGTGTGGCGGTTCTTGAACATGATGTCGACCGGCTCGGTCTGTCCCTCCCACGGGTTTCCGCTGATGAAGTGCATCTCGTCGAGGTGGAGCGTCTTGCCATACTGCTTGTCGGTGTCGTATCCGCGGCTGACGTAGATAGTGTTGTCAGCCACGTTCTTCTTCACCACATACCACGGGCCTCCGCTCAGCCCCAAGCCCTTGCGCTGTCCGATGGTGTGGAACCAGAATCCGCGGTGCTCGCCGATTTTCTTGCCTGTCTCCAGCTCGATGATGTTGCCCTTCTTCTCGCCCAGATGGCGGCGGATGAAGTCATTGTAGTTGATTTTGCCCAGGAAGCATATTCCCTGGCTGTCCTTGCGGTAGGCGTTGGGCAGTTTCGCCTGCTGCGCTATGCGCCTCACCTCCTCCTTCGGCATCGAGCCGATGGGGAACGTCAGGTGCAACAGCTGCTCGTAGGAAATCTGCGCGAGGAAGTCGGTCTGGTCCTTTACCGGGTCGACCGCCGTAGCGAGATATTTGCGCCCGTCGACAAAGGTGGTCGTGGCGTAGTGTCCGGTGGCTGTTATGTCGAAGTCCTTGCCCCAACGCTGCTCGAAGTAGCCGAACTTTATCATCTTGTTGCACATCATGTCGGGGTTTGGCGTCAGCCCGCTTCTGACGGTGCGCAGCGCATATTCCATCACGTTGTCCCAGTATTCCTGGTGTAGCGACACCACCTCGAGCGGCAGCCCGTAACGGTGGGCTATGGCGGTACACATCTCGATGTCTTCCTCGGCGGAGCAGTCGCCCTCGCCGTTGTCCATTCCGATGCGGATGTAGAATAGCGTCAGGTCGTGGCCCTCCTCCTTGAGTTTGTGCACCACGACGGCGCTGTCGACGCCTCCCGAAATCAATACGGCTGTTCTCATTGTATATTTATTCTTTTCCTCCTAAAAGTTTTTAAGTTCGTTAAGGCTGTCCTTGTTGGTGAAGTAGAGCGACAGCAGATAGTCGACCGACACCTTTCCCGGACCTGCCAGCATTATAAACACAAACATGCCGACAAAGAGCAGCGGCACGTAGCCCAGCTGCAGGCTCGACATCAGCGCCACCTCGCCCATAGGCATGTTGGCGATGCCCGCCATCAGTCCGTTGTCGAGGATATACCATTCAGCCACCGCCATGGAGAGCGTGGGCAGCACCACGGAGAGGCGGGTGAGGAATCCGAAGATCAGGAATGCCGAGCAGACCACCTCGATGGCTATCATCATGTCGAGCGTGGCGGCGGAGCCCATGCCGAGGAGGTCGGGGAAATATTTCACAAAGAAGTCGTAGTTTGCAATCTGGCGGATGCCGAACTGCATGAACATCACGCCGGCAAACACGCGGATGAAGAAGCGCGACAGGTTGCCGTAGGTGCGGTATGCCTCGGCGACGAATATGCGCCGTAGGAGTTTGCGATGTCTTCTCATATCTCAGTTGTTTTTATTTGTCGTTTGCCTGCGCCACGCTCTCGATGGCGCGCAGCAGGCTGTCGATGTCGACAAATTTGGTGGTTATCTTCTTGTCGCTGTCGAGCACGTAGACCGCCGGACGCAGACGCTGGTCGTAGGCTGCGGTGTCGATGCATGCCACTTCCCAGTCGGCGGGCTCGGTGGCAAGCTTGCTCTCTACTGCCGCGGGGTCGCCGCCATAGACGGAGACAATGCGCAGATGCCCCTCCTTGATGAGCGACGAGGCGGCTATGCTTGCGCTCAGGCGCACTTTGTAGATTGAGCAGTCGATGCATCCGTCGGAGTTGAAAAAGAGGATTGTGGTGCCTGCTGTGAGCCCGTAGAGCGATGCCGCTCCGGCTGGCGACTGGCGCAGCGGGAAGTCGGCTACGGTGGCGCCCACCGCCGAGTTGGCGAGCACCGCCGCCTGTGCCTGCAGCTTTGCCTTCAGAGCCTTGTCGACCTTCTTGGCGGCGGCTATGTTGTCGGCAAACATCGTGTAGACCTCGTCGGAGCAGTACTGGCTGCGGAGGTTGAGCACGTCGGAGTGGAGCATGCCTACGGTGAGGTTGAGGTTGGTGGGGTTCTTCGCCACGCGCTCCACGTATTTCTTTATCGATTTCTCGACCACAGCCTTGTCGGCGAGCGCGAAAAACGACAGATAGTCGGTAAACGTGTTGTGGAACGCGGCGAGGTCGGTGACGGCGGTCTTCTCAAGGTCGCACTTGTCCCAGAGATGCTCCACCATGAAGTTGGCGCGCATAGCCGGCTTGGTGAGCTTGTCGGGCACCGACGGGTATTCAAACAGTGTGGCAGGAGCCGCCGGCTCTGCAGCCCGGGCGGAGCCTGCCGCGATGACAACGGCAAGTGCCGCCGCCGTGAAAATATTTCTTATCTTCATGTTTCTTTCAGTTATATCAATCCTAACTTATGCAAAGTTACAATTATTTGGTTATAATCTGAAGAAAAAATCCGACAAAAACCATTTTCACAGGCGTGGCGGCGCGCGGGGAGGGGGCTATCGGCGGTAGGAGCCGTTGCGGAACCTCACCACCTCCATCACCTCGCGCATGCGGTCGCCGATGCGGTCGCCGTATCTCTTGGTGATGTCGGCTGGAGTCATGTTGGTGGAGATGAGCGTGGGCAGCGAGCGGTCGTAGCGTATCTCGAGCAGGTCGCGCATAGGGGCGGTCATGTTGCCGAACTCCATCACCTCGCGCGGCTCCGTGCCCAGGTCGTCGATGGCGAGCAGCGGTGCGCGCGCCACGTTGTGCCATTCGGCGACCGACGTGCGGTGCATCTCGGTGAGCGCCACAGCGTTGTAGAGCGGCATCCTCATGCGCTTTCCCGTCATGGGGTCTCTGAGGTCGAAGGCGTTGACGAGGCTCTGCAGGGCTCTCAGAAACGTGGTCTTGCCGTTGCCGTATCTGCCCGCCAGCAGCAGGCTGTGGCGCGGCGAGGCGTTGACCGTCCATGCCGCCGTCTGCCTCACGCACTGCTCGAAGTCGCCGTCGGGCGAGATGCTGTGTCCGCGGCTTTCCACCTCCGCCGCCACCGCCATTGCGAGGCAGCTCTCGGCATACTCCTGGCTCACGGGAAGCCTAAAACGGGGCATCATAGGCATCCGTCCCATCAGCTGGAGCTTCAATTGGTCGTTGATTCTCATAGAAGTCTTGTTTAAAGGTTTTGCACTTATGTTTATTGAAAGTCTTGATGTATTCGCGGTTCATCTTGTTGACGAAGTGGGCGCGGCAGTCGTCAACCGTCTTGGCCCTGACGCCGCAGGAGCGCAGGTATCCGAAAAACTCATGGATGAATGGCAGCAGCTCCGCCGTCTGCGCAGGGCCGCGGTGTTTTTCTGTCAGCTTCACCACGTCTGTCTGCCATCTGTGGTCGGCAACAAGAATTTTTTCGATTTCATCAATCGGTTTTTCCTCCGTAGAGAGAGAAATATTTTCTTTGTCTATGTCTTTATCTTTATATAAGGTCTCCTTAGTGGTTGGCTTAGTAGTAGGCTTAGTAGTAGGCTTAGTGGTTGCCTTAGTGGTTGCGGATGTGACAATGCGGTAGACCGGCGTGCGGGAGTTGCGCACACCCTCGCGGCATTCGATCAGCCCTTTTTCCCTGAGGCTCTGACGCGCGCGGATAATCGTGGAGCGGCGCATGCCGATGGATGCGCACAGCTCGGCTGTAGCAACGGCAATCTCGTCTTCCCACATGTTGCGATTCGCCATGTTGAGGAGATAGAAGTAGACGGCAATCTCAGCCGACGAGAAATGGTCGAACTGATGAATCTTCCAGAATCGGTTTATGATTTCGATGTAAGTCATGGTGGATGTGTGTTTTTTTGTTTTGCTATGCAAAGTTACTACAAAAAAGTGAAATGCGGAAGAATATGGTAATGGATTTGATTTACAGGGGTTTCATTAACGCTGCCAATTATTCTGAGAGCCATTACAATCCACGCCGAAGCCAAATCAAGACGGAGCTACGTTACTTGTTCGTAACCACGCCCAATAGGTGACGAAATGGACACGAATAACGAAACAAGGCCTTAAGGATTAGTGAGTTACTGACAACTCACGCAAAAAATCCGGTAACAAAAAAAGATTGCGCCGTTCTTCCGCGATTTGCGTATCAGAGGAGGGCTCTTCACCAACTAATTTTGAACAAAAAAAATTAAGGACGATGAAGAGTACATTTTCAGTTATTTACTACCTCAAACGTCAGGTAGTGAAAAAAGACGGGACGGTTCCCGTCATGGGACGCATCACGGTGGACGGCAGCCAGACGCAATTCAGTTGCAAACTGACCATCGATCCCAAGTTGTGGGACACCAAAGGGGGACGTGTCACGGGCAGAAGCACGGCGGCACTCGAAACGAACCGCATGCTTGACAAGATGCGGGTGCGCATCAACAAGCACTATCAGGAAATCATGGAGCGTGACAACTTCGTCACGGCAGAGAAGGTGAAGAACGCCTTTCTCGGACTGGAACACCGCTATCACACGCTGATGCAGGTGTTCCAGCAACACAACGAGGACTATGCCAAGCAGGTGGAAGCAGGCATGAAAGCCAAAGGCACACTCTTGAAGTACAAGACCGTTTACAAGCACCTGCAAGAGTTTCTCAACATCCGTTACCACGTGAAGGACATCGCGTTGAAAGAGCTTACCCCCGCTTTCATTTCCGACTTCGAGATGTTTCTGCGCACGGACAAACACTGCTGCACCAATACCGTGTGGCTGTATGTATGCCCACTTCGGACGATGGTGTTCATCGCCATCAACAACGAATGGCTCACACGCGACCCGTTCAGGGAGTATGAAATCAAGAAGGAGGAAACGACACGCAGTTTCCTGACCAAAGACGAAATCCGCCTGCTGATGGAAGGTAAACTGAAGAACGCCAAACAGGAACTATACCGCGACCTCTACCTGTTCTGCGCCTTCACGGGCTTGTCATTCGCCGATATGCGCAATTTGACGGAAGAGAACATCCGCACCTACTTCGATGAACACGAGTGGATAAACATCAACCGCCAGAAGACGGGCGTGGTGTCTAACATCCGCCTGCTTGACATTGCGAAACAAATCATCGACAAATACCGCGGGCTGTGCGAAAACGGCAGGATTTTCCCTGTTCCCCACTACAACACGTGCCTCGCCGGGATCCGTGCCGTCGCCAAGCGTTGCGGCATCACCAAGCATATCACGTGGCATCAGA
>OIWV01001843.1_pt1 | contig 16872 bp, 9 predicted proteins | sample 1587751 | NCBI WGS metagenome assembly OIWV01 (sample SAMEA3888913, study PRJEB22519) | human gut metagenome | biome: human gut; feature: human-associated habitat; material: faeces | place: Denmark | collected 2010
GTACAACTTTATTCCTAACATACGGTGTTACCAACCGGAAAAATCCGCTGACCCGTTCTTCTTCGGAAGTTGTAACAACTCAGCGCCCCCTTAGCCATAAGTAGTTACTTTAATACTATACAAATTGTTTTCTGTTCATTATGAATATGTTTTGTCTCTTGTAGATAAATCTCCGTTCCGTGATACGGAATGTGCATTCCGAACTTTGGAACGGCCGTTCCGTATCACGGAATGGCGGTTCCGTATCACGGAACGGAGATTTTTGTAGGCTAAACAAAACATTTATATAGTATAAGAGCAAGATTTTTCCAGTATAAGCGACAGTTTCTTTGGGCTTATTTTGCTTCTTTTTGTGCCATTTTGATAGTCTTTTGTCTTGGTGAATGATAAATTGTCAGAACGCCACTTATGCAAACGTTTGCGTAGCTTTTTTGACGAAAACGTATCCGTCCTTTATTATTTTGTTTTACTTTTGCAGCAGAAACTCAAAACAACAAATCTACTAAAACGCTAAAAACAATGAAAAAAGTGTACTTCATGTTGTTAGGAGTGCTTTTGTCTACTGCTGTGATGGCAGACAACAAGCAAACCGTAACAATCGACGGCTCGCAGGTTAGCAAGACCGTCAAAGAAATCACCTTCAATGGTGACAATGTAACTCTTACTTACGACGATGAGACTACTGAGACCCAGGACATGTCGCTTGTAAAACTTTCTTTTGCTTATATCACCACAGGTATCAGCAACATTGAGACAAGCAACAAGGTTCTCGCAGGCAAGGTGTTCAATCTTAATGGTCAGCTTGTGGGTACTTCTACCCAGAACCTGAACAAGGGTATCTACATCGTGAATGGTAAGAAAGTAATCATCAAGTAAAAAAGGAGGAACGTAAAATGAAGAAAATGGTATTTACTTTGGCACTCCTCTTGATGAGCTTGAGTGCTGCCATGGCACAGACATGGACATTTGGTGCAATGAGCGAGGCTGATAAGGCTTTATGTGCAGCTGATGCTAATTGGGTGTTGGGAACTGATCGCTACGGCTATACCTTAGCTTTGGAGAAAGCGGCTCTTGTTGCAAATGGCACAGAATTGGCTTATACTAAGGGCTTGAAGTTTACTGCTGGTGCTCCAACAGATAAGTTAGATTCAAAAGCAAAGGTTCGCTTGAACTATGGTTCTTCTCGCTTGGAATTGAACGGAAATGGTGTTTCTTTGATAATTCCAAGTCTGAAGGCTGGTCAGAAAGTTACTGTAAGTTGCTCTACTGGTAAAACAGGAACTGCTCGTGGTTTGAATGCAACAAACATTACTCCTGTTTCTGGTTCTTTTAATGCTACTTCTGCAGATAAAGTTACCAACGTAGGAACTGTAACAGCTGATGGTGATGTCGTATTGACAACCAATGGTGGTGGTATGAACATCTTTAGCATCAAGGTTGAGACTGTAGGTGGCGGATCTACCGATACTCCTGGTTCTACCGACAAGATTACCCATGCCGTTGCTCGTAACAGCAAGGTGAACCAAATGTATGTTACCACCAAGTCGGGTGATGTGAAGTATTATAATACTGCAGACTTGACAAGTGTGAAGTTCGAAGGTGATAAGGCAATCATCGCACCTAAATCAGGTGCAGAGAATGATGAGTACAATGCTTCAGTTCAAGCCATCAGCTTTGCTAAGAAGGCCGATCAGGGCGAAAGTGGTGATATTGACAATCCTGCAGGTGTGATTCAGATTACTGAGGCAAAAGGCTGGCAGGAGTCTGCCTACTTGAAGTGGGCTCCATTCGAGGGCGCTTCGTCTTATAATGTATATGTAGATGACCAGAAGATTGATGCTCAGTTGGTTCGTCAGTATGCTTCTTACTATCGTGCCGATGTTCTCGGTTTGAAGGAAGGCACTTATTCTGTAAAGGTTGTTCCTGTAAATGCTGACGGTAAAGAGATTGCTGGTGCCAATACTGCTTCTAACTTGGTAGTAAAAAGCTACAACCGTGAGGGCTTTGCTCATTTCAAGTATGCTGGTGTAGGTGCTTATAATAATGATGGTACTTTGAAGGCTGGTGCTAAGGTTCTGTATATTACAGCCAAGACAGCTAAGACCGTTTCTACAACCGTCAATACAGGTAAGCCAGAGACGATTACAGGTCTGCAGTCTATTATTGATGCTTATTCTAAGGGCAAGGATACTACTCCTATCGCTTTCCGTATCATCGGTAAGGTAAATCTTTCTGATTTGGATCACATTTCAAGTTCTGCAGAAGGCTTGCAGGTTAAGGGAGCTAAGATGAATATGACATTCGAAGGTGTCGGTGATGATGCTACCGTATATGGCTTCGGCTTCTTGCTTAGAGAGGCTGAGAGTGTAGAGTTCCGTAACTTTGCTATCATGCGTTGCCTGGATGATGCTATGTCTCTTGATACTGATAACTCTCATGTATGGATTCACAACATGGATCTCTTCTATGGCAAGAAGGGTGGTGCTGCCGACCAGGCTAAGGGTGACGGTACTGTAGACATCAAGGGCGATTCTAAGTATGTTACTGTAGCTTACAACCGCTTCTGGGATAATGGTAAGGCTTCTATGTGTGGTATGAAGAGTGAAACTGGTGAAAACTGGATTACTTATCATCACAACTGGTTCGACCATTCAGACTCTCGTATGGCTCGCGTTCGTACCATGAGTGTTCACATGTACAACAACTACTATCAGCACAATGATGTTTATGGTATTGGTGCAACCAGTGGTTCAAGTATATTCATGGAGTCTAACTACTTTGATGCTGTTAAGCGTCCTATCATGAGCTCTTTGCAGGGTACTGATGCTATGGGTGATGGTACTTTCTCTGGTGAGAAAGGTGGCTTGATTAAGGCATACGGCAATGTATTTGCCAACAAGCCAGAAAACTTCAGCTATATCACATACGCAGAAAACAATACAAGCTTTGATGCCTACGAGGTTTCTAATCCAAGTGAGCAGGTTCCTACAAGCGTAAAGACTTTGGTTGGTGGTACTTCTTACAACAACTTCGATACCAACTCAAGCGTCATGTATACATACACTGCTGATAAGGCAGAAGATGTTCCTTCTATCGTAGAAGGTTTCTATGGTGCAGGTCGTTTGAACCATGGTGATATTGATTTCGTTATTCCTGATGAGACAGTTGTAACAAATGGTCATCAGCAGCCATGGCCTGCTTTGGCAAACATTCTTGACGCTTATACTTCTGGCGTTGTTAAGGTGTTCGGTGAGAGCAATGCTTCTGGCGAAGGTGGAACAGTAAATCCAACCCCAGATCCTACCCCAGATCCTACCCCAGATCCTACTCCAGATCCTACCCCAGATTCAACTCCTGATACTCCAGTTATCGAGGGAACTGTAACATGTAGCTTTACAGCTTCTGGTTCATCTGCTGTTCCTTCTAATAGTGCATTTGCTTTGACAGGTGAAGCTAAGAATGTAAAAGCAGAAGAAACAGTTATTGATGGTACAACTTATACAGCAAGTCTTAAGATGGAAACTAAAACTGAAGTTTCTTTTACCACATCTCAGAAGATGACTCTGTATGTATATTATGGCGTTTCTGGTACAAAAACTAATGTAAAGGTAGATGGCGTAAAGCAGGTAGGAGCTCCTACAACAGTTGTGCTTGAGGCAGGTGCTCATAAGATTACAAAGGGTGATGCAACTACAATCGCTCTCATCAAACTTGTACCTGTAACAGAATAATAAACATGTTTTCCTCAATGAGGAAAGATATATAAAATGAAACAAACTAAGGGCTGTCTTTTCGTGATGAGGACAGCCCTTTTTTCTCAAAGGAACAAATTAAACAAAAACTAATCCTACAATGAAACAAATTAACTCTACCGTTTCTGCACAGCTTAAGGCTGTTTGTCGTAAAACTCTCATGGCTTCTGTTTTGCTCTGTGGCTTCTCTATGATGGCAAATGCACAGACACAAGATGGTCGTGACTTCTCTTTGGATGGCTTCGCTGCCTATGAAGGTGTTCCTGGTTCTAACTGGTATCGTGCCGGAGGAACTACCGGTGGTGCTGGTGGCAAGGTGGTGAAGGCTGACAACTTCTCTCAACTGCAGGCCTATCTCCAAGCAACTGACCCATATATCGTTATCGTAGATCATGATATTACTACAGGCATCAAGTGCTATGTGGATGATCTGAGTACAGGTCGTTTGCTTGATGACCAGAGTGGAAAATCTGGCGTGGAGTCTGTCTATGGCGAGCGCATTATGGTTGCTCCTAACAAGACTTTGATTGGTGTGGTGGACCCTGCAACAGGCAAGGCTCCTCTCTTTTCTCATATCACCTTCGTGATGCAGTCTGTTGATAACATCATCATCCGTAACTGTCGTTTCACCATGAAGGGCGTTCCTGTGCTCAGAACTGGTGAAAATAAGATTGTGGCTTGGCGTAATGGTGCACAGGTAGAAGTGGGCGACCCTGATTGCATCGGAATCCAGGCTGATAAGGTAAGTGCCAAGACCAACTGGGGTGGACATATCTGGGTTGACCACTGTGAATTCTTCAACGGTGGTGCTGCCAACAAAGACCGCTACGATGGTTTGCTCGACTGCAAGAACAATGTGCAGTGGATGACCTTCAGCTATAACTATTTCCACGACCATGACAAGAGCTGCTTGTGGGGTAAGGGTGATTCAGATGTCTACGAAAACTGTCGTACCATCTCTTTTCATCATAATTTCTTTGATCAGATAGAAGGCTCCCGTCTTCCTCTCCAGCGTGGTGGTCATGTACATTATTATAATAACTATATGCGTGGTTGTGAGGATGGTTGGGATATTCGTACGGGAGCTGTGGCATACGAAGAGGGATGCTATTTCGAGAATACGAAGTCGCCTATCCGTTCAGACAGAGGCGGTAGCTTGAATATCTCTAAGGCTGAAGGCTATGATTGTATCTACAAGGGCTGTAACAACTTGATGGAAGGTTATACCAATATTGATGGCGCTAAGATAAGTAAAAGTTTTGGTGTGACCAAAACCGATTGGGTTCCTACTCAGACCGTAGCCTCTTACATCCAGCATTATCTCGACAAGACAGTGGATGTTCCTGCCATCTGCGAGAAGTATTCTGGCGCAGGCAAGGTAGAAATCTGGAAGGCTTATACCGATGTACTTCCTACGGCAGATATAGCCGAGTTCGATCATGCCATCAAGAACTACAGCACTGCCAAGACCTATGATGCAGAAGGAAAGGAGATGTCGGGTGCCTCTACTACTGGCATCGAAATGTTCGATTATGCTGCTGCTCAGACAGCCAAGACCGAATACTTCGACCTCTCTGGCAAGCGTCTGTCTGCGCCCTGTCATGGCATCACCATCGTTAAGGCTACCGACGCTCAAGGTCATGTATCCGTCAAGAAAGTTGTGAATATGTAATTGAACTTTCACAAAGTGCTTTAAGTACGGGCTGAAAGCCCAAAAGCTCTTAGCCCAGGGCAGCGCCCTGGGTCTAATAGTAATCGGCAAGGCGCCCTGAAAGGGCAAAAGCTTTAAAACTTCAGGCACTACATAAAGCTTTTGCCCTTACAGGGCGATAGGCTAACGCCCGTAACAACCCAGGGTGTTGCCCTGGGCTAAGAGCTTCTGCCCCTTCAGGGCGTGTGGAACCTACTGGGGAAAGTTTAATTGAACTTTAAGTTGTGAATTTATAAAAAGATTGTATGGTGTTCCAACTCCGTTTGGTGTCATTAGTTTGACATCCTAATGAGGTTGGAACTTTTTTCTCTTTGCCGTTATTAAGCATACCAAAATTGGTTTCAGTTTACTACCTTTGTTCGCAAGTGTGATGCTCTGCGAAGCACCTTATTTACTGATAGCTGACGATGCGCTTCTTTAGGAGATAATGAAGCGCATTTATAATTGACAGAGGCTTCCTATAGTAATGTCCAAGTATTGACAGAGACAAAAGAAAAGCGGGAAGACGCCTGTTGCGTCCTCCCGCCTGATGATTTTTTATAAACTCTAAGTTTATTCTTTCTTGAATGCTCGTATTATTTGTTCTTAAAGCCGTAGCCATTCTCGAAGCCACCAGAAGATAAGGTGTTAGGAGTGAGAGGCCAGAGATAGATAGGAGCCTTTACATAGTCGTAATCCCAGAAGAGATACTTGTAGTACTCGTCATCATAGTTTGCAAGGTCCTTACCCCAGTTTACCTTCTTGTAACCGTCTGCTACAAGAGCTGTTTCCTGCTCTGCAGAAAGCTTGTTAAATAAGCCCTTGATGGCGACGTTGGTCAAAGGAGTCTCTGTCTTGTAATCCAAGCCGTAAGCCTCCCATTTGTCGTTCTGGCCGCGCCATGAAGGATAGAGTACTGGGTCGTTTTCCTTTCCTTCTGGACACTGTGCGGTCAGTCGGTAACCTTTCTCAGTCTTGGCATCCACGCTCTTGGTATAGATATAGCTTGAGATGGTGTTGCCATTCTCGAAGGTGTAATAACCATTAGACTCCAGACCATCTAACATTCTGCGGGTGAGTTCCTTGATTTCACGAATCTTTTCAGGCAACAGACCAGTACGAATCAGAGTGAAACGACGGTCGCCCTCTCCTGCAAACTCGAAGCCGCGCTCATCGATGACAGCCTTGAGCAGAGAGCCTTCCTTAGCGATAAAACCATCCACATTGGCCTCTGCAGGTGTGCGGAAAGCACGGTTGCGTATCTTGGTAAGGTATGTCTTGGCTTCGGCACTGTTGGCATCGAGTGCGGCGCAAGCCTCGGCATAGCCCAAGTACATTTCAGACAGGCGCATGTAAGGACTATTGATACCCGAACGGCGCTGGTTTTTGGTCCATACCTTTGCCTGGCGATTCTCATCAAACTTGTTGCAGCAGATACCGCCGCCAGCAGCTTTAGAGTTAGGTACGAGAGGAATCAGGGTCTCCGTACCCTTACCTGTACTACCTGTAACCGTGAAGCATACGTCACGACGCAAGTCCTTGGGGTCGAACTCGCCATAGTAGAAGGCTGGGTTGGCACGTCCCTGACCGTAAGCCTTGCAAGGATATGCGTTCTTACCGCCACCGCTTGATGCACGACCTAACGAATAAGAACGCTCACTCTGTGTGGTCACACCACCATCAGAACCCTGGGTGTATGGAACCTCGAAGATGCTTTCGTCTGCATAGGTTACATCAGCCTCGTGCATCTGCTGGAAGAAATACTGGTAAGGGTTGCCGAATACGCGTCCCTTATTGTCTTTCTCACGTGGGTCGGTCTCGTGGAATATGGCTGTTCCGGAATTGTCGATTGCCTTCTTGAAGTAGGTCTTGGCAGTGTTGTAAAGGTTCTGCCAGTCAGCACGGCGACCATATTCAGCACCAGCATTGGCTGTTCCCATGGTCTCGAAGGTGAGAGGATTGCCCTGACCATCTACTCGCTTGATGTCGCCACGGCGAGTCTGATAGCCTCCTGCCTCCAGAGCCATGCGGCCAATGAGTCCGTCGACATAGGTACGTGAATAATAATTCTTGGCATTGGTGGTGTAGTGAGGGCAAGCACCCAATACGTACATCAGCGGTTCCACCTTTTTGAGCTGCTCGATGCAGACATCATAGATAGAGTCGCGTGAGGCAATACCGCCTGCAGGCTTGCCGAACTCGGCAGGGCAAGGCACATCGCCAAAGTACTTGATGAGTTCGCGGTAGCAGGTGGCACGCAGTGCTACAGCCTCGCCATAAATCTGACTCTCGTCGGTAGGTTTTGTCTGTGCCATCATCTTGTTGAATCCTTCTTCCGCCTCGAAGGCTGAGGTAATGGCGTTGCACTTACCGATGACATCAAACAGCGCACCGTATGCTCCGTCAGTTCCCTCTTTCTGATAAATGAGGAGGTTGTAGTTGCCTACTTCGGTACCATTTCTATAAAGGCCTTCAGGAATATGGCGTCCCAACTGGTTGTTGTGAGCCTCTGGGTGGCGCATGATGTCGGAACCTGCTATATCAGCAGCATAATAAAGTCCGCTACCAAAAACCTGCAGGGTATAGGCATTCATCATGGACTTTTTGGCACCTTCCAAGGCTGCCCATTTTGTGGTGGTGGTGGAGAATACAAATTCTTTATCAACAGTGGATGGTGAACTTGTCTCCAGATAATCGTTACATGAGGTGGCACCAGAGAGGAGGCCTGCCGCACATAAAGCTATATATAAATATCTATTTTTCATGTCAATATTCAGTTTTAATAGATTAGAATGCTAAGTTGAGGCCGAATGTCCAAGAGCGTGTCTTAGGATAAGCCTGGTAATCGTAGTTAGGGGTAGGGAATCCGTTGCCACCAGCGTTGAAGTCTGTGTTGACATCAGGATCGATTCCGCTGTAGCCCTTGATGCAGAAGAGATTGGTAACGGTGGCATAGATGCGCAGGTTGCTGATGCCGAGAGGCTTCATCCATGTCTTAGGGAAGGTGTAGCCTACAGAGAGGTTCTGGAGGCGCAGATAAGAAGCGTCCTCGATGAACTCGCTGGTTACCAGACCGTACTCGCAGTATGGCAAGGCATACTTGGCACCTGCATTCAGGGTGCGGAGCTCGTCAGGGTTGGTAACGGCATAGAGGTTACCATTGTTGTCTACATTATACATCTTCCAGCAGTCTGCCAGTTCGGAAACACGTGCAGAGCCGAAGCCAGTATCCTTGTTACCCATCATGTCGTGGAGAGCATTGGCGTTGTAAACGTCGCCACCAATCTGATAAGCAAAGTTGGCGTTGAGATCGAAGTTCTTATAACGTCCAGAGATGTTGAACCCACCCGTATGCTCTGGCTTGGTCTTACCGATGATGGTTACGTCGTTAGAAGCCACGGTGCCGTCATTATCTACATCGGCAAACTTGTACATACCAGGGAATGCCTTCTGACCGGCAGGAAGCTTGTAAGCCTTGGCGCATCCTGCAGAATAGTTGCAGGCTGTATTGTCTGGAATGCCATCCTTCAGTGTCCATACACCATCGGCGCTTACGTTGAAGTCGTCAACAGTGTAGAAGCCCAATGACTTGTAACCCTGAACCAAACCTACAGGATTGTCCTTGCGGATGACGTAGTCGTAGTATGGCATACGCATCTGTGAACCCCAGTTGGTATGGGTATCTGCCAATACGTTGTCGAAGAGTTCGTCTACATTGTTGTGGTTGAAGTTGTAGGTCATGCCGAATGTCAAGCCCCAGTCCTTCTTGTTGACGATGTCGTAGCTCAAGGCAAGCTCGACACCCTTGTTGGAGGTCTTACCTACGTTCTGGAACTGGTAGGTGTAACCAGTAGAAGTGTCAATAGGAACCATCATCAGGATGTTCTTGGTGGTGTTCCAGTAGAAGTCTAATGTACCGCGCAGACGACCGTCCCAGAAACCAAAGTCGAGACCGATGTTGCGAGAGATGGTAGTTTCCCACTTCAGGTCGGGGTTGGCCATCATGGTGCCAGGACGGAAGGTGTTGACAAGTTGGCCGTCAACCTCAGTAGTTTCGCTTATCCATGTAGCCTTCCATAGCGAAGCGTCGATATTATCGTTACCGGAAGTACCGAAAGAGAGACGGAGCTTCAAGTTGCTCAGCCAGTCTTGTGTGCCCTTCATCCAAGGTTCGTCAGAGATACGCCATGCGGCAGCTGCAGCAGGGAAGTAACCCCAGTGGTTGTTGGGTGCGAACTTAGAGCTGCCATCAGCACGGAAAGTTGCGGTGAAGAGGTAACGGCTCAGGTAAGAGTAGTTGACACGTCCGAACCAAGAAAGGGTGTGGTTTGGTGTGCCGATCTCCGACTTGTTGGTATCTTTCAGAGAAGTAGACTCCATGTGGCTCATGTTGAGCTGACCGAAGGCTGTGTCCATGTCCCATCCTAAAGGATAGCCATAGCCATTGAAAGTTGTGGAGTTGCTCTTGCTGGCAAGAACCTCGTTACCCAAGAGGAAGTCGAGGCTGTGGTCTTCGCCCAATCCCTGTACGGCATAGTTGGCAGTGGTGGTCCAACGCACGTTGTAGCCATTGCTCTTTATCTGGGTGGCATGGTTGTAGCCATTCTCGTAGCCGTCGTCCCAGGTCTGCTGCTCACGCCAGTTGCGGGCAAGGGTAAGCTCGGTCTTGCCTGTCAGTCCCTTGATAGGAGTCCAGGTAAGCGAGTTGGTGGCACGCAGACGGTTGTGGGTGTTGTATTGTGTATAGCTGTCGTAGATGCTGACAGGGTTGTATTTGGGGTCCACGTTAGCATCGCCCATACCCAACAATGATGGGTCGTCCACGCCTAAAGGAGTGTCGATGGGTCGGTATGCATAAGAAGATGTGGCATACTGGAACTGGCAGCCCTGGAAGCGCATCTCGCTGTAGCGGGCATCGATGTTCCACTTCAGGTTCTTGGTGATGTCCTGTGCCAACTTGAGGTTTACATTCCAACGGCGGAAACCTGTGTCTTTCAGTGAACCCTTATCATTAGTATAGTTGACAGAAGCATAGTACTTGGTATGCTCAGTACCGCCACTGACGCTCAGGTCGTGGTTCCATGCGTGAGAACTGCTGAGCAGGTCGTCCTGATAGTTATGGGTACCCATGTTGCGGTATTCCTCCAAGTGGTTGCCGTTCTCGCTGCCCAAACCAAAATACTTGGCAACGTTGGTGCCATACTTGTCACCATAAGAGGTGGCGTAGCTCCAGTTGCGCAGTACGTAGTCGTAGGCGCTTTCAGTGTCGTAGGTAGTAGGTTTCTCCTTTACAGAGTAGTACATGTTGTACTTCACCTGTGCCTTGCCTTCCTTGGCGCTCTTGGTGGTGATCATGATGACACCATTGGCACCACGCGCACCATAGATGGCTGTTGAGGCGGCATCCTTGAGCACGTCAATGCTCTCGATGTTGTCGGCAGGGATATCATCAATACGTGATACCTGCACACCGTCGACGATGAAGAGAGGGTCGTTGCTCTGGGTGATGGAACCACCACCACGTACACGGATACTCATTGAACCACCAGGACGGCCATCCTGAGAGGTTACTGATACACCTGGCAACTGGCCTTGCAGTGCCTCAGCGATGTTGGATACAGGGTTTTGAGCCAACTTGTCACCTGTAACTGAGGCTACAGCACCCGTCAGGTCGCGACGCTTCATCGTGCCATAACCGATAACTACCACCTCATCGAGGCTCTTGTCGGTAGACTGCATGACGATGTTCAGCGCAGACTGGTTGCCCACGGTGATGGTTTGTGTTTTACATCCTAAATAGGAAATGGTGATCTTGTCACCAGGCTTTAGGTTTTGGAGACTGAAGTTACCATCGATATCGGTAACTGTTCCGCCCTTTCCGGCTTGGATAGTTACACCAATTAATGGTTCACCTGTAGCATCCTTCACATTACCTGTGATGGTCTTTTGTGCAAATGCACCGACGCAACACAAGCTAAGAGACAGAGCCAAAGCTCCCTTCTTGATTTGTTGATACATAAATGGTTTGTTTTTAGTTATACATTAAGAAATGTTTGTTTTCTTTTTTGTTAGTCGTCAGTAGATAACTTCGTTTGTTGCTGCCAAAAGTAGCAATAATCTTTTATAAAGTAGATAAGTTGGATGTAAAATTAGCAGTATTTAACGCATTTAACGCTAAATACTGCTAAAAGTTCTTATTTTGTTTGGTATTTCAGAACATACCACAGGTCTCTGATGCGTGCTTCGGGATCCCATTTGCCATCAAAGGTCCAAAGGGCAGTAAGGCCATGGAAGGCAGGATGGCCAGGAGCCTGGTCGAGATTGTCGCGCAGCCATCCACTGTCGCCTCCCTCGCGTTCGCAACCATAATAATATACGCGCAATCCCCAGGGGCAAGGGTCGAGCACCTTGTCGCTATAGGCATAGCTGATGTTACTGTCGAGGATGTTTTTCGACATACGGCAGTGGGCCAGATAGAACTGGTGGTCGTGGTGATAGCGTCCCAACTTGGTGGGTGAGAGGGCATCGAAGGAAGAGCATGTCACGACAAACTTGTTGTTGATGTCGCCTCTGCCGTCGTGCCAGAGGATGGCTCTGCTATCGCCGACAAACTTGCAGCGTGTGGCATAGCATCTGCCACGAGGACACATAAAGTCGACACCCGGACAGCGCAGGTAGAGGTCGGCATGATAGTACATTCCTCCTTTCTGACACCATAGCGAGAGGGCATCGTTGCCGTCGGCAAAGATATTGCTGTTGATGACGATGGTGCGTGTTGCCTTGCCATAGATGGCCATCTGGTGTGTGGTGGTCTTCTCTACCGTGCTACCATAATTATTATATACGGTGATGCCGCTGATGATACAGTCGTTGGCATTGTCCTGCAGTACGATGACACCCATGTGTACAGGCTTTCCCTTGTATTCCTTAATGGTTTGTGAGGCTGTGGTCTCGGCATATTGGATGATGACACTGTCGCGGTCTTCGCCTACGAGCACGATGTTGGGACGGTCGATAATGACCTTCTCGTGATACACTCCGTTGCGGATGAGTATCTTGAAAGGCTTCGCAGGGTTCTCGGGAGCCTTCTCTATGGCATCCTGTATGCGCTCGCCGGCATTGACTATTGCATCGAAACATGACAGCTCTGGCTTCGAGAAGCGGTTCATGTTGATGAGTCCACGCTCGTTGGCACCAGGCGAGTTGAGGCTGAGGTTCAGCTTGTTGACCGTATCATACTTGTCGGCCCACTTTTCGTAGAGAGGATAGATGAAAGCAGTACGGTCGCTGTACCATGAATAACCGTTGCGACGCTCTGTACCTATCTCCCAAAGATGCCGGCGTGGCACACCGTCGCGGTCGCACACGAATGGCTCACAGTGCTCTAAGTCGTAGTATCTTGCCCACAGAGGTGTGGTGGCATCGGGGGCTTTAACGAGTTCGGTTGTTCTGAAAGGAGAACCAAACTCGCCCTTGCGTACTACTTTCAGCCCCGTCAGTTTATAGGTGTCAAACCACTGCATGGCTCTACGAATGGCGCGTTTTATCTCTTCGCTTGGGTTAGGAATCTCCATCAGCATAGCCACGATGCGTGCACTCTCGTTAGAACTGTAGGACGAGAGCTCGAAGGCACGTGCCGGACGAGGCTCGAAGGTTACGCGGTCATGTTGCTGGCACCATACGGTAGGCTTTCCGTCCTTGACTATCTGGCACTTCAGTATACACTCCACACCCTTGTTGAAAGCCTTGATGGCCTTTTGGCGCAGTGCCTTGTCGGTCAGCTTGCCATTGAAGGGAGCTTTCTGCAGATAGATGTCGCGCAGCATTTCCATGGTGTTGACCATGGCATCATCGTTGAAGGTGATATGAACCTGATAGCCACGCATCCCGGGCCAGAACTGTGGCCATCCGCCATTGTCGTACTGTCCGCTCAGCAGGTATTCCACACCCTGGCAGAAAGCCTCACGATACTTCTTGCTCTTGGTGGCCTGATAGAGCCGAGCCAGATACGTCATCTGCATATTGGTGGCATCGTTGTCGGTGGTAGAGTCGTCTCGCCGGCTTTTGTCCTTGAGCACTTGCTGCCGCTCCTCATGAGTCATGGGCTTTGCCATGTCGATGTTCTTTGGCCATCCGCCTGTCACTCTCTGGTAGTCGAGAATCTGGTCGCCGATGAGTCGGGCTTGCTCTGTTTTGAAGAATTCCTTTTTAGTTTCCCTCAACGCATTGTACCTGCGCTGGGCATGGGCTGGCAAGAGGGCCAACGCCATCAGGATGGAAAGATAAAATGCTTTCATATTATAATAGTTTATGTTTAGTTTTTAAGTTTGGTGCAAATATACAAATATTATTTTGATAATATCATCTTTTTTTCGTATTTTTGCCGCTGTATGAAAGTCTTTTATCCCATATTAACGATTACAGGTTCCGACAGCACGGGCGGTTCGGGGGTCCAAGCCGATATCAAGACCATTTCAGAACTGGGTGGTTATGCCGTTTCGGCCATCACCTCCATCACCGTTCAGAATACGTTGGGTATTCAGGAATTCTTTGATGTACCGGCAGAGATTGTGTCGGGACAGATAGAGGCTATCATGAACGATATCCAGCCTACCATCGTGAAGGTGGGTATGATAAGACGTGTGGAAACCCTTGGTGTGGTGATAGATGCCCTTACCAAGTATCGCCCAGATTATATCATCTATACCCCTGCCATCTGGTCGAGCAATGGCGATGCATTGATGACGGAGGATGTGGTGAGCCAGATCAGGTATCGTTTGCTGCCACTCTGTTCGGTCGTTGTTGCCCGAAAGAAAGAAAATGATATTATTCTGCAAGACACCAAGTTGCTGCGCATGGCTGAGGGTAACGGAATGCAGGTGTTCCTGCTCGACAATGCCAATTCACATGGTCTTACCAACCGTTTCTCTTCTGCCCTTGCCGTATATCTGAACCAAGGCAAGAAGATGGAGGATGCTTTGGCGATGGCACAGGATTTCATCAACGTAGAGTTGACACGTGAGAGCAACCTGCAGGGACGCAGTTCGGAACTCTATAATCAGTTTATCTCTCAGGTCAACAACTTCTGCCGCACCTATAGTGATGTGCATTTCTATGCAGACCAGTTGAATGTGAGCAGTCGCTATCTGGCACAGGTAACCCGTCGTATCTCGTGCAAGACACCGAAGGCTATCATAGATGAATATATAGTAAAGGAGATAGAGCGAGAGTTATCCACCACTACGCATACGGTGCAAGAGATAGCCAATACCTTCGGCTTCTCATCGCAGGCGCATCTCACCAAGTTCTTCAAGAAGATGAGAGGGCTTACTCCTTCGGAATATCGAAAGAAGTAACAACGCTATTTATATATTTGGGAATATCCTTTGTATATTTGAGAAATTCATTTTGTACAAAATGACGCAAAGTTTATAATTATTGGAACACTTTTCTCATATTTCCCTAAAAAGTGTTTCCTTTGCAGCCGTAATTTAGTAAAAAGAATATAATTATGGCAGAAAACAGACAAGAATTGAACCGCAACTTGGCTCAGATGCTCAAGGGTGGTGTGATTATGGACGTAACAACTCCAGAACAGGCAAAAATAGCAGAGGCAGCAGGTGCCTGCGCAGTAATGGCTTTGGAACGTATTCCAGCCGACATTCGTGCAGCAGGTGGCGTGTCTCGTATGAGTGATCCTAAGATGATCAAGGGCATTCAGGAGGCTGTCTCTATCCCTGTAATGGCTAAGTGCCGTATCGGTCACTTCGCTGAGGCTCAGATTCTTCAGGCTATCGAAATCGACTATATTGACGAGAGCGAGGTGCTCTCTCCTGCAGATAATGTTTATCACATCGACAAGACTCAGTTTGACGTACCTTTCGTTTGTGGTGCCAAGAACCTGGGCGAGGCGCTCCGTCGTATCGCTGAAGGTGCTACCATGATTCGTACCAAGGGTGAGCCAGGAACTGGTGATGTGGTACAGGCTGTTACCCACATGCGTATGATGCAGAGTGAAATCCGCCGTTTGGTTTCTATGAGCGAGGATGAACTTTTTGAGGCTGCCAAGCAGTTGCAGGCTCCTTACGAGTTGGTGAAGTATGTTCATGAGAATGGCAAGTTGCCTGTAGTAAACTTCGCTGCCGGTGGTGTGGCTACTCCTGCTGATGCTGCCCTGATGATGCAGCTCGGTGCCGAGGGTGTATTCGTAGGTTCTGGTATCTTCAAGAGTGGTAACCCTGCTAAGCGTGCACAGGCCATCGTGAAGGCTGTTACCAACTACAACGACCCTAAGATGCTGGCTGAGTTGAGCGAGGACCTCGGTGAGGCAATGGTTGGTATCAACGAGCAGGAGATTGCGCTCCTCATGGCTGAAAGAGGTAAGTAAGGATATTGGGAAGTCAAGGAGTTAAGAAGTTAAAGGAGTTAAGACAAGTGCTTATTGGCAGAAACTCAGTAAAAGAATACTGTTGTCTTAACTCCTTAACTCCCTTAACTCCTTGACTTCTTCTTATGAGATAATTTGTTATATGAGAATAGCAGTATTAGCTTTACAAGGTGCTTTTGCTGAGCATAGACAGAAGTTGGCTCAGTTGGGTGTGGATAGTTTTGAGGTGCGCCAGTTGAAGGATTGGGACCAGCCTAAGGATGGCTTGATTATTCCTGGTGGAGAGAGTACGACTCAGGCAAAGCTCTTGAATGAACTGGGATTGATGGAACCTGTGAAGGAGGCCATCGCTGCAGGCTTGCCTGTCTATGGCACTTGTGCCGGTTTGATTCTTCTTGCCAAGAAGATAGAGGGTGAGCCAAGTCTTCGCATTGCTTCCATGGATATCACGGCTTTGAGAAATGCCTATGGTCGCCAGTTGGGCAGTTTCTATATTGAGGCTCCGATGAAAGGCATCGAGGGTAATATCCCCATGACCTTTATCCGTGCTCCTTATATTAAAGAGGTGTGGGGAAATGCCGAGGTTCTTGCCGAGGTAGATGGCAAGATTGTAGCTGCACGTCAGGGCAAGCAGCTCGTTACCGCCTTCCATCCGGAATTGAACGAAAGTTTAGAGATACACAAGTATTTTCTGGATATGTGCAAGAAGTAGGCTTCATCTTAAGATGAAACGGGCTTCGTTGCCCAATGAAACGGGCTTCGTTGGCACATGAACCTATATTGCAAGTATCTTAGGATACATTGCCACTGTGGTTTAACGATTTTAGTTGACCACTTTAAGCTTTATTTATACTACGAGTTGACTCAGTTATTACTTATTTATAATTCACGTTGACCTATTTAATTTTTAGTCATATTTATAGTTGACTACTTATTTCTATAGCCACAAATAAAGTTACCCTTCATATCTCAACAAAGAAACATGTTGGGGGACAATCCTGAGCGTAGCTTCCTTGGTAAGTTTGGGTTGGGCTCGATGCCCA
>OIWV01001846.1_pt1 | contig 16846 bp, 14 predicted proteins | sample 1587751 | NCBI WGS metagenome assembly OIWV01 (sample SAMEA3888913, study PRJEB22519) | human gut metagenome | biome: human gut; feature: human-associated habitat; material: faeces | place: Denmark | collected 2010
AGCTGGATCTGGTGCTGGTGATGAGCGTGGAGCCCGGCTTCGGCGGGCAGAAGTTCATGCCCTCGGCGCTGGACAAGCTCCGCTGGCTCAAGGCGGAGCGGGAAGCACGCGGCCTTTCCTACCTACTGGAGGTGGACGGCGGCGTGGATGCCGCCACCGCACCCCTGTGCGTGGAAGCCGGCGCCGACGTGCTGGTGGCGGGCAGTGCCGTGTTCGGCGCTGCCGACCCCGCTGCGGCTGTGGGCGCACTGGCCAGCCTGTAAGGAGGGCTGTATATGGATGAAGCTTTGATCCAAGAGCAGGAGCGGCAGCTGCAAAAGACCGGGCGGTACTATAGGCACGTTTTCTGGCTGTGCGTGCCGCTGCTGTGCATGGCCTGCTATTTCTACGGCGCACGTCCGCTGCTGCTGTGCGGCATCGCCCTGCTTACCGGCAACCTGTGCGACCGTCTGGTGGCGCTGCTGCGCCATCGGGTGTACACCAATAAAGATCTCTCCAACGAGAGCTTCAGCCTCATCATCGCCCTGCTCATGCCCGCCACCGTGGACATCTATGTGCTGGTGGTGGCAGTGCTGGCGGGCGTGCTGATCGGCAAGGAGGTCTTTGGCGGCTACGGCAGCTACCCCTTTAACCCCGCTGCCGTGGGCTACGCCGTGGCGGCGGTATCGTGGCCGGAGCAGGTGGTGCGCTACCCGCAGCCCTACACCCCGCTGCCCCTGTGGGACGCTTCCGCCGTGCCAGTGAGCAGCACCATCGAGGATACCCTGCGCAGCGGCGGTATCCTGAACCTGAACTCCCTCGCTGTTGCGCTGGGCGAGTTTGCCGCCCCCATGGGCACCGGCGCAGCGCTGGTCATTCTGGCCTGCGGCCTTGTGCTGTGGACCCAGAAGGACGTGCACATCGGCGCATCAGCGAGCTTTCTCATCACCTGCGGGCTCATCGCTTTCTTCTTCCCACGGCAGGTAGGTCTGGCAGACAGCACCCTCTTCAGCAGCCTGATGCCCCGCTTGCAGGGCATCCGGGACGAGCTGCACACCGGTGCGGTGCTGTTCTGTGCGGTGTTCCTGCTCAACGAGCCCTACACCTGTGCCCACCACCGGCTCGGGCGCATCCTGTACGGCGCACTGGTGGGCATCGCCACCATGGGCTTCCGCTATTTCGGCGTGTACGAGACCGGCGTCTGCTTTGCGCTACTGGCCGTCAACAGTGTGTCCGCACTCATTGACCGCACCGAGGAGCGGCTGTACCGTCTGCTGCACCGTCTGCCGTCCGAACGAAAGGAGTCTGCGGAATGAAAAAGCGTACTGCGGAGCTGATTTTAAAAGATTCCGAAAAGTTTGCCCATCACGACCGCGTATTCCTGAATAACCCGGTGGTCATGCAGGGCATGGGTCTGGCACCGCTGGTGGTCGTGGCCACCACCGGGCAGAACAGCTTGATGCTGGCGGCGGCGGTGGCGCTGCTGCTGGTGCCCTCCCGCGTGCTGGCCTGCCTGCTCAGCCGCCTTGTGCCCTTGCGGGACGAGGAGCCTACCCCGGAGCAGCTGCAAAAAAAGCTGCTGCCCCGTGCACTTTTGTACGCAGCCAGCGCCGCTGTGGTGTATCTGGCGGCGTATCCCATTTTGAACTTTGTGTTCGGCACGGGTCTTTTGAACCTTGGCATCTACCTGCCCATGCTGGTGGTGGAGCCGCTTTTGACCTACCGCTTCGGCCGCGTGCAGGAGACGGTGCATAAGGCTGTTTCCAAGGGCGTGCGCATCACCGTGGGCTACGCGCTGCTGCTGCTCGTGGTGGGTGTGGTGCGCGAGTGGCTCAGCCTTGGCACCGTGTTCGGTGCCCCGGTGGGGCGCTGGGCGCTGCTGCCGCTGGCTAAGATGCCGGCGGGCGGCTTTATCGTGCTGGGCATCCTGTGCGCCATCTGGCGCGCTGCGGCTGCAAAGCGCAAGGAATATCTGAAAAAGGAAGCACGGGATACCCTGACCGTGCACTACCAGAAGGAGGGGAACCGCGAACCGTGAAGGAAGTTGTAAGCAGCTCGGCAGTGTTTTTCAGCTATGCACTGCTGGCCATTTTTGCACAGAACGCTGTCTTTACCCGTGCACTGGGCGTGTCCCGCATGGTGCAGCTGGTGGGGGACGACCGCACCAGCAGCGCGTTGTTCGGCATGATGCTGTGCATCACGCAGGTGCTGGTGGCGCCGGTGGCTTTCCTTGCCGGGCGGTTCATTGCCCCGCTGGATAACCGCGCCCAGCTGCGCCCGCTGGTGTATATTGCCAGCATTGCCGTGGTGTGTCTGGCGGAGCATCTGGTGCTGTGGCTGCTGCGCAGCCTGCCCCGCCGCGCCCAGCTGCTGCGCATCGTGCCGCTGGCCGCGCTGAACAGCGGCGTGCTGGGCACGGTGCTGGTGGAGCGCACCCAGTCCTTTACCCTTGGCCAGAGCCTTGGCTTTGGCCTTGGCAGCGGCCTTGGCTATGTGCTGGCGGTGCTGCTGGTCACCGAGGCGCGCCACCGCCTGCGCAGCAAAGCTATCCCCAAGGCATTCCGCGGCCTGCCCATCACGCTGGTGTATATCGGCGTGCTGGCGCTGGCGATCTATGGCTTTACCGGACATTCCGTCATCCTGTAATGCAGACAGGGAGGAAAAGATACCATGGCTAAGTATAAACGTCAGAAGGTCAAGCATTATCACCGCAGCTTTTACAGCAGGGAAACGCGCGTAAAGCGCGGCATCGGCATCGTGGTGCTGGTGGCGGCAGTGCTGGCAGCCGCATGGTTTGCCGCACCCCATGTGCTGGATTGGGCCACCCACACCTGGTATACCGTGGTCAAGGATCGGGACTTAGAGGCCGAAAGCGCTTCCCGCGCCGAGGCAGCAGCCTCCTCTGCGGCGGCAAGCAGCGCCGCTGCTTCGCAGGCAGCGTCTGAGCCGGAGGAGGAAAAGCCGCTGGACGGCAAGGCCATCACCGGCGGCAGCTGGGCAGAGCTGGATGTGACCGCCCTGACCGATGAAGCCGCCATCCGCGCCGCCGCCCGGCAGCTGAAGCAGCAGGGCGCAGACTACGCCCTTGTCACCCTGAAGGACGCCGCTGGCACGGTGTACTACGCTTCCGGGGTGGCAGCCGCTGCCCAGAGCATCACCGAAAACCCGGTGGATGCGGCCAATATCGCCGCCATCCTGCGGGAGGAGGGCATTATCCCGGCGGCGCAGCTTGCCGCCTTTACCGACCCGGTGTCGGTGTACACCGACCGCAGCATGGGCGTGCACTACGATGGCAACAGCCTCTGGCTGGACAACGTCAGCGCAGCCAAGGGCGGCAAGGCATGGATGAACCCCTTTGCCGCAAGCGCGGTGCAGTATGTCGGCGACCTCATTGAGGAGGTGCAGGGCATGGGCTACGAGCAGGTGGTGCTTACCGGGGTGCAGTTCCCCAATATCATCACCCGCAAGCAGGACTTCGGTGCCTCCGGCGGCAAGAGCCGGGAGGGACGCGCCGCCCAGCTGACGGCGGATATCGCCGCATGGCAGACCCGCTTTGCAGGCAGCGTGACCCTGTGGGTCAGCTATCCGGACGCACTGTGCACCGCCGCTACCGATGCCCTTGGCACCACCGGCACGTCCCTTGGCATGGAAAATCTGCTGGTCACCAGCAGCACCGCACTGGATGCGGACAGCCGCGCTGCGCTGGAGCAGGCCGCTGCCGACGCCGGTGTGAAGCACGTTGTGGTGCACGATACCGCAGCGTTCCGCTGAGAAGCGGCTTTTATCGCAAGTCAAAAATTAGCGCAACATTCAAACAGCATATTTGCGATATGCAATTCAACGTTGTTGCTGTTGCATTAAAAAAGTTGAATTGCAATAAAGAGGGGAGGAAACGACTATGAAACCGACTACCTGTTTTGCACCCGCACACATCCTGCTGCCTTCGGAGCAGGTGCCGCTGGAGCAGTGGGGCTGCATCGCCTGTGACCAGTTCACCAGCGACCGCAGCTATTGGCAGCGGGCAGAAGAGACCGCTGCGGGTGCGCCCAGCACCCTGAACTTGATCCTGCCGGAGGTGTATCTGGAGGACGGAGACGCCGACGCGCGGGTGGAAAAGATCCACGCCACCATGCAGGACTACGCCCAGAACGTGCTCACCCGGGCGGTGGATGGCTTTATCTATGTAGAGCGCACCGAGCAGAGCGGCCGGGTGCGGCAGGGTCTTGTAGGGCGTGTGGACTTGGAAGCTTACAGCTACCGCCGGGGCGAAAAATGCACCGTGCGCCCCAGCGAGTGCACCGTGGAAAGCCGCATCCCGCCCCGCATGAAGGTGCGCACCGGCGCTGCGCTGGAAACGCCCCACATCATGATGCTGGCGGATGACCCGGACTGCACCCTCATCGAGCCCATTGCCGCCCACAAGGACAGCCTGCCCAAGGTATACGAGGGCGAGCTGATGCTGGGGGGCGGCCATGTGGCAGGCTGGGCAGTGGAGGACCCCGCCCTCATCGCACAGATCGAAAATGCGCTGACCGTGCTGGGCAGTCAGGAAGAATTTGACAAGAAATACCCCGATGCCACCCGCCGCGACCCGCTGACGCTGGCCGTGGGCGATGGCAACCACTCGCTGGCTACCGCAAAGGCCTGCTGGGAGGAGCTGAAAAAGACCCTGACCCCGGAGCAGGCAGAAAACCACCCCGCCCGCTGGTGCTTGGCAGAGGTGTGCAACGTGCATTCCCCGGCCATTGAGATTGAGCCCATCCACCGGGTACTGTTCAACGTGGACTGCGCCACCGTACTGCTGAGCCTCATTACATGGAGCGATTCCAACATGGCAGGCTGCTGCTTTGGCGGCAGCAAAAAGCAGCCTTTTACGCTGGCGGGCCCCCACATGGCCAATGTGCTCAGCTTTGAGGACCCCACCGAGCCGCTGACCGTGGGCACCATCGACGATTTTATTTCGGATTATATCGAGCGCCACCCGGAAGCAAAGGTGGACTATGTGCATGACGAGCCGGCTGTGCGCGCTTTGTGCAAGCAGGGCGCAGTGGCGTTTTTGATGCCGCCCTTCGCCAAGAGCGACCTGTTCCGCGGCGTTGTGATGGGCGGTGTGCTGCCCCGCAAGACCTTCAGCATGGGACACGCGGAGGAAAAGCGCTACTACATCGAGTGCCGGAAGATCACAGAATAATAGGAGAACCATGACATTTAAAGAACTGAATCTGTCCGCCCCGCTGCTGCGCGCTGTGCAGGAAGCGGGCTACGAGACCCCCTCGCCCATTCAGGCAGCGGCCATCCCGCCGGTGCTGGCAGGCCGGGATCTGATGGGCTGCGCCCAGACCGGCACCGGCAAGACGGCGGCTTTTGCGCTGCCCATGCTGGACCGGCTCACCGCCAACGCACCCCGCCGCAAGGGTGCTGTCCGCGCCCTGATCCTGACCCCCACCCGGGAGCTAGCTTTGCAGATCGGCGAAAGCTTTGAAGCCTACGGCAAGTACCTGAAACTGCGCAGCACCGTCATCTTTGGCGGTGTGGGACAGGCTCCGCAGGTGGAAGCGCTGAAAAAGGGCGTGGACATCCTCATCGCCTGCCCGGGACGGCTGAACGATTTGATCGGGCAGGGCTTTATCGACCTGTCCGCTTTGGAGATCTTTGTGCTGGACGAGGCCGACCGGATGCTGGACATGGGCTTTGTCCATGACGTGAAAAAGGTCATTGCAAAGCTGCCCGCCCAGCGCCAGAACCTGATGTTCAGCGCCACCATGCCCGCCGAGATCGAGCAGCTGGCTTCCGGCATCCTGCATGACCCCGCCTTTGTCAAGGTGGACCCGGTGTCCAGCACCGTGGACCGCATCCAGCAGAGCCTGTACTATGTGGAAAAGGGCAACAAAAAGCTTTTGCTGCCGTGGCTCATCAAAAATTTGCAGCCGCCGGTGGTCAACGCACTGGTGTTCAGCCGCACCAAGCACGGCGCGGATAAGATCGCAAAAGACCTGACAAAGCAGGGCATCCCCGCCGCCGCCATCCACGGCAACAAGAGCCAGACTGCCCGCGTGACCGCGCTGGAGGATTTCAAGTCCGGCAAGACCCGGGTGCTGGTGGCCACCGATATCGCCGCACGGGGCATTGATATCAGCGAACTTTCCCATGTGTTCAACTACGACCTGCCCGAGGTGCCGGAGACCTATGTGCACCGCATCGGGCGCACCGCCCGCGCCGGTGCGGACGGCACCGCCGTCAGTTTCTGCGCCCCGGAGGAGCAGGAGTATCTGGCAGGCATTGAAAAGCTGAACCGCCGCAAGATCCCGGTGGTATCCGGTCATCCGTGGGACGGCGTGCCCGCCCCGGTGCGCCCGGTGCTGCCCGTGCGCGGCAAAAAGCCCCGCGCCGAAGCAGGAGCCGAAGGCTGCAAAGAACGCGGTGCCTGCAAAACCGAAAAAAGAGGAAACACTGATGCAAGACAGCAACGCAAAGCGCGGGGCCCGCAACGACCGCCGCGCCAACAACCGGGGCGCAAACGCCCCCAAGGAAGCGGCAGCGCCCCGCGCCCGCCGCGAGAATGCCGCCCCCGCCCGGGGCAGCAACGCCCAGCCCAAATTTGACCCCCATTTTGTCAGCGCCCCGGAGGCTACTCCGCTGCGCCCGGCACGTAAGACCCCTGCCGCTCCGGCAGCACCTGCCATCCGCAGCGCACAGGAGCCCCAGAATAACCAGAACGCAAACCGCAGCGGCAGCCGCCGCAACGACCGGGGTGAGCAGCGCAATGCCCGCCCCGCTGCCCAGAGCAATAACGCCCGCCCTGCCCGCAGCGAGCGCGGCAATGCCGGAAGCCAGAGCCGCACCGGCAGCGCACCCCGCGCTGCCAAGGCCGAGCCTGCCCGCCGCGGCCGCAATGCCGCCGCCCGGGACGAGGACCCGGGGCTGATGCTCATCAGCCGCCGCCCGCCCCAGCAGAAGTACACCAGCTTTGAGGAGTATATGGACGCCCACGGCGGTGCCACCGCACCCATTGAGGATCACAGCGAAGAAGTATGAGCCGGAACGAAGCCTTTGCCCCGTGGCAGTGCCCCCTGTGCGGCGGCGCGCTGCAAGGGGAGAACGACCTGAAATGTGAAAAAGGCCACTGTTTTGACCGCGCCCGGGAGGGCTACTGGCATCTTTTGCCGGTGCAGAGTATGCGCACCAAAGCCCCCGGGGACAGCAAGGAGATGGTTGCCGCCCGCCGCGCCTTCCTGAACGCAGGATACTACGGCATTTTCGGGCAGGCGCTGGGGGAGCTGTGCCTTGCCCACGGCGTGCCCGCCGCGAAGGACGCCCCGCTGCATCTGCTGGACGCAGGCTGCGGCGAGGGCTGGTACGACCGCTGCATCGCGCAGCAGTTCGCAGCGGCGGAAAAACCGCTGCAGCTGGCCGGGTTCGATATCGCAAAGCCCGCCGTGCGTCTGGCGGCAAAGGCGCTGCCCGTTGCGCAGTACGCGGTGGCGTCCAGCTTCAGCCAGCCGGTGCGCACCGGCTGGGCAGACGTGCTGCTGAACTGCTTTTCGCCCTTTGCACAGGAGGAGTTCAGCCGGGTGCTGCGCCCGGGCGGGCGCATGATCTACGTTGTGCCGGGGGCAGAGCATCTGTACCAGATGAAGGCCGTGCTCTACGAAAAGCCCTACAAAAACCCGGTGCAGCAGGTGGAGTACCCGGGCTTCCGCGCCATTGATGAGCGGGAGGTGCAGGGAACCATCACCGTGCCCGCCGCCCAGCTGGAAGCCCTGTTTGCCATGACCCCCTACTACTGGAAAACGCCCCGCGACGGTGCTGCCCGCCTTGCGGCTCTGCCGCAGCTGACCACTACCATCGCCTTCCGCTTTCTGGTGTTTGAAAAGCTGTAATAAGATAAAAAAGGACTGTCGTGCAGAGTGCACGGCAGTCCTTTTTTGTACCCATTCTCATGCTTGTTGATTTTCACAAGAACTGGCATACTAATATATCAATTTCGCACAAAAACAACAAAATCTATTTACAAGTGAGTTATATTGTGGTACGATTTGTGCAGATTTCGATGGCATGATACAACAGGAATGTCTATCGGGCCTGGCAGCAGGGCGTTTGCTGCACAGCTTTGGGCGGCTTTGTTCTGCACAAATGAGCCGTCTGCATTTAAAAGGAGAAATGATGATGAACAGAAGAGACTTTATGAAGCTTTCCGCCGCTTCTGCTGTGACCATGGGCGCAGTGGCTGGCATGGCGCCCGCATCCTTTGCTGAAAACGCTGGTGTGCATACCGATGCTGAGGTGCAGGCCATGGTGGCAGAGGAACTCCGCCTCTCCCGCGAGGTGGCCTTTTATCCGGCTGCTTTCCGGGGTGATTTTGACAAGTTCTATGTGCTGTTCCACAAGCTGTCCCGCGCTCAGTACGAGAAGGTGGACGGTGCAGCTGTGCCCGGCATCAATGCTTCTCACTACGATATGTGTGTTGCCCTGACCAATGCCCGCAAGGCGCTGCGCCAGATCAAGGACCCCAAGAGCACCGTTTGGGAAATTTGGGGAGATCAGATGGCCGTGGAATCTCCGCTGCCCACCAACTGGGAAAATTGCTACGATAACGAGGGCTTCCGTCCCTTCCTGAACCCGTACCTGCTGCGAGATCAGGGCAAGGTGAAGGGCAACGTGATCATTATTGCAGGCGGCGGCAGCACCCACCGCAACAACGTGGTGGAAGGCTACCCTGTGGCCGAGTTCTTCAACAAGAACGGCTACAACGCTTTTGTGCTGCAGCGCCGCGTCAACCCCTACGCCGCTGTGGATCAGCAGCTGGATCTGGCACGCGCTATCCGCTACATCCGCCACAACGCCTCTGAAAAACACATCGGCAAGACCGATATCATGATCGCTGTGGGCTTCTCTGCCGGCGGCATGAATGTGATGCAGGTGGTGGCCGACCAGTTCGGCACTACGAATACCCCGGATAAGGTCTATCCCAGCTACGTCTGCGATGCTGTGGACCATGAGAGCGCTGACCTGAATGTGGCGATCCCCATCTACGGACTGTTCGTCACCGGTCTGAACTTCACGAAGAACCCCAACCTGCCTCCGGTCTTTGGTGTTGTGGGTCAGAAAGATGGCCTGAGTGCGATGATGCTGCCCTCTCTGCCGGAGTGCGCAAATATCTTCACGGACTTCAGCTTCTATCTGGCACCTGATGCGCCCCACGGTGTGGGTCTGGGCACTGGCACCAAGGGCTATGTGGACTACTACACCCAGATCGCCCAGTGGCCGGATATGGCTGTCAACTTCATCGAGAGCCGTCTGGGGCTGATGGAAAAGAAGATCGACATGGACTCCGTGGGCTTTGCATGGTAAGTGGCCCCGACAGGAGTACCTGAAAAACAACGACCCGCCGCATCTCTTTCAGTGCGGCGGGTCGTTGTTTGTAAAAATGTTATGTATGATACTCCATCCACTTGCCCTTCCACGCATACAGGATCATGAGCAATGCGCCCAGACCCCAGCTGACGGGGTAGAGGATGAACACGCCCTCGATGCCGGAGAAGAAGGGCAGCAGAAACTGGATCCACACCACACGGAACAGGCACAGCGAGACCAGCAGCACCACCATGGGCGGGATGCTGGCACCCGTGCCGCGCACGGCACCGGCAAGGCCGTGCAGGATGCTGAGCAGGAAGTAGAACGGGCAGAACCACCGCATAGCCAGCTTGCCGTAGGTGACTACGGCCTCGTCGGCGGTGAACAGGTGCAGAATGGCGTCCTGTCCGGCCAATAGCGCCGCGCCGGTGCAAAGGGTGTAGATGACCCCGATGGCAAGGGTGACCCACACCGAGCGCTTTACCCGGTCCAGACGCCCCGCACCGTAGTTCTGCCCCACAAAGGTGGTAGCTGCCATGCTGATGCTGCTCACCGGCAGAATGTTGAAGCCGTCGATCTTCATGTAGGCCGCAAAGCCCGCCATGGCGGCGGCGCCGTAGCTGTTTACGCTGGCCTGCACCAGCACGTTGGAAAAGGAGATGACCATGTTCTGGATGCCGGTGGGCAGACCCACCCGGATGATGCGGCCTGCCATTTTGCGGTGCAGCCGGATGGCGGAAAGTTCCACCCGGCAGGCGTCCTCGCTTTTCATCAAAAAGCGCAGGCTCAGTACGCAGGACACCAGCTGGCTTAAGTCGGTAGCGATGGCAGCGCCCGCCACCCCCATCCGCAGCCCCACGATGAACACAAAGTCCAGCACGATGTTGGTCACCGACGCCCATGCCAGATACACCAGCGAGCGGCGGGAGTTGCCGGCGGCGTTCAGGATGCCGGCGGTCATGTTATACACCACGCTGAACAGCACCCCGCCGAAGTAGATGCGGATATAGGTCACGGCATCGGCCAGCACCTCGGCGGGGGTGTTCATGGCCACCAGCAAAGCGCGCCCGCAGGCAACGCCGCCCACCGTCAGCAAAAGCCCCATGACCACCGCAATGGCAAGGGAGGTGTGCACCGCCTCGCGGGTCTCCTTGTGGTCGCCCGCGCCCAGATACTGCGAGACCACCACGCCCGCGCCCACGGCAAGCCCCTGACTGAAGCCGATGAGCAGGTAGATGGGCGACCCGCTGGAGCCCACGGCGGCAAGGGCATTGCTGCCCACAAAATTGCCCACGATGATGCTGTCGGCGGTGTTGTACATCTGCTGCAGCAGGTTGCCGAAGATCAGCGGCAGGGCAAACAGCAGCAGGCTTTTTACAATGCTGCCCTCGGTCATAAGGGTAGCGGTATTCCGTGTTTTTACGGCGGCCATGGGGCTCCTCCTCTCAGCGCAAAAAATCGCTTGTACCCCTTAGCATAGCACAAACCCCGCCCCGGGACAAGGGGACGGCTGACGATTTTAAATCGTCTCACCCGCAGACAACAGCGGCGGCGCGGGGCTGCCGTGCAGCTTGCGGGCGAGGTAGTTCTGGGTGATGCGTACCACCGTACCGGACAGCGCAATTACGCCGATGAGGTTCGGCAGCATCATCAGGCCGTTGAAGGTGTCGGATAGCGTCCATGCAAGGTCCAGCCGCATCACTGCGCCCGCCGGCATCAGCGCTACGAACAGCACCCGGTAAAATGTCCCAGCCCCCGCGCCGAAGAGATACTCCACGGCTTTGCAGCCGTAGCAGCTCCAGCCCAGCGCGGTGGAGTAGGCGAACAGCAGGATGCACACTGCGATGAGCTTGGACCCCAGCGCGCCAAACACGGCGTCAAAGGCATGCCCCACCAGTGCACTGCCCGCCGCCCCGGCGGCAATGCGCCCGGTGTCCAGATCCACAAAGCCGGAGGTCAGCACCACCAGCGCCGTCAGGGTGCACACCACCATGGTGTCTGCAAACACCTCAAAAATGCCCCACATGCCCTGCTGTACCGGCTCTTTTACGTTGGAAGCCGCGTGCACCATCACCGAGGAACCAAGCCCGGCTTCGTTGGAAAAAGCACCCCGCTTGAAGCCCCAAGTGACCGCCCGGGACAGCCCGTAGCCCACCATGCCCCCACCGGCGGCGCGCAGCCCGAATGCGCCCTTTACGATGGCGGCAAGCGCCGCCGGGACGGCAGTGATGTGCACCCCCACCACGGTGAGCGCACCCACGATGTACAGCAGCGCCATGGCGGGGACAAGCCGTTCTGCCACAGCAGCCACACGTTTCAGCCCGCCCAGCAAAATCACCGCCGACACTGCCGCCAGCACTGCGCCGGTAACGGCCTCCGGCACGCCAAACGCCGCTTTCAGGTTGCCTGCGATGGAATTGAGCTGGCTCAGGTTGCCGATGCCAAAGCTTGCCAGCGCGCAGAACGCAGCAAACAGCACCGCCAGCACCCGCCCCGGCTTGCCGCCAAGGCCGTCCCGCAGGTAGTACATCGGCCCGCCGCGCCAGCCGCCCGCCGGGTCTTTGCGGCGGTAGTAGATGCCCAGCACGTTCTCGGCGTAGCTGGTCATCATGCCCAGCAGTGCCATGACCCACATCCAGAACACCGCCCCCGCCCCGCCGGAAAGGATGGCGGTAGCCACCCCCACAAGGTTGCCGGTGCCGATGGTGGACGCCAGCGCGGTGCACAGGCTCTGGAACTGGCTGATGGCCTGTTCCTCGCGGGCGGTATGAGCGGTGACGCTCCGGTCGGTCAGGATGGCACCGAGGGTGTGCCGCATCCAGTAGCCCCACCGCCGCAGCTGGAAGCCCCCGGTGCGCACCGTCAGCAGCAGCCCGGTGCCGAAGAGCAGCCCCAGCCCCATTGGCCCCCACACGATGCCGTTTACGGCCTCGATTCCCCGCATGAACCGCTCTGGCATCCCATCCCCCCTTTTTTACCGTATCCTATGCAGCAGCCTTACTCCTCATGCGGTGCGGAGGGCTTTTCGGGGGCGGGTGCGGGAAGGGGTTCCAGCGTCAGCCAGAAGTCCTCCTGTTCCTCGCGGTCTTTTTTGTTGGGGTTTTCTGTTTGATCCATGCAGCATCCCTGCCTTTCTGCATAAAGGGTCGCCCGCTGGGCTATGCTTTATGCACAAAAAGGAGGCAGAGCCATGAAACACGCAAAACGCAGCGGCTGGCGTCCCTTCTGGGCGGCGCTGTGCGCCGCCCTGCTGGTGCTGCTGCCGCTGGTGGGCGGCACAGTGCTGCTCAGCCGCGCCCAGCTGCGCAGCAGTCTGCGGCAGGCCGCAAAAAGCCAGAGCGGAGTGCCCATCCGTCTGCCCAAAGCCGCCGACCGGTGCACCGTGCTGCTGTGCGTGGCAGACGAGACCCCGGGCTTTGTGCTGGCCTACCTGAACGCCGGGCAGAACTGCATCCATCTGCTGGCGGTGCCCGCCGCGCTGGAAGTGCCCTTTGGGGGCAAGAACGTCCCTCTTGCGGACTGTTACGCCGCCGCGGGCCCCGCCCGCTGCCGGGAAGCGCTGAGCGAGGTGTTCGCTCTGCCGGAGGATACCGACTATCTTGCCATCGCCCCGGCGGTGCTGACAAAGCTTGCGGCGCGGTACGGCGCAGTGCGGGTGGGCTTTACCGGGGCGCTCACACCGGAGCAGCTGGCGCGGTACGGCAAGGGCACCGGGGTGCAGGGCATTTCTGCCGCCGATGCCCACAGCTTTTTAGCGGCGCTGGATGCCGACACTTCTCTTTCGCCCCGGCGCAGCGCCGCCGCCCGGGCGGCGGTGTGGGATGCGTTTTTCCGGCAGGCGTTGGAGCTGCTGCCCACCACCCTGCCGCAGGGTCTGCGGGAGGTGAGCAGCAGCCTGCTGACCAGCCTGACCGCCGTAGACCTTGCTACACTGGAACGCACGCTGGAATTTTTAGCCACCAGCGCCGAGCCGGTGGATATCACCGCCGACGCCCTGCCCGGGGACTGGGCAGGCGGACACTATACGGTGTCCGATGCCTCCCGGGCGGCGGTGCAGAGCTTTTTCAACCTCTCCCCGGCGGCGGCGCAGTCCGCGTCCGGCAGCGAGCCGTAACCCAGCACCAGCGTCCCGGCGGCAGAATGCGCCGTGCCGGTCAAATCGTAGTCGCTCAGCAGGGAACAGCGCACCCCGTACTGCCGGGCAGCAGCCCGCAGGGCGGCGTCCGGCGGCGGGTCTTTCAGCTGCGCCAGCAGGTGCAGGCCGGTGTGCAGCCCCGCAAGGGTCAGCTCTTCCGGTGCAAAGGAGGTGCGCAGCGCCGCCACCAGCGCATCCCGGCGGGCTTTGTAGGCGGTGCGCTCCCGCGCTAAGTGCCGGGTGAAATACCCCCCGGTGATAAAGCGCGCCAAGGTCTGCTGCTCAAACCGCCCTACCGTGCCGGAGTACAGCCGGTACTTGGCCTGCCATGCGCCCAGCAGCTGCCGGGGCAGTACCATGTAGGCGATACGGATGCCCGGGGCAAGGCTGCGGGAGCAGGTGGACAGGTACACCACCGGGCCGTCTGCGCCCGCCATGCCCTGCAAGCTGGGCAGCGGACGGGTGTCGAAACGGAACTCGGAGTCGTAGTCGTCCTCAATGATGTACCGCCGCCCCGGGGCGCGGGCTGCCCAGTGCAGCAGCTCGGCCCGGCGTCCGGCGGGCATGGTGACCCCGGTGGGGAACTGGTGGCTGGGAGTGACGTAGCACACCGCCGCATCGCTGGCGGAAAGAGCCGTCAGCGACAGGCCGTCCGCGTCCACCGGCAGGCAGCGGCAGGGCACGCCGTTGTTTTCCAGCACCTGCCGGGCGCGGGGGTAGCCGGGAGTCTCCACGGCAGCAGGGCCGGGCAGCAGCGGTGCCAGCAGCCCCAGCAGATATTCCAGACCTGCACCCACCACCAGCTGCTCCGGGTCGCACTGCACGCCCCGGTACTCGGCCAGATACTCTGCCAGCGCCTGCCGCAGAGCAGCGTCGCCCCGGGCATCCCCGGGGGTGAGCAGCTCCGGCGCGGAATAGAGCAGTTCCTTTTGCAGCCGTGCCCATGTGCGGAAGGGGAACAGCCCCGGGTCCACGCCCCGGGTAGATAAATCGAACTGCACCGGCGGGGCGGTGTCGGCGGGGTGCGCTGCCACCGGCGCAGAGGGCGCGGCGGGCGGCTGCACCCCCTGCGGCAGGGCAAGATACTCCTGCACCGTGAAGCCGCTGCGCTCCCGGGCGGTCAGGTAGCCCTCGGCTGCCAGCATCTGGTAGGCGGTGTCCACCGTGTTCACCGAGACCGACAGCTCCGCCGCCAGCCGCCGCTTGCCGGGCATCCGGGTGCCCGCCGTCAGGGTGCCCGCCCGCATCTCGGCGGCAAGGCTGCGGTAGAGCTGCTCGTACAGCGGCACCGCCGAAGCCGGGTCCAGCGCCGTGGTCAGATGTACCATAGAATGTCCCTCCTGTCTGGGCATTGCGTCAAACTGACCCCATAAAAAAACTTTATTCTGGGTATTTTCATGGGGTCAGTTCTGCGTATAATAGGAGCATACCCGCCGGACACCCAAATGTCAAGTAGTTTTGTGGGGTTATCGGCACGATTGGAGGGAAAGTATCATGTCTACTACTGCAATGTGGCTGCTGCTGGCAGTCGTCGTTATCCTGATCCTGTTTTTCAGTGTGCTGTACAAGCGCCGCTTTACGGTGCACGAGCTGGCGCTTACCGGCGTGATGGCTGCGCTGAGCCTTGTAGCTTACCTGTTCTTCCGCATCCCGTTCTACGGCGGCTCCTCGTTCCATCTGGGCAACACCTTTACCGCCCTGACGGCGCTGCTGCTGGACGGCGTATCCGGCGGTCTGGCGGGTGCCATCGGTCTGGCGCTGGCAGATATCCTTGCCGGTGACCCGGGCTACGCTATTACCACCTTCGTGCTCAAGTTCATCATCGGCATCACCTGCGGTGCCGTGGCACATAAGGTGTTCAAGCTGCGGGATCAGGATCGTCACAGCGCCGGGTATCTGGTCAAGGTGATCGTTTCTGCGGGTTCCGGTCTGCTGCTGAACGTGTTCACTGACCCCTTCCTTGGCTACTTCCGCAACGTGTACATCTTTGGGCAGGAGTACACCGTGGCACAGGCGCTGACCAAAATTGCCGGCGGCGTCACCTTTGTGAACAGTGTGGCTTCCACTGCCTGCGCCGTGGTGCTGTATCTGGCACTGCGCCCCGCGCTGGAGCGTGCAAAGCTGCTTTCCAAGGGCGAGTAAAAATAAAAAGGGATCCTGAAGCGCCAGCTGGCGCTTCAGGATCCCTTTTTTGTTACCGCTTTCGGTTGCAAAGGTGCTTTGCGGCGTCCCGCCCGGCGGCAAGGCCGCTGCCGAACGCCCAGTGCAGGTTGAAGCCGCCGCAGCTGCCGGCGCAGTCCAGCGTTTCACCCACGAAGTACAGCCCCGGACAGCCCTTGAACTGGAAGGTGGGTTCCACCTCGGTCAGGGCAAGCCCGCCGCCGGTGGTCTGTGCCTGCCGCCAGCCGCAGGGGGCAAGCCCCTCGAACCGCCAGTGCTTGGCGGTGTGGGCAAGCTTCTGCCAGCTGCCTGCGGGCAGGGCGTGGGGGGCAGTATCCGGCAGGGCAGCGGCAGCCCAGAGGGCGCGGCCAAGCTTGCCGTGCAAAAGCCCCAGCCAGAACGCCGCCGCCGTGTCCTCGGCAAGCAGCGGTGCACGCGCCGCAAACAGGGCGGCAAGCTCTGTCTCCGGCACAGCGGGGAAGAGATCAAGTTCCACCGCCGGGTGCTTCGGGCTGCGCCCGGGGGCAAGCAGGCCGGACAGCTGCATGATGCAGATGCCGGAAAGCCCGTAGTCGGTAAACTGTACCTCGCCCATTTCTTCTGCCAGCACCCGGTCGCCGTCCAGCAGGCGGGCGGCGGCTTTGGCGCGGATGCCCGCAAGGCTCTTGTTCGGCTTTGCGCATTGCAGGGCGGTCAGGCAGGGGTAAAGGGGGCGCATCTGCCCGCCGCAGTCGGCGGCAAAGCGGGTGCCGAAGCCGTCCGTGCCGAACTGCGGCCCGGCAGCGCCGCCCATGGCGCAAATGACGGCATCTGCCCGCAGGCTTTCGGTGCCGCCCTCGGCGGTGGTAAACTGCACCGCGTAGCCGCCCTTGCTCTGCCGCAGGGTGCTTACCGTGCAGCCGGTGCGCAGCTGTACGGTGTGCCGCTGCAAATGCAGCTCCAGCAGCGCCAGCACGTCTGCCGCCTGATTGGAATAGGGGTACACCCGCCCGGCCTCATCGGTGCGGGTGTACAGCCCCAGCTGCTCAAACCACGCCAGCGGCGCGGCAGCATCCACCGCCGCCAGCAGGGGGCGCAGTGCGGCGGGGTCGGCGGTGAAGTACTTTTCCGGCGCAATGGCGGTGTTGTCCAGATTGCAGCGGCCGTTGCCGGTAGCCAGCAGTTTTTTGCCCACCTTGGGGTTGCGCTCCAGCACCGTGACGCGGGCAGCGGGCGCGG
>OIWV01001851.1_pt1 | contig 16831 bp, 16 predicted proteins | sample 1587751 | NCBI WGS metagenome assembly OIWV01 (sample SAMEA3888913, study PRJEB22519) | human gut metagenome | biome: human gut; feature: human-associated habitat; material: faeces | place: Denmark | collected 2010
CACACACGGCCATCACTCCACGGTAATTGTCGTCATCCTCATCCACGTTCAGCACGTCTATGTTGCGGAACCTCACGCCGCGAAGCGTCTCTCCCTTCGGGGAACGGTCGTCGCCATGGCCTCCCACGTTAATGGCATGCGCCACATCGGCCCACAAAATGGAGTTTTGCACCGTCAGGTTGCTCGTCCCTCCCCAAAACCACCAACGGTGGTTGTAAAATGCCAGACAGTCGTCGCTCGTACGAAGAAACACATCGTCCACCAACCAGTCGTGGCAACACATCAAATCTATTCCGTCGCTCCACCCCCGGGATGAGAAACTCTTCACATTCCTGACCGTCACCTTACGGCTCTCGCCGCCCAATATGGTGTAATGCTGGGGATTGACCACCGTAATGCCTTCCACGTGTACGTTGCGCGAACGGGTGATTTCCACGCCGCGCAAGGGCTGAAACAGCATCCCGCGTCCCACAATCCGCACATTCTTCGCCCTGTCCACCCGGAGTTTGGCTTTCACCAAAGCTCCCGGTGCCAGATAGACCGTGCAGTTGCTCGGTACGTCTATCTCGCCGTTGGGCAGATCCTTGGGCTTATGTACGCCGGGACCGAAATAAATCAGACGGCAATCTTTCCGGAAAATATCTTTCGAACCGCCGTCCCAAACCACGACGCCTTCGCCCTCCGTCCCGTCATACGTCTCCGTCTCCACCGCATTGGCAAACAAATGAAGATTGCCCATGCGGTCGCCCCCGAACTCCACACTCAACTTGACCGGACGCTCCAAGCGGAACGTCAAGGCGTGCTCGCCCACCTTATTATATGATATACCTTGCGAGAGCGGCCGTATTTTTACGTTGTCGGCCATCTGTCCCAGCGTGACGACCTTCACCTCCACCGGCTCGTCTGCGTCGAACTGCGCCATGGCCGCCCGGCTCCGGGTGTCCATGTCCACTTCCACCGAAAAGACCTGTAACTCCCGCCACGCATTTTCCGTTCCGGCTTCCCTGACGTACACCTTGTAACGGCCGTCGTCCACAACGGCCCTGTCTTCTATCCTCGGATACACGAGTATTTTCGCTTGCATGGGAAAAGAAATGAAGAAGGCTCCCAGCGCGCCATACAATATTTTATTCATACTATCAACTTAACGTGAATATAATATATATACGAACGAACCTCATAAAATACTTGCCGGAAGACGTTATATTATACTTAAAAAATATTAAAGCCCATTCCGGCATGCTGTTGACACTTTGACACGATGTCATTTTCGCATCCTTAAGAATCGCGTATTTGCACATAGATAACGCTTCGGACAAGAATAACGCAACCATACAGCCCGTCAGGAATAACAAAATGACAACTCATGCGCAAGAATATTTATCCTCTGTCACCCGTTCATGCCTTTCCTGCCGCATGAAGTGGCTCGGCGCGTAAGCTTAAAGACACATCCGGCTTGCATGATGTTACCGGATTTTGGAACGGAAAAAGCAGCCAAATAAATCCGGCACGCGGTTTGCAAGCCGGAATTCTGCCGGAAAAAAGACATTTTTCCGGCGTTTGAAAGAGAAACACGAACCGACATGCGGAGAATGATTTTCCGCTTTCAGCCGGTCGGTTTTCCGTTCTCATCCTGACGGAAGACTGAAAGATGGGTGTCCCATCCTTCAGTTGTTTTATATGTTGGGACACAGTGTTTTATCGTTCAGCCTGAAAGATGAAACCATTTTTCTGAAAACTCTTGGGGGAGGGAATGCAGAGGCTGAGGCTATGTTCTTTTAACACTTGCTGGTCAGAAATGCCGTTTCATGTTTCGGCCTCACGGAATATGTCAGGAGGAAGCCATTAGGAAAAAAAGAAGCCTGCCGCGTGGTGGCGGCAGGCTTTGAAATCAGAAGGCTTCGATGATGGCTTTGATGATTGTAATCAGTGGCCACCAGTCTTTCAGCCCGATTTCAATCTTTATCCTTTTGGTCTTAATTTTCATTTGACATCCGGAATAAAGATTAGTTTAAGATAGGGCTTCCCCTGCCGGCCAATCTGTAAGAAGACACTTAGCCGGCCTCGGTGTCTAATATGTAGGGTGGGGTGAAATCTTTTCCTTGTTACGGAATCCACGCTTTCCGCGTCTTCCCGTCAGTGTCTTGTATGATATTCACTCCTTTGCATGGACCGGGAAGGGGGCGGCCGTCAATGGAGAAATATTTTTCCACACCGTTGTGGGCAGAAGTGGTAACGCCTTGAATGTCGGTCGGGTCGTATTCCACGAGGTTGTAGTTGCCCCAATAGGAAAGCCAATAAGCCGTATATGACCCTCTCGGTATATAAATGGTTAGGTCTTTGCTGATGTTGTGGAATGCCTGACTACCGATAAACGGAGGAGTGGAAGCGTTCATATATACGGATTTTAAATTGTCGCAATTGTAGAAAGCTTGTTCTCCAATACTTGTGACCGAGTTGGGAATGTTGATGTCCGTCAGTCTTGTGCAACTTTTGAAAGCACCCTCTTCAATACCTGTGACCGAGTTGGGTAGATTTATCTTTGATATGGCACATGGGCTTATCGGGCTGTAGTCAGGATTATAAAACATGTATGAACCGATAATATCGTTACTTGTACGATAGTTTGAATAATAAATAGCACCTCCTTCAACGATTCGTGCCTCTGATAAATCTAAGAATCGTAGATTCTTTTTTACCAATGTCCGAATAAAACTAATATCCGTGCCATTAAGTTCCCCTGTAAGTTTGAGGTCGGTAATGTAAGGAAGCCTGCTTGCGTTAATCATGCCGTGTAGGGTTCCGGCCCGTTCTACGTGCAATGTGATTTGTTGTGCTTGTCCTTTAAGGTGGACAAGCAGTAACATCATGAATGTGAAGAGGTAAATTTTTCTCATAGAAGTTCTGTTTTAATATGTTGTTCGTTATAGTTTCTTCGATTTTTATTTTAGTGGAGGGTATATTTGCAAGCTCTTTTCAGAGGTGAATATAGCTTCTTCCTTTCCGTCCATGAATAATTTTATATTACTGGCGAATATAGTTTCTTTCTCATCTGTTTTTGCCTTGTCATGAGACAGTTGAATGAGATGCTTTATCTCATCATAAAGGTGGGGGATGGAGTCCTCTTGGCTGTAATCATAGTCGCTTTGGAATCTGATTTTCAATTCGTTCGTTGCCAATGTAAACTTTATCAGGTATTGTTTTGGAGTTCTGTTTGGTTCCATAATTTTAATTCTTTTATTGATTTTACATTTTCCTTTCTTGTCGTTCTCTGCGCAAGAGACCGACAAGGGACTTATATGCCTATAAAACATGAGGTTAGAGGATTCACACGGCGTGTGTCATGCTGCTTTTGGAATATATTTTTCAAGAAAAGAATAAAATAATTGTATGGAAATGATTGGCTATCAATAAACTTTTCATAATTTTGCAGGTGGATGTCGGTCTCTTGCGCAGAGACCGACATTGTCGTTTTCTTCACGTTTCACTCGTAAACCGCCTTGCCGTGGCCGCTTTTACAACCCCTCGATAATCATGCGGTTTGCATCGTCCACTACCGATGTCCGGATAGAGTCGAGGTAGATGCGCGTGGTCTGTTCGTTGTCGTGGCCGAGGGCTTCGCTGATGACCGCAAGGGGCACATTCCTGTCCCGGGCTATGGTAGCCCAGGAGTGGCGGGCACAATACGTGGTCAGCGGTATGGGCAGGCCGAGCTGTTGCCCGATTTTCTTCAAATGCCGGTTTACTTGCTGCATCTTGCTTTCGTACTGGGTACGTTCCGTGCCGTCCTCTCGCGTAATGAGGGGCAAGAGGTAGCTTGTGGCCTTTTCCGTGGCGTACCTGTCTACGATGGCCTGCATCTGTTGTTCCCATCCGACAGAGAGGGTTTGTCCAGTTTTCCGTCGGCGGTAGGTCAGTGTGCTGTCCGACACGTCCGACTTTTTCAGGTAGGCCATGTCCACGAACGACATCCCACGGGTGAAGAAACTGAACATGAAGATGTCGCGGGCGAAAGCTGCCTGCGGCAAGCCGGACAAATCCATGCGGTAGATTCGTGACATGTCCTCTTGCCGGAGTGCCCGTTTCGCGGTCTTGTCCACTCCGGTGTAGACGTGCCTGAACGGATGCCGGTCGGCAGTCAGCCCTTGTTCCACAGCCAGATTGTAGCAGGTGCGGAACTGCCGGATGTAGAATGATGACGTGTTACGGCAGAGACCTTGTTCCTTTAAATAGCTTTCATAACGTTGCACGAGGTCGGAGGTTACCTCGTCGTAACCCAAGTCGGCATGCTTCCGGAAACGCTTGAAGCTGTTCAGGGCGGTGAGGCAAGTCTCTGCGCTGCGCGTCCGTCCTGTTTTCCGCCACATCATGCTGTAGCGGAGCATGAATTCAAAAACTTGCATAAAAAAAGCCGCATCCGAAGTAAAATTCCGGATGCGGCAAGTCGTTTATGCGGAATTAAGGTATAAATGGTTTGTCTCTTTTATTCTGCCTGTGCAGACATTTCCTTGTCGATGGCGGCAATCTTTTCGCCAATCAAGTTCAATTCGTCTTTCAGCTTCTCCATCTTCTTGTTCATCTCGTTGAGGAGGTTACTGCCCTTCTTCGAACTGCAAGTCAGGAAGCCCAGATTGTTTTCGTACGTCTTGATTTCGCTGCGTTTGTTTTCGTAGGCCCGTACCAGACGTTCCCGTTCGCGGGACAAGCCTTGTCCGCCTTCTTTGGCATCGTTCTTCAAGTTGTTCTTGAAGTTGTCCAGACGGCGGCGTGCGGCCGACATGTTCAGGGCTTTGAACAGTTGGTCTACCGTTTCGTGGTAAGCCTTATAGATTTTGTCTTTCTCTTTGAAAGGTACGAAACCGATTTCGTTCCATTCCTTCATCAGCTCTCTTACGGCGTCCTGTTTGTTTTCTTCCTCGTCGGACTCCAACAAGGCTTTCAGCTTCTCGATGACCTGTTCCTTCTTTTGCAAGTTTTCTTTTTCCTCCCCACGTTGGGATGCCGTGTTCTTGCCCTTCTGTTCGAAGAAGTAGTCACAGGCACCGATGAAACGTTGCCAAAGGGATTCGGAATGCTTTTTAGGAACGGCACCGATGGTTTTCCATTCCTTTTGTATCTGCATGAGTTTGTCGGCCGTGGCTTTCCAGTCCGTACTGTCTTTCAGTGCCTCGGCCTTTTCGCAGAGTTCCGTTTTCTTGGCCAAGTTTTGAGCCTGTTCCTCTTTCAGGCGTTTGAAGAATGCCGCCTTTTCCGTGAAGAACCGGTCGCATGCGCCACGGAAACGCTCGAAAATCTTCACGTTCATCTTTTGAGGGGCGAAACCAATGGTACGCCATTCCTTTTGCATCTCGATGATTTGCTGCGTCTGTGCCTCCCATGCAGTCGCCGTCTTGATGGCCGTCAGGTCGACGCGCTCTGAGATATACGCCTCGTTATCGCAGCGGTTGGGGTAGATGATGCCGGTGATGAAGTGCAGGGAATCCAGCTCCCGCAGCAGCCGGCCGTCCTTCCGGTCTCCCCGCCGTCTCTTATAGGTCTCCATATGTTTCTCCTATGCAACTAATATAAATGTGAAAGTTTTACAAGCATATCTAATATGCTATATTATGTTGACAACATAAATCAACAACTGTTACCCGCACATTATACCAGCCTCCCCCCGAAAATGCTACCCCCATTTTCACACTTTACGCAATTCATACAAAAATGTTAGGCGCTAAAAAGGACCGGCGAGAGCCGGTCCTTTTTTCACTCACAGATTTTTCACCCGCAGGGCCCGTATGGCGTTCAGCACCGCCAGCACCATCACGCCCACATCGGCGAAGATGGCCGCCCACATATTGGCCGCGCCGATGGCCACCAGCACCAGGCAGGCGAACTTCACCGCCAGCGCGAACACGATGTTCTGATACACGATGCCGATGCACTTCCGGGAGATGTGGATGGCTTTGGCGATCTGCATGGGCTCGTCGTCCATCAGCACCACGTCCGCCGCCTCGATGGCCGCATCGCTGCCCATGGCGCCCATGGCGATGCCGATATCCGCCCGGCTCAGCACCGGCGCGTCGTTGATGCCGTCGCCCACGAAGGCCAGCTTGGCCTTCCCGCGCTGCCGGGACAGCAGCTGCTCCACCTGCGCCACCTTGTCCCCGGGCAGCAGCTCGCTGTGCACCTCGTCCACGCCCAGCTCCGCCGCCACCGCGTCCGCCACCTTTTTGGCGTCGCCGGTGAGCATGACGGTCTTTTCCACGCCCGCCTTATGCAGCGCGGCGATGGCCGCCTTGGCGTTGGGCTTCACCACGTCGGAGATCACGATGTGCCCCGCGTACTGCCCGTCCACCGCCATGTGGATGATGGTCCCCACGCTGTGGCAGTCGTGATAGGGAATACCCAGCTGGACCATCAGCTTGCTGTTGCCGGCGGCCACCGTGTGGCCGTCCACCACGGCGGTGACGCCGTGGCCGCTGCTCTCCTGGATGTCCGTCACGCGGCTGCGGTCGATGGCCTTGCCGTAGGCTTTCTGCAGGCTCTTGCTGATGGGATGGGAGGAGGCGCACTCCGCAAGCGCCGCGTATTCCAGCAGCTTCTGCTCGTCCATGTCGCTGTGGTGTACCGCCGTCACCTCGAACACACCCTTGGTCAGCGTGCCGGTCTTGTCGAACACCACCGTCTTTACCTGGGACAGCGTCTCCAGATAGTTGGAGCCCTTGATCAGGATTCCCTCATGGCTGGCGCCCCCGATACCGGCGAAGAAGCTCAGGGGAATGCTGACCACCAGCGCGCACGGGCAGCTGGTCACCAGGAACGTCAGCGCACGGTATATCCACTGCTCCCACTGGCCGTCCATGCCGCCCACCAGCCGGATCACCGGCGGGATAATAGCCAGCGCCAGCGCGCTGTAGCATACCACCGGCGTGTAAATGCGGGCGAACTTGGCGATAAAGTCCTCACTGCGGGACTTGCGGGAGCTGGAGTTCTCCACCAGCTCCAGGATCTTGGACACCGTGGACTCGCCAAAGGCCTTGGTGGTCCTGATCTTCAGCACACCGGTCATGTTGATGCAGCCGCTGATGACCTCGTCGCCCTCCCGGGCGTCCCGGGGCAGGCTCTCGCCGGTCAGGGCGCTGGTGTTCAGGGTGGAGCTGCCCTCGGTGACGACGCCGTCGATGGGCACCTTCTCGCCCGGCTGTACCACGATGACGGTGCCGATGGCCACCTCGTCCGGGTCCACCTGCACCAGCTGGCCGTCCTGCTCAATGTTGGCGTAGTCCGGCCGGATGTCCATCAGCGCGCTGATGTTCTTCCGGCTCTTGCCCACCGCGTAGCTCTGGAACAGCTCGCCGATCTGATAGAACAGCATCACGGCGATGGCCTCGTTGTAGTCGCCGCTTTTCTCATAGATGGCCAGCGCGAACGCGCCCACCGTGGCCACGGCCATCAGGAAGTTCTCGTCGAACACCCGCCCGTTGACGATGCCCTGCCCGGCCTTTTTCAGAATGTCGTAGCCGATGACCAGATACGCTGTCAGATACAGCGCCAGCCGCAGCCACCCCGTCACCGGGATAATATACAGCGCGACCAGCATCGCCGCCGTGATGAGTATGCGTATGAGCATTTTCTTTTGTTTTTTGTTCATCTCAGTCTCTCCTTTTGCGCGGATCTCGGCACGGGTTTTCAGGGGGGAGTTTTCGTCCGATTCCACCTGTTTTCCACAGTAAGTGGGCTTTTCCACGTTTTCCCCCGCCTTTTCCACAGACTTTTCCCGACAAAAAGAGGCTGTTTGGCGTCTCTTTTTGCACTTTTTCGCAAGAAATGTTGAAAACCAGGTGGAAACTGTGGAAAACCTGTTTCTTTTTCCACAAAAGCGTTCCGCTGTATAAAAAGGCCCCTCCCGGGGGAGGGGCTCCGAGGTTCCGGAAGATCAGATGCCGAAGATCTCGCAGTCGTCCTCCACCTTCTTGCAGGCGGACAGCACATTCTCCATGGTGGCGTGGGGGTCGGCACCCTCGGCAAACTCCACCTTCATCTTCTGGGTCATGAAGCTGACAGTCGCCTTTTCCACACCGGCAACGGTGTTGGCAGCGTCCTCCATCTTCTGGGCGCAGTTTGCGCAGTCCACTTCGATCTTGTAGGTCTTTTTCATCGTAGATACCAGCCTTTCTGTTTTTGTGCGGGCCACGGCCCGGAAAATCATTCTTCGATATGGTCCATCCCCAGAGAGAGGATGCTGCGCACATGGTCGTCGTCCAGTGCGTAGTACACGGTCTTGCCCTCCCGCCGGAAGCGTACCAGCTTGGAATCCTTGAGCACCCGCAGCTGGTGGCTCACGGCCGACTGGCTCAGCTGCACGGCGTTGGCAATGTCCTGCACGCACAGCTCATTGTCGTGCAGGGCGTACAGGATCTTGATGCGGGTGGAGTCGCCGAACACCCGGAACAGGTCGGCCAGCTCGTACAGCACTTCGTCATCCGGCATGTCCAGCTCTTCCGGCTGCACGAGGGGTTCGTTCTGCTGTGCCATGGAAGCATCTCCTTTCGGGATGAAATCATATGAACGTCTGTTCATGTGTTCATGATACCACGCACATGCCTGCCTGTCAAGCCCTTTGCAGAAGAATTTTGACATTCCCGCTGCATTGATGAAAAAACACCGCAAAACGCCAAAAAGATGCAAATTGAAAAAAGAAAACCCGGCCCGCTGGAAAGCGGACCGGGAGCGGACGGGTGGCGGAGCGGCTCAACGCTTCTTCCCGGCTGCTGCCCAGGGGGCGTACATCAGCACAAGGGCCAGCGCGATGGCGGGCAGAAAGCCCAGAATGTAGAATTTTTCACCGAACCACGCGGTAAAGGTGCTGGTGATGACGTTGCCATAGGGGTTATTCAAAAAGTAAAAGTTGGTGTGCAGGGGTTTGTTAAGAAAATAGATGGGCAGGGCCGAGCCGAACAAAAAGGCCAGCACCTGCGGCACCCGGCGCACGCTGGGGCGGTATCCGCCCGCCACCAGCAGCACAGGGTAGAGCACCAGCAGGGCGTGGATGCTGACCGAGTGCAGGTTGATGAGGGTGAACCACCCGGGCACATCCCGCCAGCTGGGGCACAGCAGAGCCAGTGCCGCGCCGGGGATGCACAGGGCGTACAGCTCCTCCTTGCACCAGCTGCGGTCGGTGAGGGTGTTGTACAGGCAGACGAACACGTTGATGCTGCACAGGTGCAGCGGCAGATAGCTCCAGTTCCACTGGCCGGTGCAGGCCATGCCCAGCAGCAGGGCGGCCTCGTCGGCCAGCAGGGCCGCCGTGACCCCCACCAGAATGTGCCGCCGGATGCGCGGCGTGCTGCGGCGGTACCACCACACCATGCACAGAAGGAACAAAGCCGACAGCGCCAGCTCTATGAGATGGACAGTGCCGAACAGCGGGTAGCACTCATAGCCCGCACCGTATTCGGCGGCGGTGATGTCATAGGATTTCCAGAAGTCAGACATGGAACGTCCCCTCCCTTTTTGACCCTATCATAGCACAGCGGGCAGGATACAGAAAAGGTATTTTTTACAAAATGCGCCAAAGATGGTGCATTCTTTGCCAAGCTGTGGTATCTTATAAAACGTATAGAATTGAGATCTGCGTACAGACGCACAGGAGGGAATTTTTATGACACTGGAAACCGGTATCCGCGGCGAACAGAGCGTGCCCGTCACTGCTGAAAACACCGCAAAAACCATGGGCAGCGGCACGCTGGACGTGTTTGCTACCCCTGCACTGGTGGCACTGGCCGAAAAGACCTGCTGGCAGAGCGTTGCCCCTGCGCTGGAGGCAGGCAGCGGCACCGTGGGCACCAAGCTGGAGCTGGAGCACACCGCACCCACCCCTGTGGGCATGACCGTGACCTGCCACAGTGAGCTGGTGGCCGTAGAGGGCCGCAAGCTGACCTTCAAGGTGACGCTTGCGGACGAGAAAGGCCCTGTGGGCGGCGGCACCCACGAGCGCTTTATCATCTTTGAAGAAAAGTTTGCCGCTAAGGCCGAGGCCAAAAAGGGCTAAGGATCGTCCGGTTCTGTTTCGTCCAGCCGCAGCGGCGGCAAGTCTGCGGCCAGCAGCTGCTGCTCGGCGCGGGTCTGCGCGTCCTGCAAAAGCTGCACGGCCTGCACGCTGGCGCGGAACAGTTCAAAGTACATGGCCTTGTAATCCGGCACGGTGCACACCCCCTTTGCATTTCTGTGGGTAGTCTGCCCCGCAGCCTGCGCCCCGATACGCCGGAGCGTTTTTCACAGAAAATGACTGATACTTGATATGAGGAGCTTATGAAAAACAAAAACTTATCCTGGGTGGGGGCGTTGTTCGTCTTTGCCCTGCTGCTGTGGTGCACGGCGGTGACCCCCGGCAAGGTGGCCGACCCCGCCACCTACACCTGTGCGGTGTACAGCACCTTCTTTTCCCTGCTGCCGCCGGTCATTGCCATCGTGCTGGCGCTGAACACCAAGGAGGTGTACACCTCGCTATTGGTGGGCATTGCCTCCGGTGCGCTGCTGTATGCCAACGGCAATCTTGAGCTGGCGCTGAACACTCTGTTCTTCAACGAGGACGGCGGCATGATCACCAAGCTGTCGGACTCCGGCAACGTGGGCATTCTGGCCTTTCTGGTGATGCTGGGCATTCTGGTGGCACTGATGAACAAGGCGGGCGGCTCGGCGGCCTTCGGGCGCTGGGCCTCCACCCACATCCACAGCCGGGCGGGCGCACAGTTTGCCACCCTGCTGCTGGGCGTGATGATCTTTGTGGACGACTACTTCAACTGCCTGACCGTGGGCTCGGTGATGCGCCCGGTGACCGACCGGCAGAAAGTGTCCCGCGCGAAGCTGGCCTACCTGATCGATTCCACCGCTGCGCCCATCTGCATCATTGCGCCGGTGTCCAGCTGGGCGGCTGCGGTCACCTCCAGCGTCCCGGCGGGTTCCGGCATCAACGGCTTTACCATGTTCTTGCGTACCATTCCTTATAACTATTACGCCGTCATGACCGTGGTGATGAGCCTGTTCCTCATCTTTACCGGGGCAGAGTTCGGCCCCATGAAGCTGAACGAGGACAACGCCAAAAACGGAGACCTGTTTACCACCGCCGACCGTCCCTATGGCGACGATGTGGACGATGGTAATGATACAAACGGCCATGTCATCGACCTGATCGCGCCGGTGCTGGTGCTGATCGCGGCCTGTATCTTCGGCATGGTGTACACCGGCGGCTTCTTTGAGGGCGTGGACTTCATCACCGCCTTTGCGGACTGCAACGCCTCGGCGGGTCTGGTGCTGGGCAGCAGCATCGCTTTGCTGTTCACCTTTGTATTTTACCGGGTGCGCAGCGTGATGACCTTTCAGGACTTTGCCGCCTGCATCCCCGAGGGCTTCAAGGCCATGGTCAGCCCCATGCTGATTTTGTCCCTTGCATGGACGCTGTCCGGCATGACCGGCCTGCTGGGTGCAAAGTATTATGTGGCAAACCTGCTGGGCAGCTCTGCGGCGGCTTTGCAGTATCTGCTGCCGTTCATCATCTTCCTTGTGGCAGTGTTCCTTGCCTTTGCCACCGGCACTTCCTGGGGCACCTTCTCCATCCTGATCCCCATCGTCTGTCAGGCCTTCCCGGACGGCGAGATGCTGGTGGTGTCCATTGCCGCCTGCCTGTCCGGCGCGGTGTGCGGCGACCACTGCTCCCCCATCTCGGATACCACCATCATGGCCTCGGCGGGCGCGCATTGCAGCCATGTGAACCACGTTTCCACCCAGCTGCCCTATGCCATTACGGCGGCGGCCTGCTCGGCGGTGTGCTACATCATCACCGGCCTTGCACAGGCAGTGCTGGGCAACCGCGCAAGCCTTGTCACCTCGCTGGTGCTGCTGGTGGTAGCCATCGTGCTGGAACTGGCGGTGCTCAGCGTCATCCGCGCCCGCACCCGGGCAAAAACTTCCGGGGATGCTGCGTAAAATTCCGCTATGCAGCGGGGCATTTTCGTGGTATACTAGCCGTATAGCAAGAAAACTAAAGCATTGGAGGCGCATGACCCATGCTGGAAAAAGCTTTTCAGGACGTCTACACCAAATTCAAGCTGCATTTTTATCAGAACGTGTTCCAGCGCTTTGCCACCCGTGAGGCTACCCTGACCACGGTGGAATCCTTCTGCATGGAGGGCATCATGGCCATGGGCGAGCCCACCATTGCGGAGTTTTCCCGCATGATGCAGATCTCCACCCCCAATGCGGCGTACAAGATCGGCAGTCTGGTGAAAAAGGGCTATGTGGAAAAGATCCAGTCCACCACCGACCGGCGGGAGTACCATCTGCGCCCCACCCAGAAGTATATCGACTACTACAACATCAGCTACTCTTATCTGCACACCGTAGTGGAGCGTGCCCGGCAGCGCTTTACCCCCGAGGAATGCGCCAAGCTGGAACAGATGCTTACCATCGTGAGCACCGAGCTGATGCCGGAACTGGACATACTGAAAAAAGGCGAGGACTAAAAACGATAAAACGGCTGCTGCACAAAAACGTGCAGCAGCCGTTTTGCATATCTCGTTACAGCACCATAAACAGTGTGCCGGCGGTGATGAGGGCACAGCCGATGAGGCTTTTGGCGGTAAAGGGCTCGTGCAGCACCACAAAGGCCAGCGCAAGGGTGATGACCACGCTGAGCTTATCAATGGGCACTACCTTGGACGCTGCACCGATTTGCAAAGCGTGGTAGTAGCACAGCCAGCTTGCGCCGGTGGCAAGGCCGGACAGCACCAGAAACAGCCAGCTGCGGCGAGAGATGTCCGCAATGCCGGTCTGGGTGCCGGTGAGGAACACCATGCCCCAGCTCATCAGCAGCACCACCGCCGTGCGGATGGCGGTGGCAAGGGTGGAGTTGACCCCCTCGATGCCGATTTTAGCCAGAATCGAGGTAAGGGCAGCGAACACCGCAGACCCCAGCGCGTAAACGAACCACATGGCAAACGCCTCCTTTTTGCCCCAGTATACGCTTTTGCGCGGCGGAACACAAGGCTGCCAGGAGGAGGACGATTTGGAATGCGCTCCGCGTTTTACGGGTTGCGGCACCCAGCATCCGCTTCGTGCCTTGGGCGGCACTCGCGTCTTGCTGGCCGCTGCCCCAACAACTCCTCCCTGTTTCCGCCGCTGGCGGCGGTCGTCATCGTTGCTGCGCATGGTCAGCGGAAAGAATATTTATAATTTCGGAGCACCGGAGCGTCTGCGGACACTCCGGTGCTCCATTTTCACGAGAGGGGCTGATGGGTTGAAAAATTTTCGCCTTTCTGTACAAACGCACTGAAAAATTGTAGGATAAGAATGGAAAAGACGTCACTTTCACGCTTTACAACTTTACCCAGATAAAGTAAAATAAAAACAGAAGCCTTTCATTCTATGGTGCGGAGGATGCCGCGCCGGATGTTTTTGTGTATAGAGACGCCGGAATTGTGCCGGTGCAGGGAAAGAAACAAGGGAAAGGAAACGAGGGAGCGAAATGGAGTTCAGTCTGGAGCATTTGCAGCCAAAGGAGCGCGCCTCCTTTGCGCTGCGCAGCCTGTACGAGACGGCAGGCTGCCGCAAGTACCACATGGGACGGTTCGAGGAGTACAGCCTGTATCAGGAGAACCGCAGCTTTCTGTCGTCGGAGCAGGTCATCACCTTTACCGATTTGGATGGCCGTCTGCTGGCGCTCAAGCCGGATGTGACCCTGTCCATCGCCAAGACGGCGCAGCCCGCGCCGGGCGAGACGCTGCGGTACTACTACCACGAGAACGTCTACCGCCCCTCTGCCGAAAGCCACACCTTTAAAGAGATCTCCCAGATGGGTCTGGAGATGCTGGGCGCTGTGGGCGAGGCTGAGGTGCAGCAGGCGGTGTGTCTGGCGGCGCAGTCGCTGGCGGCGCTGGGCGCAGAGTGGGTGCTGGAAGTCAGCCACATGGGCTACCTGTTCGGCCTGTTCGATGCGCTGGGCGTGCCGGAAGCCGCCCGGGCGCAGCTGCTGGAAAAGCTGCGGCAGAAAAACGCCCACGAGCTGCGCGCCGCCGCGCTGGCTGCGGGGCTTTCCGAAACGGCGGCAGACGCTTTGTGCGGGGTGCTGGAGCTTTCCGGCGGGTACGCTGCCACCCTTTCCAAGGCGGCAGCGCTCTGCCGTAACCCCGCTATGACTGCCGCTGTGGCAGAGCTGACCGCCCTAGCGCCCACGCTGGGACACGCGGGCGGCAGCATCCGGTTAGACCTGACCTTAGCCGGTGAGATGGAATACTACAACGGCCTTGTGTTTCAGGGCTATCTCAAAGCCCTGCCCCGCCCGCTGCTGAAGGGCGGGCGGTACGATTTACTGCTGCAAAAGTTCACCCCCGGGGCGGGCGCCATCGGCTTTGCGGTGTATCTGGATGAGCTGGACCGGCTGAACGCGATGCCGCCGGTGCAGCATCAGGACACCGGCAAGGTGATGCTGAACGTGGCGCTGCCCAAAGGGCGGCTGGGCGACAAGGTGTATAATTTGCTGGCGGGCATCGGCTACGGCTGCCCGGAGGACTACAACGCCACCCGCAAGCTGGTGGTGGAGAACCCGGCAGCGGGCATCCGGTATTTTCTGGTCAAGCCCAGCGACGTGGCCATCTATGTGGAGCACGGCGCTGCCGATGTGGGCATCGTGGGCAAGGACATCCTGACCGAGGCCGCCGCAGACGTGTACGAGCTGCTGGACACCGGCCTTGGCCGCTGCCGGATGTGCGTAGCCGCCCCGGCGGGCTACCGGGACGACCCCAGCCGCCCGGTGCGGGTGGCCACCAAGTTCGTCAACATTGCAAAGCGCTACTACGCCTCCATGGGGCGGGATATCGATATCATCAAGCTGAACGGCTCCATTGAGCTGGCCCCCATCCTTGGGCTTTCGGATGTCATCGTGGACATCGTGGAGACCGGCACCACCCTGCGGGAGAACGGCTTACAAGTGGTCACCGAGTTCATGCCCATCTCGGCGCGGTTCATCGCCAACAAGGCCAGCTACCAGTTCAAGCACCGGCAGATGGACACCATGCTGGAAAAGCTGCGCGACACCTTGCACAAGCAGGAGGAAGAGAAATGATCAAGCTGTATAATTTTGATGAGCTGAAGCCGGAGGAAATTCTGAACCGGGACATCCGCGCCGAGAAGAATGTGGAGGACGTGGTGGACGCCATCATTGCGGACGTGCGCGCCCGGGGCGACGACGCCCTGAAGGACTACGCCCTGAAATTTGACGGCGCAGCAATCGAAAATTTACAGGTGACGCAGGCCGAGATCGATGAAGCCTTTGCGGGCATGGACCCCTATTTCCTCGAGACCCTGCGGCAGGCGGCGGAGAACATCGAGCAGTTCCACCGCCAGCAGGTGCACAAGAATTTTGTGATGAACGACCGCCCCGGCATCGTACTGGGGCAGAAATATACTCCCATTGAAAAGGCCGGTGTCTATGTGCCCGGCGGCACGGCGGCGTACCCTTCCACCGTGCTTATGGACGTTATCCCCGCCAAGGTGGCGGGGGTGTCCGAGATCGTCATGACCACCCCCGCCGGGAAGGACGGCAAGGTGAACCCGGTCATTCTGGCCGCTGCCGCCACCGCCGGAGTAACTAAAATTTTCAAGACCGGCGGCGCACAGGCCGTGGCGGCGCTGGCCTACGGTACCCAGAGCATCCCGGCGGTGGATAAGATCGTAGGCCCCGGCAACATCTACGTTGCCACCGCCAAACGCAAGGTGTTTGGCAAGGTGGGCATTGATATGATCGCTGGCCCCAGCGAAATTCTGGTGCTGGCAGACGGCAGCTGCAATCCCGCGTGGGTGGCGGCAGACCTGTTAAGTCAGGCCGAGCACGACAGGCTGGCAAGCCCCGTGCTTGTCACCGACAGTGCAGCCCTTGCCAAGGCGGTACAGGCGGAGTTGGAAGTGCAGATCCCGCAGCTGCCCCGCGCCGCCATTGCCCGCGCCAGCGTGGACGACAACGGCAAGATCATCCTCTGCACCGACCTGCACAAGGCCATCGAGGCCTGCAACATCATCGCACCGGAGCACTTGGAGGTCTGCGTGGAGGACCCCTTCGGCGTGCTGAACGAGATCCGCAACGCGGGCAGCATCTTCCTTGGCCGCAATGTGCCGGAGGCGCTGGGCGATTACTTTGCAGGCCCCAACCACACCCTGCCCACCAGCGGCACCGCACGCTTTTCCAGCCCGCTGGGCGTGGACGACTTCGTCAAGAAGTCCAGCTTCATCTACTACACCCGGGACGCGCTGGAAGCCGTTGCACCCCGCATTGCAGACTTTGCCGAGCGCGAGGGTCTGCACGCCCACGCCCGCAGCGTGACCATCCGGTATGAGAAGTAAGAGGAAACCATTATGAGTCGTTTTCTTTCCCCTGCCCTGTCCGCTGTCACCCCCTACACGCCCGGGGAGCAGCCGCAGGATCAGCAGTACATCAAACTGAATACCAACGAAAGCCCCTATCTGCCGTCTCCCCGGGTGGTGGCAGCCGTGAGCGAAGCCGAGGTGGAAAAGCTGCGCCTTTACTCCGACCCCGCCTGTGCACAGCTGCTGCGCACGGCGGCGGCGCATTTCGGCTTGCAGCCTTCCCAAGTCATGCCCGGCAACGGCAGCGACGAGAACCTGTTCTTTGCGCTGCGGGCTTTCTGTGACGAGAGCCACCCGCTGGCCTTTGCGGATATCACCTACGGCTGCTACGGCGTGTGGTGTAGCCTGCTGCACATCCCCACCCATATCATCCCCTTAAAAGAGGACTTCACCCTTGACCCCGCCGATTACCACGGCCTGCACGAGACCA
>OIWV01001861.1_pt1 | contig 16780 bp, 5 predicted proteins | sample 1587751 | NCBI WGS metagenome assembly OIWV01 (sample SAMEA3888913, study PRJEB22519) | human gut metagenome | biome: human gut; feature: human-associated habitat; material: faeces | place: Denmark | collected 2010
AGGGCTTACTCGGGACTTGCACCCATTAGACAATGCTCATGCCGAGCATACCATACAAAAAAAGAGGTATGCCACAAATCATTTTGTGTACATACCTCTTTATTAAAGATTAAAAGCCGCTAAAAGCCTCTATGGTAAAGCATAAACTATCACCACCCTATTTAGCTCGTTGTCGTCATACGGTTGAGCTGTGCAACCTACGGCCTGTGCCTCAATGCGTGATGGGGCTATGCCATACTGCTCTATCAAGATGTTGCGCACCTTATCGGTGCGTCGGATAGAGAGCATCAGGTTGGTGCGCTCGCTGCCTGTAGCCTTGTCGGCATAACCATCGAGACGAATCCGTGCTTTGGGATTGTTCTTAAGATAGTCGGCTATGTTGGCGAAGACTGTCTTCTGATCGCTGCGTGGATTTGCCGAAGCAAAAGCAAAACTGAGCGAACCAAGACGGTAAGGCTCCTGCTTCTTAGTTACCTGCTTCTCCACAATGCGGTCTTGATAGACAGGACGCTCTATAATCTTCTCTACCATATATACGGTATCGACCACTGCCTTACGGCTGCGCTTGCCGCATCTCTTCAAACATCGGGAAGAATTGGCTGGCTTTGCAGCCTTCTTTGAGCCGAAGCGGTAGCTCAGTCCGAGCGACACGCCCAGCGTAGGTTCGTATGTCTTGCCTGTTATGCGTCCGTCGAAGTGGTCGGGCATAAGAGCCGAAGACACCTCAAAGTTCACATCCAGAGACTTCAACACGCGATACTTTGCCGCTACCGAGAAATTGGCAGTAAGAGAATTGGTGCTTGCTGAGCCACGATAGGCAAACGCGCGGGCATATCCCATACCGACAGCCGGCAGAACATCAAACTTGCCATCCTTGTGGAAAAGCAGATGAGCAAGGCTAAACATTACGTCGGCATGAGCATTGACATAGCGCAGATAATGGCGATAGGTTCCGTCAGGATTCACCGTTACATGATTGATTACGGGATCGTAGGTACCATAAATCATACCGTCGGTCTTGTGGTCTCTAAGATACAGGCCCTCTGAGGTGGACATGCCGTTAAGCGAATATCCGCCTACCTGCAGACGCACGGCATACAAGGAATTGAACCACTTGCCCACACCAATAGTATATAAAGGAGTGAGACGCTTGCCAAAGTCAAGCTTGCTTGCATCTCGCGAGAATGTTGTCTGTATACCTCCGCCTGCCTCAATGAACCATTCGTCTTGTGCCGATGCGGGCAACAACGACGCGAAGCCCAACACCATGCTTAATATAGTTTTCTTGTTCATATTCAGATAGGGTTTTAAGCTTATTCAACAATAACGAATGTAGGTATGCGAGGCTCAACGGCTGTGCCGTAGCTACTGCCGCCAACGAAGCTGAAGGCCTTATCTGCAAGATACAGATACGAGTTCTTGGTAGAATAATACTTCAGCGTGACTGCCTCTTCCACTCCCATACTGCCGTTTATCTCCATCTTGAACACATACGTGCCATTGTCGGTAGGCTCTGCCTTAGCTACACCGCGACACTCGTTGCCTACAAATGCAGCCATAACATCGTCTGCCACTGCCTGGCGCACAATGTTCTGCGGCAATGCCACACAAGCTGTCATCTTAAGCGGATGCTTGCCTGTGGTGACGAGAGGCACTGTGAACGGATTTTCCATAGAAGCCCCAACCTTGCCATCAACAAAGGTTAGACATGCCGGAGCGGTGAACACATAGTTGTTGAGATGACTATAGTAGCGGATGTCGACTGCAGCCGATTGTGTACTAACGCCGTTGACAACCATCTTGTAAACCGGACGTCCGTCTTTCTCGCCAACCAATTCGCCCTTGCCGGCACACACATTGCCTATGAAAGCCGCAACGATGTCGCCGCTCTTGTCGGCATAGGCTGCTGTGGTAGCATCGAGCGTTAGATATGCCGTCATACTTCCCTGCGGAACGAAGGTCAGCATCAACGGATTGTCCTTGCTGTTGGCTTCTGACCCACGCTTGCCCACAGCGGATGTTTGCTCCGACAGGAACACTTGCTGCTTCTCGGCGCTGTAGTATCGATACGTCACCTGCTCGCCCTCTTGCTTGCCGAGGATGTCGAACCAATACAGCATGTCGGCCTCGCTATCCACGTGTTTTATTCCGCGACACTCATTGCCGACAAAAGCCTGAAGCTCATCGCCAGGGGCAACGGCAAACGGCAGCTTCTGCTTGTCTACCTTTACCCACTCTTTTGTGGCAACCGGGAAAGGACCCGACTTCTCAAAATCGGGAAGCTTCGGTGCCTCGGCTGTGCCATAAATCTTGTCTACCTCATACTTCAGGTCGGTTGCAGCCGAGGTATACACTCTATTTGCGGCAGCGCTATAATAGCGAAACTCCACAATGCCATTCTCGTTAGACGGAGCCTTGACGTGGATAAAGAATAGGCGCACACCATCGTTAAGCACCTTCTGAGCCACACCGCGACATTCGCCGCCAATAAACGCAGCCATCATATCGCCGTCGGCGGCAAGGGTTTCGAGTATTGGCGATAGACGCACAACAGCCGTCATGCTCGTTGGATAAATGCTCTTGTCGGGGTCTACCCACTGCGGAATCTGTGCGTTGCCGCTGAAGTCGGCTTTCCATAAAGGTGCCGAGGTTGGAGCCGCATCTGCCACTTGCCATGTAGGAGCCTCGCTTACGAAGTCTTCTGCCACTGCGCTCCACTGCGGTGCGGGCTGTGTGGGATAAGTCTTGTCGCCCTCCTCGGTGCACTGTGCCATTAGGAAGCACGTTGCAGCAATCAACGAATACTTTATATATTTCATATTAGGTTTCTGTTTAAGTGTTTCTTGACATTGCATCAAGGGCCTACTGTCTGGCTAAGCCAAATATCGGCACCTTGATGCTTTGTCAAAAGATGAGAGAATGGTTATTACTTCTTAACAGCTTTCATCGAGTATACCTTGCCATCGATAGAGATGCTTACAATGTACACACCTGCAGGAACCATGCCACCGGCGTTCCATGTGATGTCCACGGTGCCGTTGTTGTTGCAGTCGTTCCATGCGGCAACACGCATACCGTTCATATCGCTAACGAATACGTCTGCATATGCCTTGCTGTCCATTGTAGCTCTAATCTTAAGCTGCGAGTGGAATGGAGACGGATAGATGTAGAGTCCGCCGGCATTGCCAAGGAAGCTGATGAGCATAGGCTCGTTGATGGTTCCCACATTGCTGTTGGCAACATAGCCTATAGCGCTCGTTGCCTTGGCGATGAGTTCGCCGTTGCGCTCTATTGCCATATCCATAGCCTCCTGGTTCTCGCCGCCCATAGTGAGCATGAAGATGTTTCGTCCGTCTGGCAGGGTTATTGCCTCTGCCGAACCGCGACGCTCGCCTGATACGTAGCTTACAAGACGGTCGCCCTGCTGAAGCTCTACACCCTCTACCTCAAGCACTGCTGTCATATTGGTAGAATATGGATAGTAGCCTGCATCGGCAACATTCTTAGGCATAAGAGCCCTTGCCTTGCGTCCTACAGATGTCTTGGTAGGATACTGCAGCTCGGCATCGTCCTTAGACTGGCGCTGGAGCATATATCCCTTGCCGTTCTCCATGTATGTCAAGCTTCCTATCCATCCAAGGTTGCCGCTGTACATTGCCATCTGTGTCTGCGACTTCACGATGTCGCCCTCCTTGGCGTCATAGCCTGCAAGAGCCTCCTTTAGCGTGAAGTTGTCTGAAGGCAGATATGAGATGTAGTTCCAGCGAGGTGTTCCGTCGGCCTTGGCTCCACGAATGGTGAGCTTGTGTGTTGCAGGAGCAACAACCGAGCCCGAGATTTGCAGTGCCTGTGCCTCCGAACTGTGAACGAGATACATCTGATCGTTGTTTATGCCACTGAGTGAGCCAACCCATCCATTGCGCTTTGTCCATGAGGCAAAGCCCTGCTCCTCGTTCTTAACCTGGTCGTCGGCAGTCCACTTGCCGTTGGCAAGCAACTTGTTGAGATCGCCGAGCTTGTCTGATTCGATGTTTGTGGAAATCCACGTCCATCCCTCATTCAGGCTGATGTTCTGCACGCGGTAGTCCTTAGCCGTGAATACCACTGGCTTCAACGGGCTGCCCACTACAGAGTTGTTCTCGAAGCTGATAGGCTCCTCGCTCTGTGCGATGTAGGTTCGTCCGGTGCTTGCATCCCAGATGCGGAACTCGAGGTCGGATGTGCTTACCGAGTTAGAGTAGACCGTCAGCATAGCATAGTACATATCGTTCTGCTTGTTGTAGCGGTTGTTGCATACTCCGACACACTTGCCGCCGCTGAATGCAGCGAGCATATCCTCTTCGTCAGTAGAATAAACCTTGTTGATGCTCAGCTTGCCGAATACAGACATGTTGTATTTGAAGTCGGCAGGATTAACCGCCCACTCTGGCTTCTCGCCCTCTACCTTAACGGTGAGTTGCAGAGCCTCTACCACGTTGTTGTCGCCACGCAGATACAAGGTCTCGTCGTATGTACCGATGTTCAAGCTTGGATCGATGGTAAGCACGATGTCGGCAGATGTCATTGGGTCGATGGTGCCGCTTGCCGGCTCGGCATCAATCCACGACGGCAGATTCTCTACCGTGAAGTGCTCGATAGAACCACCCTTGTTGAGAGCCTTCAAGGTGATGGTCTTCTCCTCGTTAAGCTTCTTGACAATCTTGAGTGAGCTATCGCTCCACTTAAGCTGGTTGCGGTCGATGTATGCGCTCCATGTTATCGGCGAGAGTATCTCGTTGCCATTCTTGTCGCGCACACCGTCTACGGTGAAGTTCACGATAGTCTTCTCGATGCGCTCATACGGTTCCTTGAGGGTGATGATGAGAGCGTCGTTGTTCACTACAAAGTCGTAGAGCAGCTTGCTCTCCGGTGCCTTTGCCTTTACAGGGGCAGTGGCCTTTGTCTCCAGATTACCTCCAACAGCGATGGCATCTGCCACGGTCTGTGTTGGGTCGCTCTGTACCTTCTGGTCCTTGAGAGAGAATTGCATCTCCTTTGTGCCCTGCCATTCGATGTAGGTCTCGAATGGATAGTAAGCCAAGAGTCCCTTCTCGCTACCGTCGAGGCGGTTGCTGTTGCCGTTCTCCACAATCGACTCGCTCTTATAGAGGTTCCATACGCGGAATTCGTCAATCTCGCCCTTGAAGTAGTTGTCAACAGTCTCCTGCATGCCATTGTCGGTTGGTGTCCAAACACGGGCGCCGAGGCTGATGTAAGCGGCAGCTATGCCACCCAAATCCTGTGCCTCGAAGTAGGTGTTGAGCTTACCGTCGGTGTATATCTGGCCTCTACCGGTGGTACGGTTTACGGCTACAGCCACGTGGTGCCAGTTGTTGTCGGCGAAGTTGCCCTCGCATACAGCCTTAACACCATTGTTGTGGAACACGAGGTTGCCCTCTTCAAGATTGATAGCAAATAGATTCTTAGATGCTCCCATATCCTCGCCGTCACCGCGTCCGTTGGATGCTATGGTGGCAGAGGTCTGTCCCTCGGCAGCCTTGAACCATGTCTCTATGGTGTAGTCCATAGTGTTGTCGACAACACACGAGCTGCCTGTAGACAGCTTGAGATACTGATCCTTGCCGTTGAATGTAGCCGAGCGTCCCTCTGGGTTAGCCCATTTGCCGCCCTTCATCTCGAGGTTGGCTCCGTGTGCCTTGTCGGTAAGCACGTCGCCCTTTGCCTCTGACATTGGGTAGTAGGCTATCAGGTTGCTTTCGGCTCCAGACAGCATGGTGAGCGAGTTGGTCTGTAGACGTCCAGGTGTCATAACCTTGTCCCAGATGCGTGCTCCGTGTATCTTGCCTGCGTAGTGGCGTGTGCCGTCAACGCTTGCGCCAAACACGTAGTTGCCCTCGCCGTTATACTCGCCAACGACAGCGTCGCTGATGAGCTGCTTGTAGTTGTAGTAGGCAGATACCTTGCCCTCATTGCTATATACAAGAGCCACGTGTGCCCATGTGCCTTGCTCGTAGTCGAATGGCTTCTCGCTGACAACAGTGTTGTCGCCTACCTTTACGCGCAGATGGTTGTCGTTGGTGGTGCCAAGCTCGATAGATGTGTTGGCGTCGCCCTGACTGAAGAGCACTGCATCCTGCGACTTGTCGGCAAGGGTCCACATCTCTACTGTAAGGTTCTTGCCGCTCCAGTTGCGATTGAACTCGGATACCAACTCGTCGTTCTCGCCATCGAGCTGAACGCTTACGCTGTGGTCGGTCTGTGCTCCGTTGCGGATGCCCGTTACCGAGAAGTTGTTGTCGGTAAGCAGACCGTCGGCGATAGGCTCGTTGAATGTAAGCTTTATCTCGTCGTTCACGGTAAGCACGCCGTTGGCAGGCTGTGCGCTACCGAAGAGACGCGGGTTGTACATATCCTTGATACCGCTGTGCACATTAGAGTAGTTGAACACTTCCTCGTTGTTGATCATGCTGGTACCTACGGTGCGCAGGTCGTAGCGCTGATCCTGCTGGTCGTCCATAAACCAACGATACTTGATGGTTCCGGCATCGGCTGCCTTTATCATATCGGCACTCATACCATTCTGTATAGCCTGGTTGTAGAGCGTCTCGTCGTTGTAGTAGCTCATGAGCGTTGTCCAGTCGTTGTCGCTGCCCGACGACGGCTTATACTGAAGCATGATGCGGTGGAAGTTGTCGTAGTTTACATCGAATCCGTCGATTACCACGTCCATATAATGCTTCTCCAAACCATTGACCTCAGCTGTAGGCAACTTGGTGTTGTATGTCCAGTTGTCGGTAGGCTTCTTGAGGCTTACGTCGGTGGCAGAAGGAGTGAAGTGTACGCTGAATGTTACGTCGTCGTAGATGTCGCCCTGGAAGTCGGTTGGGTCGCACTGACACTGCGACTGAAGCATCAGTCGGAGGTTGTCGTAGTTCATAACCGAACCCTTGCGCACCTCGAGTGTCTTGGTGAGCGTTCCGCCTGCAGGCACGAGCAATGCACGGCCGTTGCCGATAGGAGCGCCATCTATAAGCAGCTGTGCTCCGTTAGGATTGCTGCTGTCGTCGATTACGAGGTTATACCAGTTGTCGTCCTGCGACTCTGAGTTGTTGCGCAGATACAGGGTGAAGTAAGCCGACTTGCCTGAAGGTACGTTCTCGATGAAGTCTTTCTCCACTGTTATCTCCGGAACCTCCACCTGTACAGTAGCCTCGTTGAGGACATGCTTGTCCGGCTCGTAGTACTTGGTCTTGAGTTCTGGCTCAAACGGACAAGATGTGGCACCGCCACGTGTCTTGAAGATGAAGGTAGAGAAGGTTTGCTTCTCGTCGTTATTCATGTCCTTGTACTTGATAAACTGGTCGTCCTTCTTGTATCCTGCCTCACGACATACGTCTACAGAGATATAGTCGGAACCCTCTTCTGCCAGCACGAAGCCCTTGCAGTGGCGTGCTGTTTCTTCGGTCGAGAACTCGCCACCATGCTCGGTGGTGAACTTCTCGTCGATGTTGAGCACCATACCAGTGCCGTTGAGTGTCCATCCCACGTTGTTGGTAAACTGTGCACCAACCAAGATAGAGAAGCGCTGTGTCTCAGAGCGTCCCACCTCATACTCCTCAGAGTATTCGTAAGAAGCACCACCCTGGAACGAGTTGTTCTGCATAAGCTCTGCCTTAACCTTCTGTTCCTCGTTGTTGCGCAGCTGCGTCTTCCAGTTTTCTATCGACTGGTTGAGGTACATAATGGTGTCTTCCTTCAGTATCTGTCCTGCAGGAGTGTAGATCTTATAGCTTGGTCCGTCTGTCGGGGTGTTGGCATTAGCACCCTTGAACACCTTGTCGTTGTTGCTCTTACCGAAGTTAGGATCGTCTACAGCAAGCTTAGAAACGTATACAGGCTTCTTGGTGTTGTTGGCCATAGCCTGGAAGTCGACACCTTCTGCCGACTGATGCAACAGCTTGTTGCGCACGTCCTCGAGTTTAGGCAGCAACACCTGCTCGATGTGTACCTGCGGATAGGTGAACATTGTGCCGTACTTCTGCGAGAGTCCAAGACCTGTGGTCTTGACAAGCAGATACTCGTTGCTTTCTGGAGTAACACTGCCAAACAGTTCGTATTCTGTAGGATTGGCGAGATACATCTCACGTGATGTAACGGCGATGTTCTCGGTCTTGCCTACACCGATATTGGTAGAGTAGCCCACGAAGAGGTCGCCATCGGCTCCCACATACTGCGGGTCGCTGCTTGTCTCAAATCGTGTGGTTGTGGTCATTGTCTTTGTATCCGAGTCGGTTCCACCAATCATCTCGGTATGCGAAGCACCAAACGAGAATTCGTTCTTAACATCGTTCTCGTTTACCACACCGGCACCCAGACCGGTGAAGGTGATGACCTTGGCTCCTACCTTTGCCTCGTTGTTGAGCACGCCCTCGTTTGTGACATTGCCCTCGTAGGTACTTGTGGTAGTTACGCTTATACCCTTCTCAAGATATGCATAAGAGTTGCTTCCAGGAGGGTCGCGCAATACAAAGAGCACCTTGTCTGGTCCGTTGGTAACGAAGTCGGAACCCATTGTCTTTGCTCCTACAACAATAGCCTTGGTGTTGCCGTTGCCGTCGAATCCACCCTTCCAGTTGATTGTTGTGGTAGATGTGCTCGTGCTGCTCTCGTTATAGGTCATGTCCATAGCCGCTGAGCGCAGAGCCGATGTCATCTCAGGGTTGTTTACCTGGAATGTCCATTCTGCCTCGCCCTTGTCGTCGGTAGTGATATCCTCAGGAGAGCCATAAGCAAGGTCGCCTCGCTTAAATGAGAGGGTCGACTGTGGTGTAGGCACAACGTCTGCAGCCACACCTGCCTTGTTCTTTCCGTCCTTGTCCTTATACTCGTATACCTCGGCTGTGGTGATGTGATATGTCACCATCTGTCCCTGCTCGTACAGAGGCATGCCGAACGTGTAAGGCTGTGCGGCATTGTCAGGATTGTAGGTCTTAACCTTTATAGTCTTAGTCTGGTCAAGGGTAGAGATGCTAATCTCCTCCTTACCGAAGAAGTCCTGAAGCTTGCCCTTGTTCTTCTCCTTTACGATGATAGACGGGGTATAGCGCTTGATAAACTGCTGCTGCTTGTTGTAGTATACAGTGTCGCTGCAGTTGATATACTTGCCAGGCGATGATATAGAGTCGACATACTCGTTTACAGAGCTTTGCTTGGCAAACTCGTTTACGAGACTCAACTCCTCGCCGCTTCCCGACACGTTGTCGTGACCAGGTACAACCACGTTTATCTTATACTTCTCCGGAATGAGGTCGGCAAAGAACTCACCCGTCTCGGCATTAGGATAAATCGTAATCTTGTTGCCCTCGTACACCACGCGGTTGTCGTACTGCTTCTTGGCATATACACCCTTGAAGTGGTTGAGGGTTTCCTCGTGCTTAGTGGCGGTCATCTGGTAGGCATCGTTCTGATAAGTAAGCTCGATGCGCACGTCGTCTGCAAGATTGTTCTTAGACAGGCCATGGCCTACGACGAATGCCTCCTGGGTAGAACCACCGGCAACACGTCCTATGTAGCGCACTGTTGTAACGTCGAACAGCTCGATGCCAGGAACGTTGTCCTGATAGTTGCGGTCGGTGCCGTCGCTGTTGGTTATCTTGCCGTCAAGCTCGAAGGTATGATTGGCAAGCACTGCCTTTACCTCGTGCTGTCCTACAGGCACGCTGATGTTGAACATACCATGAGCGTCTGTCTTGACAACATTGCTCTTGCCGTCCATTACTGTTACGCCGTCCACGTTGAACGACACGCCCTCTACCGGTACGTTGCCACCCTTGTAGGTAACCTTACCCGATACCTTGAACGACGACTTGTCGGTGAAGTTGACGGTGTGGCTCTGTGCCTGTGCGTTGACGAGGCGCAGCTCCTTGGCCGACTCAAACTGATGGATGCCGAGTGTAGGCACAATCATATATGTAGTTCCGTTGCCGGCATACGGCAAGGCACGTATCTGGTACGAACCGTCTACCAGGGTGTAGCTGCTATAACCAAGCTGTGCAAAAGTTGGAATGTCAGAAGAACTGAGCACTGCATTAGTTGCCACACCATGGTTCATGTTATGCTTGGTACCCTTGTAAGAGATGTCGTAGAAAGCATTGTCTACAGAATAGTCGAAGGTGTAGTAGGCCTGCAAGCCTTCCTCGTTGCCGATAAGGTAGCGGTTGTAGTCGCGTTCGATGGTCTTGGCGTCGAGCGCCTTGTTCCAAATGCGCACCTCGTCAATGGCTCCCTTGAAGCCCGAACCTAAAGTCACTTTATTATCATTGCCCGTAATCTGCGCCGTGCGCTCGGCTTCTGCCTCAAGCACGTCGTTGATATATATATAAAGATGTGTAGCGCTTGCTACTGCCGACACGTGAACATAGGGAGCCGACTTTGTGTACGTCGACACCTTCTTCTTGCTCTTTATTGTCTGCGAGCCAACGCTGAACTCTATCTTGTCCTTGCGGTAAGCGAGGCTGTACATACCCTGCTTCTCCACAATTACACCATCGCCTGCTGGACGTACCCAAGCCTCGATGGTGGCAGCCTCGGTTGCATCCTTAAGGAGGGCGTCGTTGTCAACGGTAAGCAATGCTGTACCGTCGAGTACGTATGCCTTGCCCGATATGCCAGAGCCTTCGGTAGGCTCGGCACTTACCTTTGCATCGGCTACAGCCTGCCCGCTCTCAAACGTAACGCGGCCATAGATATCGCCAGTAGGTGTGCGGAAGCCAACGTCGGTTAGCGTCTCTGCACTCTCAAGCAGATTGCCCGAGCACATCACCTGTCCGCGTATGCGATAATCGTATACGATGCCAGGTATGGCATTGACGTCGCTGTAGTAGTAGTCGTTCTGAGCCTCGTTGCCCTCTGTCACGGCTATCTGCTTATAGTCGGTGTCGGGAGCGCCGTGCTCCTTGCGGTTTATCACAAAACGCTCAAAGTTGCCGTGGCTGCTCCACGCCAGCTCAATGCGGTCGGTGTAGTAGCCCTTGGCGGCTGTAAACGCCACAAGGTTGCCAATGCTTGTAGGCATAACCGACTCGGGAGCTGCCACTGTAGGCAGTGTGCCGTATGCCTCGGCTGGCTTAACGGTAAGGCGGTAACGATACTCGTTGCACACCATTATCATATCGTCAACATACTTGCCGCTTTGATACTGTTCCTTAGTCAGCTCAATGTTGTCTGTAGTGTTGGTTGTAACGTTGATACGTGTGAGCACAGCTTTTGTGCCCGAACTCCATATATTGCCTTCAGTAGCCCACGTAATGGTGGCTGTCTTATTGTCGGCGTTCAATGCGGCATGTACCGAACCACTGCTAACGGTGCTGTGATGTGCCGACGCCGAGATAGATGTCGACTTGCTGTACATATTGTTCCATGCCGAATAATTCTTGGTATGCGAACGCTTGACGTTGAATTCGTATTTGTAGCTCTTGCCCAACGGTACCTCCAACTCATAGCTGTATGCTGTCCTGCCAGCAAGATAGGCAATGTTCGTAGTGGTATTGTCTACGATGTTAGTACCCTCTTCGGTGCGCTTGATAGCAAGCTCCATCTGCTCCTCAATGCAGTTCTGAGTAGGTGCCGCACTAAGAGTCCAGTTCACCTTTATCTTACGTGTCACCTGATCGTAGTTCGCGGTTATCTCCTTAACCTGAGGATAGGCAGGACGGGTATACGATGGACCTTTAGTGGTAAAGGTAACACCATTGTTGAAGCTTGGTGTATACTCCTGCTTTACGATATAGTCCAAGGAGTTGTCAAGGCTCAACTTGCTTGTAGGCACAAAGAAGGTGCCTGAAGTGTTGCTCGCATCTATCTGGTCTATACCGTCTATGGCTGTGCCCGCCGAATTGCAAAGTATATATTTGCCATAATTGTCTACCGAATTGTTGCCAGAACTGTTGCCCTTCTTAAAAGTAAGAAAGTATCCGGGAGTGGTACCTTGCACACCATAATAACCTTTGGTTATTTTGGTTTCGGCGCAAGTGTATGCAGTAGATATGGTTTTAAGATAGCTCACCGTATTGTCTCCTGCAGCACCTTCTCGCCACCACTTTCCGCTGTAGTTTACAGTGACATTCGAGTTAAGGTTAGCTGGTTTTAAAGGTACCTTTACACGTACATAATAAGCATTGCCCGAATAATTGCCGAGCCATTTTACGTATTTGGCGTCTATACCTTTGACGTATCCTTTACTGCCATCCTTGAAATTGTCTTCTCCGTCAATATCGAGCGTATAGCCTGCTACGTCTACTTTTAGATTACCACTTGACGTACAGAATCCACAATGGCCTGCATTGTTTCCTCCCCAATCCTGGAAGATACGGATGTAGAGATCAAGGGTTCCGTCAGCGGGGTTAAATGTTTCCCAGTTCCATTCGTTTTTCCAGTTTTGCATTGCCGATGCCTTCTGAACAGGCAAGGTCAGCATCACAACGAGCATCAGGAAGAAACGCACGAAACACCGGGCAGTCATCCCTCGGGGACGCCGCCTCACTTTCTGTTCTTCTGCAACGACCTTCGACCCGGAAGGAGGCTGCAACAAAATCTGTTTGTTCATGTTAGCTTTAGTTAATTATTGTTGTTAACAAAAAATAATATTTCAACAACAAAAGTACAAAATAACCTTAATATTTTGTGTCCGATTGTTTAGTCTATGTGTCCGATTTGCGCTATTTAGGTGTCCGATTTGCAAATCGGACACCCCATTCGCGAGGCGACATACCTACACGGTCGCTAAAGATTTTGTACAACTGGCTGCGTGAGGAGAATCCGCAACTGGTTGATATTGTGTCGTTACTGTATTCGGGGTGCTCCTTTATCAGTTGTTGAGCTGCGTTGAAGCGAATATCCGAGAGCCAGATGCGGAACGTCGACTGCAGATAAGTACAAAAGAAAGTACTCAGCATTGCGTGCGAAAGCCCCACCTGTTGAGACAGCCTACCTATATTAGTATCGGGATTGCGATAGTTGCCCTCGGCAATCCACTCGTCGAGTGCCGCCTCCACACGCTCCACTTCCGAGGCAGACAACACAGGCGTGTCCACATCTACAGGCTGCACATCTGTACACACGGTATCGCCTGTAGGTTGCAGGTTGTATGCCGAGAAGGTTGCTACGCTGGTAGACTCATCAACCGAAAGCACCCCATTGATAGGGTCGAGCCTGAAGCCAAGCGCCACAAAACTAACGATAAAGACAAGGAGTGCCAACAGCAATATCGGTGCAGCCACATACAGGCCAGGACGCCAAATAATGACGAGGACCATCACCGACGACAATGTACTTAACATCATATAGCTCGACCACATATAGCGCACATATATGGAGATGTCGCCACCGGTGTCGTTTATCATGCGCTTTATGTTGCGGCGTATGCTGCGTATGGGATAATAGATGTAATAGCCCATATAGAACAGGAACAGGCTATGCATAACATAGCGTACACCTTCCTCGTTTATACGGCCAAACGACAACCATCCCAAGAAGAACAGCAGCGTGGTAAGCACACAGCCTGTCGAACCTATACGCAGATAGCGTCTGAAGAGAGACCTGCTACAGCTCATATACACCGACGAGCACGAAGCAAGGAATATGGCTGGTGTATAGAACAGGATGTTGAACATCGAGGCAAGCTCGTCGCTATTGGCACGTATCTCATACTTTATTTGCAACACAAAGTGGACAGCGAACAGCGTCATCGACGAAACGAGCATACGGCGCGCCATACGATACTCTCTCGTTGTGTCGTTCTGGAAGAAGGAGAACACGATGAGAATTGTTGCCAGCAGTGCGGCAAACATAAAACAGGTATATTGTAGTGTGACAAGAAAGTCCATTGCTTTATCTTTTTATTTTTAATAGATCCTACATAGCTTAAATGTAGTTCTGCATAGGCAAAGGTAGAAATAATCTGTGTATTTAACTATTAAAAAGAGAAAAAACTTTAAAAAAGATAGATATGAAGCTACTTCTTCACTCCGTATATTTCATAATCCTTCTTTCGTCTTTCTACTATTGGAGGATTCTTCCCGTCATAGTACATATCAAACCATGTTGACGATTCTTTTGGTTTCATACTATCACTCAGCACAAAATGTTTGCCGTCCAATGACCGTTGCTGTATGTAATAATGGTATTTTCTATATGCCGTTTTGACAAATACTTCTCTTGATCCCAAGAAGCAAATGTCGTCGTACATCCTTATCTCTGCTCTTCTGTAGGTTTCACCATTGTTTCTTCCACGTCTCATATACACTCCACCAATCTTCAAGAAATCCATGAAACCGATGGTGACAAATTCTGGCTTACGGGTAAAGCATGTCATATTCTCCAAATATACCCAGTATTCCTTGCCTTGCTCCGTGAAATGAAACAGTGCGTTGTCCTGAAGCTCTGCAAACTCATACGTCTGTTCTGGCTTTTCCATTGGTTTGTACAGTTCTGTGCGTACAAGGTATTTGCCTTCTCTGTTCTGCACTATTCTTATACCGTATGCCTGGGGGTATATCTTAGCATAACTGCCTAATGACTCCCATTTATCCAGCCAATTTCTTCGATAATATACTTGGTAATTGTTCTTCGTAACGCAGGTGACTCTCAGATTGGCAGGTTCTTTATAGTCAGCTAACTGTGTTCTGCATCCGATGTGATCTATTTTTATTTCTGGTCTGAAAAAAATTATGTACTGTTTCTTTTGCTCTTCAAACTGCTTGACATCTTCTTCCCATGTGTTTCTCTTTTCTACTAATTCTTCAGCTGTCATAGGATGCAACATGGTATCCCAAGCCTTGCGCCAAGCCAAACTGCCTTGCTCGTCTTCCCAAATCGAAAGTTCATCGATTTTCTCCTTGAACATGTATAGTCTGTCTGGCTCTGATGGCTGCACAAAGAAATTGCGGAACCGCAGCCCTTCGTCTGTCCCATTATTCAACGCATTCCGCAATACAAAACTGTTCTCGTCCATCCGACGTGTCTTTACTCTCGGATAGAGGCGCAACCCGTCTGTAGTGGAAAACTCCAGAAAACCATGCTTCTCGATTCTCGGTCGCTTGAAGTATCGTATTCCATTACGCAAGTCCATCCATGGACGTTCTCTGTCTATCTTCCGTCGAGAATACAGTTTGGTTATTCCGTATGCTTTCAGTTCTATCTTATTATATTCACAGGGTAACACTTCCTTGCCGTCCTTATCCACAACACCCGACAGACCTTCCTTGTTGCTGACAATCTCGTAGCCGTATGCTTCCTCCAAGTCCATACGTTGCCCCTCATGTGTCATCACGGTGATTAACTCTGTTCGTGCGTCCGAAGTGATTCTCTCTTGTTCGTTACAAATAGAATAGGTTATGTTATACAGCCCTTCCATTTCCTCTGTCAGAATGCCTTTACCAGCGACACGTCCCTCAAACATGGCTTGCCAGTCTCTGTCATCTGACGGGAGTCCAAACAAACGGTATAGCCCGACATTGTCCAATATCAAGCAATACTTCTTGCCCTCAAACACACGCATGCCACGTCCTACTTGCTGCAGGTACTTCGCCAACGACAGTGTGGGTCTTGCCAACTGGATAAACTCTACATCGGGACAGTCAAAACCTTCACCAAACAAATCAACGTTCACCAACACTTGTATGTTGGCTGTCTGTTCCAATGTCTTATCCCTCACGTCTGCCTTAGAGTCTGCACTCAATGTTTCACCTAATGACTTAGTAAGGCCCAGAGAGGCACAACAAGGCTTACCATAATAATCTCCTACACTTGTTTTCTTAAACCTTTCAATGATTGCCTTTCTTTCTTCAAGCGGTGTCTTGCTGCTTATCGCCACTGCATTTATACCATGCTGTCTGTACGCTTCTGTTATATGTTCCGCATGGGCTATGTCTATGGCGTAAGTGATGCCTTTCTTGTTTGCAGCATATCTTATCACCGTATCGCAAAGCCTCTCGATACTTGGCTGCACATTCATTTTCTCACTCATCTCTCTCAGCGAGAAGTCTCCGTCGGCACCTCGTTTCTTCAGCGAGTTCACCAAGCGCCAGTCCTCACTGTCCTCTCTGATTGACATATAGTCATACAGCGATAGCCAGCCATCGGCAATAAACTTCTTTGCTGACCACGACTGCAGTAGCACGTCAAACAAATCGGTGAACCCTCGTTTGGTCAGTCGGCAGGGCGTGGCTGTCAGTCCCAGTTTCTTTGCCTCAGGATAAGCATCCATCACCTCCTTGTAGGTTTTCGCCACGGCATGATGCGCTTCGTCGATAACTATCAATGATGGGTTTTCCTTCATTTCTTGATAGTGTCTCGACAGCCATTGTATCGACATTACTTTTATGCGGGAATCATCCAATAAAAGGGAAAGAGCAGTGCCAGAAGTAGAGCAAGGACTGCTTAGCATGGTTTCAAGCGTTTCTCTTATCTGTTCTACCAATTCACGCCGATGTACCACAATCCACACATACGGATTCTTCACTTTTTCCTTTTCGTTTTTCACTACTTCGGTTAGTAGCACAGTTTTTCCCGTACCTGTCGGCATCTGCACCATCACGGATTGATACGACCGAAAAGCCGCCTCAATCCGTTCTTTCATTTCTGCCTGGTAGTCGTAAAGTCGTATTTCCTTCATATCAACTTCGCCTCGGCAACCACATCGAGGGTATTTCTTTACGAGTCTTCGAATTGGCATTGGTGATGTCTATCAGTATCAGATACCACTGTTCCTTCCTTCGGCGCT
>OIWV01001871.1_pt1 | contig 16730 bp, 18 predicted proteins | sample 1587751 | NCBI WGS metagenome assembly OIWV01 (sample SAMEA3888913, study PRJEB22519) | human gut metagenome | biome: human gut; feature: human-associated habitat; material: faeces | place: Denmark | collected 2010
AAAAGAGAACACAGGCGATAATGCCAAGAATGACAAGATACCATTGGAGCAATCCCCATTTGTCAGTCCTTTGTTTGAATCTGTTCCATCTGTAGAGCCACCACGATTTCAGTGTTGGTGGAGGAGATGGTTTAGGACTTGTGATGGTTTGCAGAGCATCGCCCCATATCTTCAAAATCGCATATGCTTTTTCTATAGATTCATTCTCATCAAGAATTTTCATGCCGATGTAACGGATTGTCCGTTGAATCTCAAGAGAATATTGTGGCGCCCATTCAGCAACTTGCTCAATGGTCATTAAGCCTTGCGCTTTTCGCTTTTGCAGATACACGTTGCGTTTGCACTCTCTTTCCTTTTCGTCTTTTTCCAAGTATTTTTCAAATTCTTCAAGATTCAATTCAATGAAGATAGTCCCCAGGCGTTTGAGGGTCTTATCCGATAGAAGTTCTGCAGAATCAGACATAGCGTTAAAGTAACTATCCATTTCTTCGTGAACAGCACTTTTTATCTCGTCATAAGGAAAGGAGGCTGCTGAGGTGCTTGCAACAGGCGTTATTGGTGCGACCTCCTCTTTCGCTGCCAACTTCGCCAATAGATTTTCGATATTACCAAGTCTCTGTTCTGTTGCGACATTATTGTTTTTGATAACAGACAAGTCATCAAGTATATCCTCCAACTGTTCATTTGATTTAGCCATATTATTGATGTTTATAAGTTTGATTAACTTCTGCCTCTTCCGAAGCTGCGACTTCTACTGCTATATTTTTTCTTGTATTTGTCATCATCTCCCCAACCAAGTTTAGAAGACGTGCCTCCACCACCTGCAGATATGGCAGGTTGATATGGAGGAAAGAGAATGGCTCCAAGGGAAATGAGTCCTACTTGAATCGCTCCTTTGCCTATATTGGAAACGTCATCTGCTGTTTGGTACAATTCATCAAAGAAGTCTTGTTCCAAAGTCTGTTCGTTGCCACACATCTGCGGGGCATCATACATTCTTGCTTGGGCTTGCCAGGGGAAACGTAAATCGAAATCAGGGAACACTCTGTCTATATCTCTTACCTCGTAGGCATTATGGGTGTCGTACCATTCTTGCCGAGCATCGTCATACATGTCTCTTGCCTGTTCATGGACAATAGCAATAGGGTTGCCAAGCTTCTTGCAAATACATGCAAGAGTGAGTGATGAATCCAATTGCTTGCCACTATAAGAGATGTCATGTTTCAACTTGCTGCTGATATTTTCCTTGGCAAGAGTGAAAGATATTCCTTCTATACCGTTTGTCTTAGTATTATATCGGAAGCGCAAACGGATTCCTGCTTTTGACAATTCATTCTCAAATTCTTTCCAACTTCGAGAGACTTGCAACGATTCGCTTACTCGATGCAACATCTGATAACGGATGGCATCCATTGAGCGAAGTCTTCTTTCTTTGATAGCCTCTTTTCCTCTTGCGATAAATAAGCCATATTGCTCAGTCAATTCCTTACACACTTTTATGTTCTTATCTTTCTCATGTGAGTCTTTGGTGCATTTGCCTTTAAAGTTTACTCGATTTACCATGATATGAACATGTGGGTGTTCTTTGTCGAAATGACGGAATGCAACAAATTGATTGTCGTCATATCCCATGCGCTTCAAGTAATCGTTCACTATTTGCCCTAACAGATTGTCATTAATACGTAGCGCATCATGGGGTGAAAACGATAAGATAAAGTGTCCTACAGGTTTCTTGGTTCGAGCACTCAAACCTGCCTGCATCAAGAAACTATCTGTTATGGTTTGGTTATTCGTGAGATTGATTCCGTCGCTTGAAGCAACCAATATCGCATTTTTGCGTGGGTCGTTAATGTAGTTGATAAGTCCTCCAAATGATGCTCCATGAAGAATTTTGCCATACATACGCTGTCGTATTTTGTAGTTTAACTTTGATTTTTTGATTCGTCATTGTCTTCTTTCTCTTTGATTTTGAGACGAGCTTGATGGAGAATAGCATTGACTCCATCAAGGGCTTCGTTGGCTTTGTCTGCAATGGTCATAAGCCCTGCTTGGTAAGCAAGCTTAACCAAGGTATTGATATTCGTTCCAAGATTATTCAAACCTCTTATCTCTTTCATCAACTCCTTCGAAACAGGTTGGCGCACGATGGCATGAAGTGCGCCTTCACGAATGTAGGTACTTATGGGCATCTCTCCAGCCTTACGTTTGATACGGATAAACTGTTTTGGTGTGAAACGAACTGGTATGGGCTTGCCATACTTTTCCTCTTCAGGGAGAGGCTTGCGCCCTCCTGGATTGTTGATAACATGTTTTGCCATTATATTTAATTCTTTCTTATTTCAGTTCTTGAGGGGCAAGTTTCTCAATAGGTATTGACCTTTGCCATATGCTTGATAGGCAAAGGCAATAGCACAATCGGGTATACCGATTGGAATAGTTTTCGTATATCGAAAACACAAACTTGCTCCCGAAAGAACTTCCCTAAATGATTACACTTGTTTTTGACTATTGTAGAAACCTAATTTACCGCTTGAAACCACAACTCAGAACAAGCCCTTGACTATTCATCCTTTTACAAAGGAACTCGTTCAAGTCTTTAGCTTCTCCATATTCCTCAGAAGCATCTATCACATTGCCCTTGCACAAAATCCTGATTTGTTCTGTGGCATCGTGTCCAGCTTTGTCGTTGTCCAAATGACAATAGACGGTGTCATATCTGTTCAAGTAGTCTATTGACTTGGGAACATTGATAACTGAATTAAGGACAATGGCATCGCAGTCTCCATGTAATACCACATAGGACAAGAAGTCGATGAATCCTTCAAACACATGACAATCTTTGTTGCCTTTGGATATGACCGAAATGTCTTTTGGTGAGATGCACCCCTTGAAGTAAGCATTACGAATCTCGTAACCTCCAGAGCGGTTAGGAAAACCTACGGCAAAGTAATTCTTGTCGTGGTTTCGGTAATGTACCTCCTTGCAATATTGGCTTGCCACTTGCTGAGCAATACTACGTTTTCCGAGGTATCTCAACAGGGCAGAATTACCCAAACTCTTTACTTCAACATTGCTGAAAGTTTCAGAGCCTTCCCTTGTCGTTTTGGGAGTTGAGGGAAACGAAGTCCTAATGCCGCTAAGATGATGAAGATAATTCTGAAAGTTATTTGGATGGTACAGTAAATTGACCAAAGTAGCAAGTCCACCACCTTTACCCAAACCAAAATCATACCACACATTTTTATCCACATTAACCTTGAAAGATGCAGTATTCTCATTATGCAATGGTGACAGATACCACCAATTAGTCCCTTTCTTTGAAATCGGCAGATAACCTTTTTCTGCAAGGAAATCTGCTATTTGTATATGCTTATTATCGAATGTATTCATCGTTAATTTGTTGTTGAGTTGTTGAATTGTTGAGTTAGGATGATGAAAAGAGAAAATCGTTGAGCTACTGTTGACCATATTGTTGAGCCGTAAATGCTTATGCCACAATGTATATGTTCTTCTTTTCATCATTTCAACAAATCAACAGAGATTATATGTTTAATGATTCTATGAACTCCTTAGTCACAGTATAATAACGTCCCACCCGACTCACTGCACCAAATTTTGTTGGCTTAGAGTAGTCGTATTGGTATGTCGTATATGAAAGTGCATTTGGAGCCGGCTTCAAACGCCATAACTCCTTCACTACTTTGCGAATATGCCACAATTCCACCTTTACCCCATTAATCGAAAGCAATGGCAGCAGGTCTTGTGGTATAAATGAAACCTTGTCCACTTTCTGACATTCCATAATGCTGCGCAATAACTCTACGAGATCAATCTCCGTATGGTTGCGGTTGCATTGCATGATGCGTTCCAAAGCATCCGTATGAATAAGCGTTGGATTGAACCACATACGACTCTCTTTAGTGCTATATAGTGCCCGATGTTGCAAGTAATACAAGAAAGCTGGAATTTGCGCTTTCAACTTCTGCAAGAAGTTCGTATCATCGCTTTCCAACGGCATTATCTTACGCACCCAATAACGTGTCTCTCCTGTATCAATGATAACTGGGAAAAGCTCATTATTGGAGCACAAGACGAATTTGGCGAAGAAATTCACTTCTTGTCTGTCCTTACCTTTAGCTTCAACCTTGTATGTCTGTGCTGTGCTCAAATTCTTTAGGCGTTCTGAGTCTTCTCGTCGGCATAGCAGCACCTCGTCAACAACAATAAGTAACTTACCTGCCCAATCCGCATTAAATTGGCTTCGAAAGTCCTCATTGGTATTGAAAGTTACATTGTCTTCAAACACCGCCTTGAGAAAATTCAAGAAAGTAGTCTTGCCTGTATTGCGCTCTTCTGATACCAATAGTAATATTGGTAACTTCTGCGTAGGTTTGGCATAGAGCAACTGCATGTAATCCATCCCTAACTCAAATTGTTCACCAAAGATATGGTGTATCAGCTTCATAATGTCTGGAAACTCTCCTTCTGATGGTATGTGGTCAATGGGCTCATACAAATTGTAGAAACCGCCAATCTCTTTATGATAATCGGTATGGCTGGGTACAGTACAAAAACCGTCATATTTCCGAATTGGTGGCGTATTGTTCTTGCCATAATCCTGTCGGATAGTACCAAAGCTCCATGGGATGCGACGCAATGTGCAAGTACCATTAGCTAAAGGTTGTTGGGCAATCTTGTACAGACAAGTACCCACTCTGATATATTCTTCCTTATTTCCTTCCATAACGCTTGTTGTTTATAAAAGCCATGGCTTCGTTCTCCAAATCTGCTTCCGATTTTCGATAAGTACCTTCTCTTAACCACTCCTCAATTTCTTTCTTGTTGAATATGATACTCTTTCCCTTTTTATGAAATGGTATTTTTCTTGCACTCGTCCAACCATAAATGGTCTGTTCTGCCGGGTGAGTAGGCAAAAACTCTATGAGATCAGCTACATTGAACCATTGCTGTTCTTCACTCTTCTTTGGTGGTATCAGTTTGTCCACCTTATCACCCAACTCATTAAGTTTGGCATACATGACAGCCAACATCTGAGGCATGTCATTAAACGTGATGTTTTCTTGTTGCATATTTATCAATATTTGTTTCTGTGTGCAAAGGTACATTTACGTTTGTGTGGCAATACGTGGGGCTTTGTGGGGATATAAAAATGACAGATGCGCTATTCACTTGATAATAAGTGAATAACGCATCTGCCAATAGTTAAACAGTGTAAGTTTTGTGGAAAAGCGTGGAATGGTGGGGATATCCACACTTAGTAACTCCTTTTTATGGATTCATCTATTATTTCTTTGTATTCTTTGTTCTTTTCCGAAACTCCAACACTAAGGAAATCTTTATGATGTTTGTCGTAATACTCTGGAGATATATCGCATAGTTCCAACATACTTTCAATCCAATGCTTTGGGGAATCTGACAAAGCTATGGTGTGTGAAACAGCAAACAACATATAGCAAATACGTTGTTTTTGTCGAGGCAGTGGATGGACTTTGGCTTTATCTAATTTGAGATTCAAAAAATTGATGAAGTCGCTTGCGGGCATGTGCTTGAACTGCTTGCCATTACAGGTCTGATAAACCCCTACACAAACGCCAAGGTCGACAATATCCCTCAACTGAGCTATTTCTTTCAGTATTAAAGATTTATCAATCATGTCTATACCTCCTTCTCCAAGTATTCTCCATTTTTTAGGATGACATCTACTAATTTTGATATTTTACGAATCAGCAACTCCAGAAATTGCATCTCAAAATAATGCACCTGTCCACACTTCAATTGCTCCTGCCTATATATGCCATATAGTTCTTCTCCTTGCCTATGCGCTTCATCGTATGCCAACTTTATATTGTCGCACTGTGCATCCAATGTCTTGAAGTCCTCTGAATTAAAATCCATCATATCAAGTCTGTTACTTTCAGTTTGATACTTTCTCCACAGATTCGTTGCTTTATCTTTGGCCGCATCCCATCTCTCTTTATATTCTTTCAAGTGAGACTGCTCCATATTTATGAAGTCCAATGCGTTCCAAGCACTCAAATCAAGAGAGACAAACTTATCCACCTCCTTCTTTAAGCCTATAGCGCTTTCATAGAGGGATTTTCCGTCTTGACGTGCCAAATTCTCAACATCATCAATGATGCCGTTGGTGTTCTGATAATCGTGATAGAATTGTGCTATCACACAAGCATCGGCAAATGTAATGTCTGATACATTTGTCCGTGATGCTATGATATGGTTTACTCTTTGTAAACGCTTGAATATTTCTTCAATTATGTTTGCCATATATAATACAGGTGAATATGTTACTTGATAGCAGCCAAATCTATCTTGATTGCATCGGCTGCATTCTCTTTCTTTTCATCTACAACTTTTGTGTATCTCTGCGTTGTACGAACATTGGTATGTCCCAACATCTTACTTACCGTGAAAATGTCTGTGCCATTGCTCAGCTGGAGCGTAGCATAAGTATGGCGGAAGCAATGGAAAGTGATATGCTTAGTGATTCCAGATGCTTCAATCCATCTTGACAAAGGTTTGGAAATCCAGGATGGGGCAGGCAGACCTTCAAATACTAATTGGTCAGGATGCCCGGGTTCTCCACATAGATCATACGCTTGCTCAGAAATAGGCATGTACTCAACGCCCTTTGTCTTCTTTTGGTCGAAGTTGATGCGATAGTGAATACCTTCCTTTGTCAACTCCTTCCATGTCATTTTCATAATGTCGCAATGTCGAAGACCTGTCAAAGCAGAGAATAGGGCTGCACGTTTGATAGTGGCATTATCGCATGGTGTACAAACCAATCGGTTAAGTTCCTCTAAGGTAAGATGCTCCCTTCTTGCCTCTTTCTCTTTTATACCTTTTATCTTAGCTGCAATATCAGATACAAAATATCCATCAACAAACGCTTGCTTTAATCCAGCCTTGAATATTGCGAAATAAGTGGAAGCCGTATTTTGTGAGATTGTACCTTTCTTGTTGCCCCCTTGTGGAGCATCCAACAGGAACAACCTAAAATCCTCAACCAGCTTTGTGTCTATGTTGGCAAAGATCATAGGCTGATTGTCGGTAAAGATGAGCATCAGTGCATATACACGATTCCAATTTACGATAATAGAGTCAGAACTATTCCTGTGCCGAATATCTATTATACTCTTGAAATAGGTAATGAAATCACATTGCGATTTTTCTTTCTGTTCCAATAAAGAGGCTTCTGATTCAGAGTAAAGTCCTATGGTATCATATTCCTTTTGTCTAATAGCCCTGACCTTATCTGCATAGATGCATGATTCTTGGTCAAGCTCCGACTTGCAGAGGATGACACCATTGACATCACGTTTCGGCTTATATGTTACACTTCCGTCAGAAGCTGTTCTTGCAGTTCTGCTTTTGTCCCATATCGGAGTGGTTATAGTACGGTTGACATACTCGCGCACTCGCTGTGGCTTGCCACCGTTTTTGCAGATAACTGGATATGACTCTATGTAAAGATACCATTCCTTGCGAAACTCTGCCTTGCGAAGTTTCACGGAAACACGGGTGTGGGATAGAGATTTCTTCATAGGGATGCTTATTTATAGAGATTGTCTATTTCTTTTTTGGGTACATATACGAAATTGCCGATTTGCCGAGTCGGAATTGAAAACTTTCTGATTTGAAGATAGAGTGTACTATCATTCATATGATATTTCTCACACGCTTGCTGTATCGTGTAGCAATCCTTTGGTTCCAAACTATACAGCTTGGGAATGGGCTTGGGCTGCTTCTTAAGCAAGCTCTTCCTTAGAGGGTACATTTCCATAAGCGTTTCTTTACTTACCCGTGTTTGACGTTGCCCGACATTCACACTTGGAATAACACCCTTGCGTATTAAACGATAAAGCGTTTCCTTGCTGATGCCAAACATGGAATATGCTTCAGGTACAGTTATGTATTCCTGGTCTTTTGGGATAGCTTTGGCTATGGCATCCAAACGCTCATTTCTTTTCTCTTCATCTTTTCTGCGTTTAAATGCAACTTTAGAACATCTTGATGAGCAATACCAAGACGTGATGGTCTTTGCGACGAATGGCTCACCGCAAATCTTGCATTTTCTTGTTATCTCAAACTTTGCTGCACCCATACAGTTCTGTTTTATTATTACTAATATTATTAAGTGTCACATTATCTACCAATAAGTGTTGGTACAGATATGGCACAAAAATACAGCTAATATCCGAATATAACGAAAGAAATACAAAGTTTAACTAAAAAGAAAATCCGCATAACTCATTGAGCTATGCGGATTTATCTATCTATACCTTTCGGTAATTATCTATACTTACTTAACCTCCTCGAAATCTGCCTCTTGTATATTTTCGTCGCCCTGAGCGTTGCCGCCAGCCTGCTGCTGAGCACCAGCCTGTGCGCCACCCTGATACATCTGGGCAGAAGCTGCCTGCATTACGTTGTTGAGGTTGGCGATGGCTGTGTCGATAGCTGCTACGTCAGCTGCCTTGTGGGCATCCTTAAGCTGCTGGAGGGCCTGCTCGATACCTGGCTTCTTGTCTGCAGGAATCTTGTCACCATTATCCTTGAGGAAGTTCTCGGTGGTGAAGATCATAGAGTCAGCCTGATTGAGCTTGTCAATCTTCTCGCGCTCGGCCTTGTCTGAAGCAGCGTTCTGCTCAGCCTCAGCCTTCATGCGGTCGATTTCCTCCTTGCTCAAGCCAGAAGAAGCCTCGATGCGGATAGCCTGCTCCTTGCCTGTAGCCTTATCTTTTGCAGATACGTTGAGGATACCGTTGGCATCGATGTCGAATGTAACCTCAATCTGAGGAACACCACGACGAGCCGGAGCAATTCCCTCAAGGTTGAATTGACCGATTGACTTGTTCTGTGAAGCCATTGGACGCTCGCCCTGAAGTACGTGGATGGTTACGGCTGTCTGGTTATCAACAGCTGTTGAGAATACCTCACTCTTCTTTGCAGGGATAGTTGTGTTTGCGTCGATAAGCTTTGTCATTACACCACCCATAGTCTCGATACCGAGAGTAAGAGGAGTAACGTCGAGCAATACGATGTCGCCTACACCGCTCTCCTTGTTAAGGATAGCACCCTGGATAGAAGCACCTACGGCTACAACCTCATCTGGATTAACACCCTTGGAAGGCTCCTTGCCGAAGTAGTTCTTAACGAGAGTCTGAACAGCAGGTATACGGCTTGAACCACCTACGAGGATAACCTCGTCGATATCGCTTGTCTGGAGATTAGCGTCGCGCATTGCGTTCTGGCAAGGAACGAGGCAAGCCTGGATAAGGTTATGTGCAAGCTGCTCGAACTGTGAACGAGTCAAGGTCTTAACCAAGTGCTTTGGCACACCACCCTCGGCTGAGATATATGGCAAGTTGATCTCGGTAGAAGTTGTGCTTGAAAGCTCAATCTTAGCCTTCTCGGCTGCCTCCTTAAGACGCTGCATTGCCATTGGGTCCTTAGAGAGGTCGATACCCTCGTCGGCCTTGAAGCCATTAACAAGCCAGTCGATGATAACCTGGTCGAAGTCGTCGCCACCGAGGTGAGTATCACCATTGGTAGAGAGCACCTCAAACACACCGCCACCGAACTCAAGGATTGAGATATCGAATGTACCGCCACCGAGGTCGAATACAGCAATCTTCATATCCTTGTTAGCCTTGTCTACACCATAAGCAAGAGCAGCTGCAGTAGGCTCGTTAACGATACGACGAACGTTGAGACCTGCAATCTGACCAGCCTCCTTAGTAGCCTGACGCTGTGAGTCAGAGAAGTAAGCCGGAACTGTGATAACTGCGTCTGTTACCTCCTGACCGAGATAATCCTCGGCGGTCTTCTTCATCTTCTGAAGTACCATAGCCGAGATTTCCTGCGGAGTATACTTGCGGCCTTCGATGTCTACACGTGGGTAGCCACCCTCGTTTACAACACTAAACGGAACACGAGTAACCTCCTTAGAGCACTGCTCATAGGTCTCACCCATGAAGCGCTTGATTGAATATACGGTGTTCTTAGGGTTAGTGATAGCCTGACGCTTTGCAGGATCGCCTACCTTACGCTCACCGTCCTTTACGAAACCAACGATTGAAGGAGTTGTGCGCTTGCCTTCGCTGTTGGCGATTACTACTGGTTCGTTGCCCTCAAAAACGGCAACACAAGAGTTTGTAGTACCTAAGTCGATTCCAATAATCTTTCCCATAGTTGTATTTTTTTTATTTTTTATTTCTTGTTTGTTAATTAATACGGCGAACGCATCATCTGTTTAATACTTTCGTATTTCAGAACTGCGTTCGCCGTATAATATACAAATGGTGTGCCAAAAACAAATCTACTTAGAAATATCTGACAAATATAATCGGTCGATACCTGTCATTATGGCATAAATTAGTAGAAATAGCGGTTTTGTATGACAATTATGTACTAAAAACTCTCATCTAACACTTATAGTCTGAAGCCAACACCCACTGTGAATGGGTGCCATTCGGGAGCATACTTGGTGCGTAACAATGGTGTAAGGGCAGTGCGGGCGTACAGCATAAAGAATCCGTAGCCTACACGTGGCTCAAGGTTTATGCCTACCGGATTCATATTGACGTCCCTCGTCAGTGTGTGTCTTTTGCCCAATTTATAGCGTGAGCGTTCGTGGGTACGAAACTCGATAGACGGTCCGAAGGCTGCATATACATCGTCGCCACCTATTCTGCTCGACCATTCAAGCATGATTGGTATACGCAAAGCCCAGTAACTTAAGTAGCTTTTGGATGGCCGGTTGTCGTCACCCTCTTCGCTCTTGAATGGTTGCATACTTGTTATGCCGTCCACAGTGTTGAGTATATAGTCGGTTCTGAAGTGGTGACTGATAAAGGCTACCGACATAGCCGACGTTAAAGCCCACGAGCTGTTGAGTGGAAATTCAAACGAACATCCATTGATACCCCATTCCATAGATTTGCCGTCGCGTGTGTATATGCCTGCCGATGATGCGCCGAAGGCAGAACCAGCCAAAATGTTTGCACCGAAGAAAAGGCCAGGATAGTGGCTATATTGCTGGCTTTTGCGTTTGTACGATTTTCTTGGGATGAATGGCGATGTGATGTACACCTGTTCCACTTCCTGACCGTCGAGATATTGTGTCTCAAGTGTCTTCTTAAGTTCGGTGCCGTTATTTTTGAACACTTTGATGTTTGTACGCTCACCGGTTTGGCTTATTTCGTACTTCTGTTTGTTGAATACGAAGGTAGTGTCACGTCCATTCTTGTTGGATATAGTGTCATGTGCCGAGTTGTTGTCCTGTGCTAAGGCTATGGCAGGCATTATAGCCAATGCCAAAGCAAATGATTTGATGTTCATAATTATTGTTTATTAAGTTCTTGATATTGATTAAAAGAGTGGTTGTTATTGTTTATCAACCTCTCTTGGTATAGCATATAGTCATAATGTCCTCAGGCGAAAGGTCGCCCTCAATGTATATAACGGCTCCTTTGCCTTTGTTTGTATTGCTAAATAGCACATAGCGGTTTATACCGTTGGCATGTGGCGGCATCATGTAATAGCCGCTTGCTATGCTTCCGTTGTCAATAACCTCGCGTATTTTCTTTGCCGCACGTCTGTCTGTATAAAGATCTTTCTTGATGTCGGCGGCGTATTTGTTGGGGTATGTCAGGCTCTTATATATAATAAGGTGATAGCCACGTAGCTTGGTGTTCTTCATCACCACCATCTTGCAACCCTTCGAATGTCCGTATTGTTGGAATATATTGTTGACGGCGAGACCTTCTTGTGCATTGGCCGTCCCAATGCCTATTAGGATAAGACATAAAGTCAGAGCTGTCCTTATAATTAACAGCGGAGGCTTATGTAGAATATTTAATAGTGTGTGCATAATATAGATATGTTTATAATATTAATAATGTGTACAATCGTATAGCAATGCTGATGGCTCATTGTCTGACGAGCCGTAGATTATTGCATCATATCGAGAGCACTGAAAGGATCTTCGTCCTCGCAAGCAACAATCTCTAACGCGTCGTCTGCCTGTTGTTTTATCACCTTGGGATTGGTATACACCTTTCCGTCTATGACGGCATAGTTTTGCGGCATTGTCTCAGCGTTCTTCCTTATAGCCGGCACAAGCAACACCATTGCTATTGCGGCTGCTGCCACTGCCGAAGCTGTCCAGATGCCGGGCTTGCGTAAGATTTTAAGCCGTGGGGTAGGGTGTAGATTATGGTTTGTCGTCTTTTCTTCAGTTGCAGCCCATTTTGTTACGTCCGATGTAAGGCGCTCTTCGTCTACAAAACTAAACATAGCACGCAGTGGACGCCACTCCTCCGGCACGTCCTCCCCGGCGAGTCGGAACCACGTGCGCAGTGTGGCCTCTTCCTCATTGGTGGTTTCTCCCGACATATAGCGTTCAATGAGCGTGCGTATGTCGTTTTTTTGTGTACTGTTATTGATGTTCTTTATCATAGCTTGGTTCCTTTCATCATTATTTTAATGTATGTTTCGCGTATCTTGGTTCGTGCTCTCGACAGATTGCGGCGCAGGTTGTCGGCAGTACAACCCGTTATCTGCATAATCTCGTCAGCGGTGTAGCCTTCTATCTCCTTCATCTTGAATATCTGCTGTTGCAATGGCGGCAGTTGGCTAACGATTTGTCGTATAAGCCTTGCTTCGTCGCGCAGTTCGGTGCTTCGGTCGTCCACGGCTATGTCTATCCGGTCGGGCATTGCTGCCGTATGGCTCTCGTGTCGCTGCTGGTCGAGAAAGAGGTTTCGCGCCATAGTTATGGCAAGCGATTTCAGCTTGTCGCCCGCTTCAAGTTGTTCGCGCTTGTTCCAAAGGCGCAGCATAACCTCCTGCACAAGGTCTTCGGCATTGTCTGCCGACCCTGTGACACTCAGCGCATAGCTTAAAAGCTCGGTGCGCATGGGCAGGACGATATGGTTGAATTCGTTTATTTTCATAACTGATACATACATATAACGTATGAAGTGGCTAAATCGGACATCGAAATGGTGAAAAAAGTATGATTTAAGCGATAAAAGTTGTAAAACACTCGAAAACCGCCCTTTTTTTATTAACTTTGTACAATTTGAGATTCAACATCAGATTATTAGATAATAACCAACCAATAAATGGGCAAAGGAAAACTGGCGAAGTTCGCCGATATGGAAAGATACGAGAACGTGTTTCAGTATCCGTTCTCTGTAGCCGACAATGTGCCGTTCGAAATGAAGGGACATTGGCGTGATATGTATTTCAAAAACTCTAACCCTATAGTGCTGGAGCTTGGCTGCGGCAAGGGCGAGTATACCGTAGGACTTGCAAAGATGTTCCCCAACATCAACTTCATTGGTGTCGACATCAAGGGCGCACGTATGTGGACGGGTGCAACACAGGCTCTTGAAGAGGGCTTGAAGAATGTTGCGTTCCTGCGAACCAACATCGAGATAATCGACCGCTTCTTCTCAGAGGGCGAGGTGCAAGAGATATGGCTCACCTTCAGCGACCCGCAGATGAAGAATCCGCGCAAGCGTCTTACCTCTACATTCTTTATGGAGCGCTACCGCCACTTCCTTCAGGACGGCGGCACCATACATCTTAAGACCGACTCCAACTTCCTCTTCACCTACACCACATATATGCAGCAGCACAACAATCTGCCGTTGCTGTTCCGTACAGATGACCTCTACCATACCGAGGGACTTGACCCGCAAACACATGAAATCCTCGGCATCCAGACCTATTACGAGAGTATGTGGATAGAGCGCGGGCTCAACATAAAGTACATCAAGTTCTCATTGCCTAAGGAAGGCAAGCTTACAGAGCCTGAGGTGGAGATTCCGCTTGACGAGTATCGCAGCTATAATCGTGACAAGCGAAGCCCAAAAACAACGGCATTGTAATCAAAACTCAAAATTCAAAACTCTATATAATGACATTATATCCTAAACTCATAATGGATGCGCTTGCAACCGTAACCTATCCCGGCAACAAGAAGAACCTTGTTGAGGCTGATATGGTGGCCGACAATCTGCGCATCGACGGAATGAAGGTGTCGTTCTCGCTCGTGTTTCCACGAGACACCGACCCCTTCCTCAAGTCAACAGTAAAGGCAGCCGAGGCTGCCATCCACTACCACGTGTCAAAGGACGTGGAGGTGACAATAAGCACCGAATTTCTTTCAAAGCCTCGTCCAGAGGTAGGCAAGCTTCTGCCTAACGTCAAGAACGTCATTGCCGTAAGCTCAGGCAAGGGTGGAGTAGGCAAGAGCACCGTAGCAGCCAACCTCGCCATTGCCTTGGCACGCCTTGGCTACAAGGTGGGCCTGTTGGATTGCGACATCTTCGGTCCGTCTGTTCCTAAGATGTTTCAGGTAGAAGACGCACGTCCATACGCTGTAAAGAAGGACGGACGCGACCTTATCGAGCCAATCGAAAAGTATGGTATCAAGGTGCTCTCTATCGGGTTCTTCGTCAATCCCGACACCGCAACACTGTGGCGTGGCGGCATGGCATCCAACGCATTGAAGCAGCTCATTGCCGATGCCGACTGGGGAGATCTCGACTATTTCGTACTCGATACTCCTCCAGGAACCAGTGACATCCACCTCACGCTGCTCCAGACACTTGCCATCACAGGTGCCGTCATTGTTTCTACTCCTCAGAATGTGGCTCTTGCCGACGCTCGCAAGGGTATAGATATGTACAGCAACGACAAGGTTAATGTGCCCATCCTCGGATTGGTGGAGAATATGGCATGGTTCACACCTGCCGAATTGCCCGAGAACAAGTACTACATCTTCGGCAAGGAAGGCTGCAAGAATCTTGCAAAGGAGATGAATGTGCCATTGCTTGCCCAGATTCCGCTTGTGCAGAGCATCTGCGAGAACGGCGACAACGGAACCCCTGCCGCCCTCGACAACACATCTATCACTGGTCTCGCCTTCCTCAACCTTGCCCAGGCTGTTGTCACGGTTGTCAATCGCCGCAACAAGGAGCAGGCTCCTACACAAATCGTTAAGACGCACAACTAATTAGTTGCGCGTATCAAGTTGTAACTGACGATATTTTCGTCCATACTCGAAAATCTTGTTAAAGTCGATGCTTTTTTCGTTTATACTCGAAAAAATCATTACTTTTGTGGAAAACTTCGAGTATGGACGAAAATATTGAATCAGTAAAGAGGTACAATCTATGGTTTGACAATACCATTGATTGTGGATTTCCTCGCCCGCTTTATACCGCAAACATCAACCAGTACCTTGGTAACAAGGTGGTAAAGGTGCTTACGGGGCAGCGCCGTGTGGGAAAAAGCTATATATTGCGCCAAACAGCCATGCATCTAATGCGTCAGGGTGTCAGCGGCAATAACATTGTCTTTATCAACCGTGAGCTAACGGCATTTGATTTTATAGAGAATTATAAGGATCTGGATAATTTCATACGTCTGTATCGACAAGAGCTAAAGCCTGAAGGTCGCATCTATATATTTATAGATGAAGTGCAGGATATAGAAGGTTGGGAACGTGTTGTCAACTCGTTATCCCAAGATTTTACAGAGGATTATGAGTTGTTTATAACGGGATCTAATTCAAAAATGTTCTCTGGCGAATTGTCCACACTTCTATCAGGAAGATATGTAGAGTTTCACATATTTCCATTGTCTTACGAGGAATATACGAGTGTTCATCAACTTCCAGTTGGCAAACAAAGCTACATGCAATATATGGCAGATGGAGGATATCCAGAACTTGTGCATTTCCCGTCTTCGGATGTAAAGCGCAATTATATCTCAGGATTGAAGGATACCGTATTGTTGAAAGACATAATACGTCGATATACAATTCGTGATATCCGGCTGCTTGAAGACTTGTTTGCCTATTTGGTTAACAATTCCTCCAATCTGCTCTCTATAACCAATATCACCAACTTCATAAAGAGTAAAGGACGCAAAACATCTTATGATACGGTGTCGGCATATTTGGGATATATAGAAGAGGTTTATCTTGCCCATCGTGCTTTGCGATACAATATAAAAGGTAAGGAGACACTTTCAGGCAGTTATAAGTATTACATGAACGACCTTTCGTTTAAGAATTATCTCTATGCCGGATTTGGTTATGGAACAGGCTATCTGTTAGAGAACCTTGTCTATTTGGAGCTGTTGCGTCATGGATATGATGTGTATGTAGGTAGTATCAAGGAAAAAGAGGTCGATTTTGTGGCTATCAAGAACGACCGTACCATATATGTACAAGCCACTTATCTGCTTATAGACGAGCATACGATAGAGCGAGAGTATGCTCCATTGGAGCTAATTGCTGATAACTACGAAAAAGTAGTAGTGTCGCTTGACGACTTACAGTTGCCCTCTCGCAATGGTATCAAGCACGTTAGGGCATGGGAACTGTCGCAGATGTTGTAAAGATTACCTATTCCGGATGAATTTATCATCCCTATGTGTTAATAACTTCCCCTTATCTGTTAATATCTGTTGTGCTCGCACACAATCCCTTATTCTATATCAATAAAACGGCTAAAAGATACTAAATAAATGGTGAAATGTTTGCGTACACAGGAAAAGTTAGTACCTTTGCATTGTCAAAAGGTTAATAGATTGTTTAGGTTAGCAGTAATAGATTTAGGTTTTTAGTTATTAGGTTTAAGGTAAATTGAACGATTGTTTAACAGGTA
>OIWV01001877.1_pt1 | contig 16646 bp, 12 predicted proteins | sample 1587751 | NCBI WGS metagenome assembly OIWV01 (sample SAMEA3888913, study PRJEB22519) | human gut metagenome | biome: human gut; feature: human-associated habitat; material: faeces | place: Denmark | collected 2010
ACTCATAAATCTACCCTTAATCGTGTATTGGATGATAGTTGCGGATTTTAGGTTTGAATGATAAAATGTGTATAATTATTAAACAATGATTTCATTTTGTTATGCAAAGGTAACAATAATTTACGTATTATCAAAGCAAGGTTGGCATTAATATATAATAAGGTTAGCTTTAATATACAAACAAGACGTAGCCCCCTCGCTCTGCCTTAGCGAGCGAGGGGGCTACGTCTGGAGTTTTACCCTTTATGCGTCATTATGTCCAGCACCATTTCGTCGGTCTTGTTCATTGCCTCCGCTCCAATGCTGGTAAGATTCTTTATCGATCTGTCGACATCGTCGTCGATGATGCCTTCCACCGAACTTACACACTTGCCCTCTATGGAGAGCAATGCCGAGAGCAGGGCTGTAGACACTCCCGACGATATCTTCAGGGCGCACGAAGGCTTGGCTCCGTCGCATATCATGCCCGTGATATTGGCTATCATGTTCTTAACCGAGTTGCAGATGCGGCAGTAGTCGCCTCCCATCAGATAGGTTATACCGCAGCTCGAGCCTATGCTTGCCACCACACAACCGCAGAGAGCCGACAGCTTGCCGAGGTTCTGCTTTATATATATAGCGGTGAGATGACTGAGGGTGAGTGCGCGGATAAGCTCTTCGTCGGTGTTCTCGTTCTCCTCGGCATACACCACAACGGGGTTGGTGGCGCAGATGCCTTGGTTGCCCGAACCCGAATTGCTCATCACCGGAATCATGGCGCCGCCCATACGGGCATCGCAAGCCAATGCCGTTGCCGATATAATGTGCGAGAAGATGGAGTTGCCAAAGATGCCGTGGCTCATCGGACGGTCTATCGTCTTGCCCAAGCAATGGCCATAGTTGCCCTTCTTCGATTCGGCAGCGGCACGCATATTATAGTCGCGTGTCTTGAGGATGAAGCTTATATCGTCTACCGGGGTGGTCATGGAGAAGTCGTAAACCATACGCATATCCAGTAGGATGTCGTCGTTCTCTGCCTCCTTGCCTGCCGGTTGGCGGTTGTCAAGGACGGTAACGCCATCGCGCTCTACAAACACAAAGTTGGTGTGCGAGTGGGTTATCACGGCAGTTGCCACATGCCCCTCTGCCTCGCAGCGCACCTCCACATACAGCTTCTCGGTGATGCCTGTCTTCAAGCGTATGTCTATATGGTTGCCGTCGATATACCGCTTGCCCTTCTCAAGAGCTTCGGGGGTAAGGTCTTTAAGCACCTCAAGCTGATACTCCGACTTGCCCACAAGCGCTCCCAAAGCCACAGCTATAGGCAGTCCTATCATACCCGTACCGGGGATGCCCACTCCCATGGCGTTCTTCAGGATGTTGGAAGAAAGCAGGACGGTTATCTTCTCGGGACGAAAACCCAACGTCTCGGTGGCACGTGCCACACAGAGCGATACACACATTGGTTCGGTGCAGCCTACAGCTGGCACCACCTCACGATTGATGAGGGCAATAATCTGTTCACGGATTTGTTTGTCGAGCATAAATTTAAGGTATTAAAAGCCCCACCTCTGCCACTGCAGTGGTTGAGGTGAGGCTTTCCATTTATTTTTTGTAATTGTCTATTCCCACTTTCAAGAAGTCCACATACTCGTTTATGTCTTCGTCGTACGAGCGGCTGCCGGTAAGCGGCTTGCCCTCGTTGTCGAGCAGGATGTACATAGGCTGGGTATTTGAGCCGAACTTATGGCGCTGCAAGTAGCTCCACTTGTCGCCCACGGTGCGCAGTGTGCGCTGCGAGCCGTCGGTATCGGTTACGGTCATCGGCTCTGTCAGCGGAGTCTTGTCGTCCACATAGAGCGAGATAAGCACATATTTATTATTGAGCAAATCGGCAACGGTTGCGTCGGTCCAGACGGCAGCCTCCATCTTACGGCAGTTTACACAGCCATATCCGGTGAAGTCGATCATCACTGGCTTGCCCTCCAAACGTGCTGCAGCCATACCTGCCTCGAAGTCGTGGAAGCGTGGATGTACCTCGTTCTTGTAGAGGTTGAAGTCCTGGGTGTTCATCGGCGGAGCAAATGCCGACACTGCCTTAAGCGGCGCGCCCCACAAGCCCGGTATCATATAGAAGGCAAATGCCAACGAGCCAAGGGCGAGGAAGAACTGTGGCACATTGGTGCGGCGGTTCTGGTCGTCGTGCGGGAAGTTGAACATTCCGAGCAGATACAGACCCAACAGCGAGAAGATGGCTATCCAGAGGGCGAGGAAGGTCTCGCGGTCGAGGATGTGCCAGCCGTATGCAAGGTCGGCTACAGAGAGGAACTTAAGTGCGAACGCCAGTTCGATGAAGCCGAGCACTACCTTGAGCACGTTCATCCAGCCACCCGACTTAGGTGCCGACTTCAACAGCGTCGGGAACATTGCAAACAGCGCAAAAGGTATTGCCAATGCTACGGCGAAGCCCAACATACCAATGGTCGGGGCAACGATGCTGCCCTCCGAAGCCACTGCCACAAGCAGGAAGCCGATGATAGGACCTGTGCACGAGAAGCTTACGAGCGACAATGTGAAAGCCATGAGGAAGATGCTGAGCACTCCGCTGGTCTCGTCGCTCTTCTGATCTATCTTGTTGCTCCATGACGATGGCAACGTTATCTCAAACGCTCCGAAGAACGAAGCGGCGAAAACAACAAGCAACAGACAGAAGAGGATGTTGAATATGGCGTTGGTCGAGAGTGCGTTCAAGGCACTCGCGCCAAACAGCAGCGACACTATCAAGCCCAGGGCCACATATATAACGACGATAGACACGCCGTATGTAACAGCCTCACGTATTGCCTTCTTGCGGTCCTTGTTGCGCTTGAGGAAGAAGCTTACGGTCATCGGGATTATCGGCCACACACATGGGGTGAAGAGGGCGAGGAATCCGCCAACCAGTCCGGCAAGGAAGATGTACAGCAGCGAGTTGTTTACGGGCTTGTCATACTTGGCAAGTTCCTTTATCACCGGTGTCCACAGCTTCTGCACCTCGGCGTTGTCCAGTTGGGGAGCGGCTGCAACGGCACTGTCGGCAGACGCTACCGAGTCGACCGCGGCATCCTGGGCAAGGGCGTCCTGGGCTGCATTGGGGTCGAGCACGCCGTCTGTCAAGGCTGCGGCTGCATCATTACCGTTAGCGGCTTTTGCGTCAACTGTATTCGTTTTTGCGTCAGCGGCAGCTGCTTTTGCGTCAACAGCCGGCGACTTTCCATGGAAACTAATATTCACATAAGCCGGAGGTGTACATACCTCGTCACTGCAAGCGCCATATTCGAGGTGCCCCTTAATAGTGTATGTGGGCTTGGTGAACTTGATTTTCTGTACAAACTGAGCCGTCTTCTCAAAGAAGCGCAGCTTCATTTCGAACATCTTGTCGTACTTCGAGATTTCGTTGCCACGTGGCATAAGTCTGCCTACAAGCTCCACACCGTCTTTACTGTCAACACTGAAAGACGCCTCGGTGGGTCCGCCCTCACCAAGGTTGGTCGAGTAGACGTGCCAGCCCGGCTCTATCTTGCCCTCAAACACTATCTCTGCCTCGGCAGTGGAGCCTGTCTTAAGGTGCGACTTAAACTTAACGGGGTCGGACATCTGCGCATTGCAGAACATTGCGACCAACAGGAGCAACGCTAATGACATCGATTTCTTCATAATCTGTATACGGATAAAGGTTATAAAAAAGGTGGTACTCCCACCGGGAATCGAACCCGGATCAAAGGTTTAGGAAACCTCCGTTCTATCCATTGAACTATAGGAGCAGCCTAACACATTAAAGCGCAATCTGACAAAAGGCTCAGATTGTAACTGCAAATTTATTGATTTTTTTCGGATTTGAGAAATATTCTAATAACAAAATACAAAAAAACCAAGTCGAGGCTGCTTGCACTTACCGTCAACTCGGGATTGTAATATATAATATGCGTTTCTGTATTGGTAGGCTTAGCCTTGCCGAAGCAAAGCCTTGTTTAGTTCTTGCAGATGCAAAGATAGGACTAAGTCGACCACAACTCTATAAAAATTGGGAAAAGAACGAAAAACCACTTGTAAAAAGACAATACATTATTACAATTTGGATAAAATAACACAAAACACAGATAAAGTACAAAGAAAACTACTAAATTTGCACTATTACAAACCTTGTCCAAAGAACAACCTCAATTATGACGTCAATACAACTACAAGAATGTTTTGAGACTATCGCGCTATGCGTAGCGTCCATATACCTTACTATATGCGTATGCTTGGCTTTCTTCAAAACGCCGAAGGACGAATTGTATCGTCCCTACCGCCAGTCTAAGCGCATGCTTACTGCCTCATTCGCAGCGATGGCTACCAACTTGATTGTTTGGCGCATCCTAACAACGGGCAACTGGAGCCACTTCAACTATGGCATAGCTATCCTTGACATTGTGCTTTTCTACGTCGAAGAGCTTTTGCTGTGCTATTCGTTCTGCCATATACTCAACAATAGCTTCCTCACAAAGCGTCGCATAGCAAAGGATATGACGCAGCTTGGCATCGCTACCCTTCTGATACTGATGCCTTTAATACCTGCCTTGCGCCCATGGACACATACGTTCTTCGTTGCCGCATTGGTGGTGATGATTGCCAATGTAGCCGAATTGGCTTGGCTCTTCCGTAAGCAATACAAGCTCAACGGCGAGATGCTGGACAACTACTTCACCGACGATATGCACTACTTTGTGCGTTGGACCAACCGAAGCATCTTCCTGCTTATCATCTCGTGGGTTATGGCTATGGCGACGCTCTTCACCAATGTCTACTTCAATCTTGTGTTCCAGGCTTATCTGGTGTCGCTCAATCTGTATATAGCCATCAACTTTGTCAACTTCGTTACACGATACGGCGACATCGCACGTGCCTATCTGCCTGCCGGCGAAGACCCTAAGGACATCGTCATGATGCCTGAAGAGGCAGCTGCAGAGTATGACAACTCGGAGAAGAACACCCTCGAACACCGTATCAATGCCTGGAAAGAGGCTAAGGAGTATGTTGGCTCGCAGTTTACTATAGACGAGCTTGCCACCAAGCTTGGCACCAACAAGAACTATCTGTCCTTCTTCATCAACGAGCGGTATGGCTCCAACTTCAGTGCTTGGGTGTCGAGCCTGCGTATTGCCGAGGCAAAGCAGCTGATGACTGCCAACCCCGACCGCAAGCTTGAGGACATAGCCTACACCGTTGGCTTCTCCTCACCGTCCTACTTCTCTAAAGTGTTCGCCTTCCACGAGGGCATGTCGCCAACGGCTTGGCGTAGGGAGCGTATAACAAACGTATAATATCGGAGTTCGTGTAATGGACGTATAATATATAGTTTGTGTAATGGACGATATGTAATAAATATATTACTTTTATTTGCAATAATGTGATTAATTAATTAACTTTGCAACATGGAAGAGAGCATAATAAGAAATATAATCTTCTCGGACGAGTTCGAAGAATACTACACAGGTATGAACGAACAAATAAAGGAGAAATATGACTATGCTTTACAGATTGTCAGATCACAATATGTCGTCAGTTCAAAAATAGTAAAAAGCTTAGAGAATACAGACTTCTATGAACTCCGAATCTCTATCAGGTCTAACGAATATAGAACGATTCTGTTAGCTGTTGACCACGACAATTTCATACAAAGCAAAAATGTACTTCTACTTAACTCGTTCTTGAAGAAAAACACAAAGCAATACAAAGCTGAAATAAAGAAAGCAGAAAACATTGTAAAACGTTATATGGAGGATTAATTATGTTAAAACTTGACAACAATAAACTTTCTGGTCTCAAAACCTTTGACAACCACTTGCAAGAAAGATATGGAGATGAAAATAGTCCTGAACGCAAGGAGTTTGAAGCTAAGGCCAAGGCTTGGTACTATGCAGAACTACTTAAAGATGAACGCAAACGCCAGAATGTAACACAGAAAGTATTAGCGGAGAAAATCGGAAAGAAACGCGAGTATATATCCTCACTTGAAAAGGGACAAACGGATATGCAACTCTCTACATTCTTACGGATTGCAGACGCCCTCGGTCTGCGCTTTTCATTAGTATTGGGATAGATTAGAGGGTGTGTCAAAAGTTGCAAGTAGTACTTGCCCCGAAGGAGCAATTTGGGCTTACAGCCCGCTTTTCTTGACTTTTGACACACCCCCTCCTACAGGTAGTTGGCATCCAACTGTTTTTATGTTTATAGCCACACCAATAATGGCAACGGCTTCTATTCTTCTTCCACCGTTATATAACGGGTAGTCGACAGCTTTATCTTTTCGCTGTCATAAGCTGCCGGCTTAACCGTTACCGTACAGTTGGACTTATTGGCAGCCGAGTTCCACATCTTGTTCCAAATGGCATCCTTCGACAAATACTGAGGATAGCTATGAACCTCAACAGTTATGCCATCGCCGTAAGCCTCTATCAGCTTCTTTATGTAATCGTGGTTGATGTCGCTTACAGTAATGACAATCTTGTCTGAATTGTGAGCCACCTGAACCTTGATAGGCTTAGTACCCGTAAGCTCATACTCCGAACCCTTGATATACACCTTATTCAACTCGTATTCGTAGGTACGGATAGCAAAGTCGTCCGATGGAACCATATTTTCCTGACCGATAGGAATCTCAACCTTTACCTCGTCAACCAAGTCGCGTATGTGGATAGAAGTCTTTATCTCGTCCCAGTCCTTATGGAGCTGTTCGTGGATATTAACCTCAACATTGCCCTTGTCAAGGCTCTCTACCGGCTCGTCCTTTTTAGAGTTATCAAGGTTCTTGTCCTCGTCAATCTTAATATCAGGTATCTCTGTAACGTCTTTTGTATCAACATCAGTCAGCACACCATCCACATGCCAACCGTTAGACTCGCCCGACTTTGCCACATACCAAATAACCTTAAGCTTGGAATAGTCAAGATTGTCGAACTTGTACATTGTGTTCTTGTTGGCATTTAATATCGACTCAATAGACGGAACATCTGCTAAAGCCTCGGTCACAGCCTTGCCAGTAGAGTCGTAAACATACTGACCTACACTACCGCCAGCATACTTCCAATAAGGATAGTCGAGATCTACTGTGCCTGTATTACCTGCATCCAAGAGCGTATGGCCTGAGCTTGTCTGCGGCCAATAGTATGTCGAAGGGCACGACTCGTATCCCGGAATACGTCTGTCTATACGAATAAAGAAGTGGGCTTGCTTTGTGTTGGTTGACGCTGCGCGCATAATGGCACGAGAAGTACCCGATACGTCCTTGCCCATAACATAAACCTGTGTGGTGCGGTTTGGGGCAGGAGCAGGGTCTATGGTCTGCTCGCCTCCAGTTACATTAGCATCCTCACCACATGATGACAGACACAATACTGCCATCATAAAAAGAATCAGCTTTTTCATAATAATGTTGGTTTTTATACTTAAATCGTTATAGAATACAATATATTTGCAAAGATATGAAAAGTTATTGAATTACACATTAATATACCAGAAAATCTCTATCTCTACCTACTCTCTCCACGGAAACTTGCTGTGCGACCTGCTGTCGGTCGACGCATCGGGGTGCACATAGTAGCCTTTCTCGCTTGGCTTGCCGTCTACAAGCTCCTCCAAGCCACCCTCAGCAGCCTTCTGCTCATGGAACAGCTCCTCGTAATCGGGATCGTGGTCGGATGGCGGCACCACATTAACATCAAAGACAAGAGTTGCCATACCTCGCGGAAGTATATTGCCATATAAACGGATGGCATGCTTAACATAACCCACATTTTTAGACGAGTCGAAGGTGAACGACACTATAAGCGAGTCGTGTGGCGGTATGACGTTAGCATTTAACTTGCCTGCAATGCAACCGCAGGATGGCTGTATGTCGTCAAGCAGCAATGGCGAGTCGCCAATATTACGAAGTATATACGAGAAGTGAAGCTTCTCGCCTGCAACGATGGGATAGTAATGGCGCACTGAGTCGGCAACACTTAAGGCAGTGGGAAGTATACGCTTCTCACAACTCGAGGTTAGCAACGTCAATGCAAACGTCACAGCTGTTGCTAATACACCTAATATGGTTTGGCGCTTTATCATATTCTACTACATTACTTCAATTTCGTCAACAGCAATCGTCGCCCTACCCGAGCGTTCGGCTTTGTTGACCTTTATCTCAACCGGAGCAGATACCTTAACTCCCGAAAGCATAACCTTTACACTATTGCGACCTTCTTTTGCCACCGGCACTGCCTTGCCTGCGAGCTTGCCTCCCTGCCAAACCTCGACACTTGCCGGAGCAAAGATGTGCCACTGGGGTGCCTGGAGGAATGTAAGCTGCAATGTGGCATTACCAGATAATTTGCCTTGTGGAACGGTCAACACCACCTGGGCAGCCGAGTTGAGCACCCAACCTGTGTGATAGTCGGATGCAAAGCCAGCCTTGCCATCGGTCAAGACAGAGAGGTCGGCATATTCGGGGTCGAGCTTGGTTGTGGATGTAAGCGTTGCGCCACGCAGCTTGTTGCCGTTGTTGGCAAGCCACGGCGACGACGTGCGCCACTCGCTGATGTACTTGTCCACCTCGCCAAAGCTCTCACGATAGTTGGCAAGGTCCTTGAAAGCTGTGTGTGCCGATAGCAACGACAGCAGTTCGCCCTTCGTTGCAGCCGATGGAGCTGTGGGCTTAAGGCGCAACAGTTCAAGACGTGTAAAGGCGAGAGCTGTCAACATCTCGTTGATGTTGCGTCGCTCGGTGTCTACCGCCTTGCCCTTGCCTCCGTCGAGCTTATGCCAGAAGGCGTCCAACGCTGCCCCGTCGAGATACGTGTGGGCAGCCTCGCCAATGCCGCTGTACGGATTGAGCGTTGCCTTCTGTGCCTTGTCCTCGAGCGACAGATAGTAGTCGGCATAGATAGGAGCCGTCACAGGATATGCCTTGCCATAGTAGTGGCGCACCAGTTGGGTGATGTCGGCATCCGGATTGAGCATCAGTTGTGCCACGACGTAAGTCTGCACATCGTCAAACGAGGCATAATCGTAACCGCTGCCGTTATAGAACACGCCGTCGACGCCCATCTTCTTGAAGTATTGCAGACGTGACTTGATGTGCTCAAGGCATGGGTATGGCGTGATGTAGTCGTCGAAGTTGCGCATATAATCCCATACATATATATGCTTGGAAGCGTTTTTCCACGATTTCATCGTTGCCTCAAACTTGCGCTGTTCGGCGGTGGAACCGTCCATCTTGGTTTGCAACGGCAGTGCCAGCGTACTTACAAGCACGCCCACATTGTCGGGCAGGCGGTGCTTAGGCGGTGCAGCCGTGGTGGTATAGGATGATGTAAAGAACTGGTGCTTGGGGAAACGGCGTGCCAGTCGCTCCACCATCTTCGTAACAGCTGGTGTAGCCGATGTAGCCGTATTGCCTGCCGCACGACAGGCGGGACACTGGCATACGGTAGAGTTGTCGTTTGGCATAACCGCAAAACGCACGATTTCATCGTTGTTTCCGTCGCCATATTGGTCTATCACATAGGCTTCGTATGCCTTATAAAGCTTCTCGCTTGAGAAGCAGAACTGGCTCTCATCGCGCTTTGCGCCCACCAAGGCGTATGCCTCTTGGGGTATGCCGTCTGTGAAGACCTTGCGCAGGTTGTGTCCCCACAAGCCCCAGTCGAAGTCTACGTTGTGTGTGCCGAGTATCGGCATAAGGTCGGCATTGGTGTTGGAGGGCGAGTAGATGCCACGATATTCAAAGGCGAAGCTGCCGGCGGTGTCCTGGGTGCAGCTAAGCACCGAGGCTGGCAGGTCGTCGGTTGTAAAGCGGCGGTCTTGCTCGGAGGCTGCCGCCATAAACTGATATTGCAGCCACAGCATAGCCTCCGTGGTGCGTGCACGCAGCGTGAGGTGCTGCTCGTCGCGCTCCACGGCATAGTCGGTCGACATCTTGGGGTCGAGGTCGACATTCACTTGCAGCTGACTGCCGTCGGCTGCCTTTGCCGCTATGACGCAATCCTTATCGGTGGCACGCTTCTGGAAATGACTCTTCAGATACGTAGCCCACTTTACGTCGGCTGCATCGTCGGCGTTGGCGGCGCACACTGCATACTCACTATATTGCGTGAAAGGCGGCACGGCAGCCTGTCCACAGCTCGCCATCATCAGCAACGGCATCACAAAGACAGCCGAAAGCGATGAAATGGTTTTTTTTTGCTTAGAATGTAATTGATAGTTGTGCATCTATGTTGAAGAGATTTTTATACTTTATCGTTGAATACTCCGTTTTATTGTACAGTGTACCCATACACTGCTTGTTCTGCGTATAGTATGTATACCACGAGCCGAGCACTCCACAGGTGACGTTCTTCGTCAGACGATACTGTCCGCCAACACCCACCATAGTGTTGAGGTGGTTGAAGGTGCCGGGCATGGCAAAGTCGATCATCGTTACCTCTGGTGCCGAGCCTATGCTGCCCACAACCTGGATGTTGGTCTTGCCGTCGTTAAGCGGATAATACTTGGCTTGTGCCGAGAGATTGAAGTAAAGCTTCGATTTCATCGTATAGGCATCTACCTTCGAGTTGATATAGAAGTCGTCGATGGTCTTGCTCACCCCTACACCGCCACTTATGAGGCTGGTATACGAGTGGTCCCAACGGTCGAACACCCATCCGGCGTCGTCGGCGCCTGCCTCCGACTCCTTCTGCCACTTGAACATCTTCTCGTACGAGTTGATGCGACGGTAGTTGGCGTGTGCCTCCACCTCCCAGTCGTTCTTCATGTTGCGCTGAACTTGAACCGATGCAAATATCTGCGGGAAGTACTTGTTGGCCCATCCGGCTTGTGCCGTAGCTTGCCACTTGTCGCCAAACTTGTGTGTCCACGCTCCTATGAGCTGCACACCGGTGCCTCCCGACGTCTGTTCCTCGGGGTCGGCACCTGCCACAGCGCCATCGCGTCCGGCATAGTTCATCTTTACCGACATGTCGTTCTTGTCGTCGAGCTTGCGTGTATACTCGGCGGTGGCTACGGCTGTAAGCATATCCTGCTCGCCAAAGCGGCCTTGCAGATACTCAAGGTTTATGCCGTTGCGGTGGCCTCTCGACTGTAGAGAGCCGAGATGGCGGTAGAAGTCGGCTGCCTCGGCATAGCCTGGCTGGTAATGCTTCTGGTATACGTATGCCGAATCGTACTGGTGCTTGGCCTCGAAAGCCAATCCCTTGGTATAGAGCAGCGTGCGGTTGTCGCGGTCGAACACCAGTGCAGAGTCGACCACAGCTATGGCAGAGTCGGGCTGATGTGCCTTGATAAGCACGCCTGCCCAGTCGGCGCTATTGGTAGAGAATGCTCTTACGAGCAATGTGTCGCCTGCATAATCGTCTATCGACGAGCGCAGAATATTCACGGCATCGGCAAAGTCGCCGTTGCGATGAAGTATGGTGGCTTGCTTCACGAGGTAGAAGCGGTCGTCGGGGTAGTTGTTGCGGCCCTGAACTACAAGGCGGTCGAAGTCGCTCCAATAGCCAAGCTGTGCCGATGTGTTGACGGCATACTGCAGTCCGCGCTCCGAGGCGGGATAGAGGCTCAGCAGCTCCATGCTTGCCTCGTAAGCCTTCTTGGTGGCGCCGTTGGCCATAAGGTCCTTGATATACGGCGTGGCTATATCCTCGTAGTTGCTTATATACTGATAGCGCAAGAACTCGTCGTCTGCCTTGCCTGCCTCTTCCTTAAGGAAGTTGAGAGCCTGGACTATGCGTCCACGGTGTACAAGGAGGTCGGCTCGCTTGTCTACATAATCAGATCGTGAGGGGAAATTCTCGTGCATAGCCATCAATGCCTCCTCGGCGGCATCGTATCGGCGCAGACCGATGTTGCAGGTATAGATGCGCGAGAAAGCCGACTCGCGTGTCTCGCGGTCGGAAGCGTGCTCCGTTACAAACTTAAGCATAGACAAGGCATCGGCGTATGCACCGTCGTCCATCAGTCGGCGAGCCTGGTCAAGGCGCAGACGGGACAGCGCATCCGCCACCTCCTCGTTGTGCGGACTACGCTCGTACAGACGTGTAAGCAGACCGTTGGCTGTGCGCTCGTTGCCCATGCGCTTGTTGATGATGTATGCCTTGTACAGCAAGTCGGGTGTGTCGCCCCTGCGCTTGCGTGCCTGACCTATGTAGTAGAGGGCGTCCTCGTAGTAGCCGCGCGACATAGAGGTGTTGAGCAGATAGTCGAGCGACTCGTCGCTCTTCGACTGTTCAAACACCTTGCCGTACAAAACGTACGGGTCTTGGTTAGCCTCCATACGTGCGGCGTCCAGCTGCAAGGAGTTGAAGAAGCTCGACAGCTTGCCGCTGTGGTTGCGCTTCATACACAACTTGACGAAAGCCATAGCCTCCGGATATCGGTTTTCTTCTGCCAGGATGCCCGCCTTCTTTATTACAAGAGCGGTGCTTCCGGGTATATTCTGCACTCCGCGGTCGGCAATGTCGATGGCATCCGAACGCTTGCCTTGCTGAAGCAACAGGTTGGAGAGCGACAGATAATACTCTTCACTGGTGGGGTTCTGCTCTACCAAGGCACGTAGCGACTCTATGGTAGCCGTCTTGTCGCCCTTCTTGCGTTCTGCAAGATACTGCTCCTCAAGCCTGCCGGCAAGGTCGCGTTTAAGGGTAGGGTCGTTGGGATAGACCTGGCAGATACGGCGCAGCAGTCGGTCGGCTTCCACATCATTGCCTTGCTTGCGGAAGAGGGCTATCTTGCGGCGCCACAATCCCCTCCTATATGGATTTACCTCCAATAGCTCGTTGACGTAGCAGATGGCGCTGGAGTAGTTCTTTGTCTTCTCCTCCACATCCACAAGCATCTGCTTGGCAAGCACGTTGTCGTTGTTGTCGCGCAGGGCGCGCACCAAGTAGTAGCGTGCATCGTCAAACTGTTGGCGGTGCAGATAGTAGGATCCGGCAAGCTCGTTAAGGCCGGAGATGTCGTTGTAGTGCTCCAGTCCTTCGTCGAGCAGTCGCTTGCCGCCGTTCCAGTCGCCTCGCTTGAATGCCTTGCGCACAGTATGATCATAGTAGTCGGGGGTATGTATATCATTGCTGCGCTGGAAGCCGTCGGCACCCAGCACCACAACGGTAAACGTAACCGCGAGGAGCAGACTAAGAAAGATACTGAATTTACGCATATATTGTTTTGTTTTATTAATTCATTGTCATTACGACACCGCCTTGGTGGGCTTCTTGGCGAATCCCTGACGCGTCATCTCGCCCCATACGATGCGCTGCTTAGTGATAAACTTCAAGTAGCCTCTCAACGAGAAGAGCACGATAAGGGGATGATACACAAATGGCTCAAGCAGTGCCGCAACTATCAGCCGCAGATAGGCAAAGCCCTTCATCTTGGTCTGCGTATAGTCGTAGTAGATAACGACGAGCGACAGCTGCACGCAGAACACGTACATCACGGCGAAGATAATGGCTGCCGTACCCCAGTTTACGCCGCCCGTAAAGGCGAGGTATATGGTCGTTAGCAAACCCACAAACTCTATCACCGGAGCCAACAGCTCGAAGATGAACTGGTGCGGCATGGTGATGAGTCCAAGCTGCCGGTACTTCTTCTTGAACATCATTCGGTAGTACTTGCCAAAGGTCTGTATCAAGCCGTGGCCCCAACGGGTGCGCTGTCGGTTAAGAATCTTGAGGTTGGCGGGACCCTCCGTCCAGCAGCAGGTGTCGGGTATCTGCACCACACGATACTTGCGGTTGAAGTCGCAGCAATAGCCTATCATACGTATCAGCATGTCCTCGTCTTCGGCAAGCGAGTCGCTGGAGTAGCCTCCGGCTGCTATAGCCACCTCGGTGTCGAACATACCGTAGCCACCCGACACGTTAGGCATGGCGTTTATGGCGCTCCACCCCATCTTGCCCACCATGAAGGAGCGCAGATACTCCAACGTCTGGAACAGCGGTATTGGGCTCCACGGTATGCGATACTCTATCAGCTCGCCGTCTTCCACCCTTGAGCCGTTGGACATGTTCATCACACCCGACACGGCTATAACGTCGTTCATCTCTATCATAGGGCGCACACACTTCATAATGGCGTCCTTGGCAAGAATACAGTCTACGTCGGTGTTGATGAAGTAAGGGTAGCGTACAACGTTCAGTCCGCCGTTCACGGCATCCGCCTTGGTACCGCCGTTCACCTTGTCGACCACTCGCAGACGCTGATACTTGGGGTTGGTGGAGGTGAAGAGACGCTTGAAAGGCTTGGCGGATATGCGCATACGATAGTTGTATGGTGTCTCCACAAGGTCGAAGTTGTCTATCATCTCCTGCAAGGTGTTGTCCTTGGAGCCGTCGTTCACGATAACAATCTCAAACTTTGGATAGTCCTGCGACAGCAACGACTTTACGTTGTTCACAATTGTCTTCTCCTCGTTGTAGGCAGGCGCAACGATAGACACGCCCGGTGTATAGGGCGAGTGGCGAAAAATCTGCTTTACATACGAGTCGGACATCGTGTGGTGGTGCTTGCGCTGCTCTGTGTAGGCGAGCCATATCAGCATAACGTAGGATGCGATAAGCGCCAGAGAGTAGAAGAACACCACATAGCCGTAGGTGTATAAGATGATATCTTTTAACATTCGGGGTTGTCTTTATTTTGGGGTGAATTGTCCTTATTTGTGGTTGATTTATTCTATCATTGGGTCTACAAGCACCGCCCTTACTTCCTTGAACAGCAGCAAGTCGTTCTCGTCGGCCGAGCTTTCGAGCAGCTCAAACGTCTCTCGGCTCTCCTCGTTGTACCAGTACATACACATCAGTATGGCAAACTTGGTGGTGGCCACGGTCGACTCGCCGTAGGCTCCCACGTAGAAAGGCAGCGCCTTGCCCGACCGTATGCGCAGGATGGTGTACAGCGTAAGCTCCTTTAGCTCCTCCGTCTGCTGCGAGTAGGCTTGCTCGAGGGCTTGCTCGGCATACGCGAACTTGGCTATGCCCATGCACTGTATGGCGGCGCTGCGGTAGAGCGTATTGTCGGCAGTGATGTAGCATCGCATCTTGTTGATGTCCTCGTACGTGCCCCAGTAGGCCACCTCGCGTATAAGGCACGACTTAAGTTGTGGGTCGGGACAATGGTGTACAATCGGCACGAGCGACGGTATCTCCTTGCCGCCTATCTTTCGGGCTCGCAACATGTGGTGTACCTCGAGGCTGTCCCAAGGTCGATACTCGTAGTCTACATTCTTGTCGATGAAGAACCGGAAGGGTTCGTACTCGCTCAACCATACGTAGAACATACGCACCTCCTTACGCACCATATGGCTCGTGGAGCTTAGCAATCGAACCAAAATCGACTCTGCCACGTCTATCATCAAGAACTGCGACAGCTGCAACGACTTGATGCGGTTGGGATATGAGCCGAAGGTTAGCTCGTTTTCCACGAATCCATAGAGTCCGAACACACGCACAACGGCTTCCACATTGCGGTAGTTGTACACGTCGTACACCTCCGACTTGATCTCGACAAGCAGCCTGCCCACAAAGAACATACGCCAGCCTTTCCAGCCCTCGTCCTTATAGTTGGTAAGCTCAAGCACCTCCTGGTCGGTATAGTTGTGCTTGTCGGCAAATATCTTGAGCAGTATGTCGCCGTAGCGCCGCTTCAGTTTTATATAGAACTTCTCATGGCGCGAGTTCTTGTACTTGTCCAACACGATGCGTATGGTAAGGAACGCCACCATGAGAATACTGAACATAAGCACCGTTACGGATGCCTGAATCACGAAGGGATAGCCCTGAAACACGTAGACCCAACGCAGGAGATAATAGCCCACATACTCGGCACCCGTAAACTCGTAATTATACATACGGGTGCTGATAGTGGCTAATGCAGGCATGGTGCACAGCATAACGGCTAATTGTAAAACAAATCTCTTGCTCATTGGTTGTTTCTGTCTTATACAGGAACCTACGCAGAACGCGGTGCTATGATTTCAATTTCGTTATTGTTTATATATCTAATTTAGGGCTGCATCCCTTATAGGTTTCGCCATAAGGCAGCGGCACTAAGCAGTATACGTCGTTGGTGTTATATATAAGTATATATAATATATAAAGATGTGTATTGCCCGTTTTGCCGAAAATTTTTAGTTGCGACAAGAGGTTGTTATGGGCGAATTTTTGGTGTCTTTCCGAGCATCTCCCGGGCTTAAAGTGTGCCTCTTGGAGCATTGCTCTTTTGCAAAGTTAATAAATATAATTGGAAAGGCAATGCGTCTCGTATAGATATTTTCTGTAAACAATACAAAAAGTATGATATTGTAAAAATAGTGCTCGGAGATGTCAAAATCGTGGTATTCGAGTTGCCACAGGTGGCGAGACATTGCACACCGAGGGCGGTTTTAGGGCTAAATCGGCTATTTTTGCCGATTTCAACGAGGCACGGGGAGTGCACACAGGAACAGGCAAAAAGGAGACGAAAAGCAAAAACCACGATTTCATCGGGAAACACAGGAATACAGGAAGGGCAGACGGGGGAACAGGGTGACGTTGGTTTGGAAACAGGATGGCATCGTCATTAAGGCTTAATTGGTTGGTCATTAAGGCTTAATTGGTCGGTCATTAAGGCTTAAT
>OIWV01001894.1_pt1 | contig 16560 bp, 16 predicted proteins | sample 1587751 | NCBI WGS metagenome assembly OIWV01 (sample SAMEA3888913, study PRJEB22519) | human gut metagenome | biome: human gut; feature: human-associated habitat; material: faeces | place: Denmark | collected 2010
TCCTTCTTTACGGACTCACCGGTGAGACAGAGCTTCCCAAGGCGGTATTGGGCAAACGGATTCCCATGCCCGGCGGCCCTGTCCAGCCAGCGCATGGCCTCCGCTGTGCGCTTCTGGGAAAGGAGCAGTTTTCCGAGAGCGTATTCTGAAAAGTCATTTCCGGCCTCTGCAGATAAGCGAAACCACTGCTCCGCTTTTTCGTGGTCCCGCATGGTGGAGAGATCATCCCGATAGAACTTGCCGATCTGATGCGCCGCCACCGTGTATCCTTCCGCCCAGAGCTGTTCCAGCACTCGGACGGCTTCGGCGTGTTCCTCGTCCAACGCATAGACATCCCGCAGGATCGCTTTGGCGGCACGATAGCGTCGAGCCTGTTCATATACGCTGTTGGATCGATGCTCCTCATGTGCCGTCTCCGGCTCATCTTGCATCTTCTCATCTTCAAAAGTCAGGAGGCCGAGACGAATATTCTCGGCCTCCCGGATGATATCGTTTTTGATCCGGCGGAACTCTTTTTGCTGAGAGAGCGGGAGATGCTCCCGCGGTGTACGGCTGCCATAGCACTCGTTCAACTCATCCCGGATCTGATTCCAGGTCTCATAGCACTTCGCCACTTCCGGCTGCCGGGCCAGCTCATCTACGATGGCGTCCACCAACGCCTTCAGCGGCTTCTTCAGATAGCCATACTGCTTTTTTCCGGTGGTGGTTTCCAGCGCCTGCACCAGCTGGCGCATCTGCTTCTCGATGACGGGGTTGTCGCAGAGCTGATGCTCCATCTTCTGAATCAGCTCCCGCATGGTATCCTGCGCCGCTTCGATCAGCTCTTTATAGGCAACATCCTTCCGCTCGTAGATCTGGAGCATCTCATCACGGAAGATGGTGTTGGTCAGCTTGGAGCGCATGGCCGCAATGCCTTCCCTGGTCAGGAAGCCCTCCTTCGGAGCATCTGACCAGACCATCATGTGGATGTGGGGGTGATGCCCCTCATTGTGGAAGGCCGCATACCAGCGAAAGTGATCAGCCGGTATCTTCATGGCCTTGGACAGATCCTGTGCGTGCATCATGAGCAGGCCGCGCCATGCGTCCGCATTGTCGTACCCCAGACGGGCGGCATCCTCACGGCGCAGGGAGTAGATGATGGTCCACACATTTCCGTCATGGGCTTCCAGCTCGGACATGGCTGCGTCGAGGTCTACCGCGGCAGCGGAGCTGAACAGGCCGTGGGCCCCGCGTCGCTCCACACGGGGGCGGGTGGCAATGTAGGACAGGTATCCGCTCTCAGAATTTATTTCGTGGAGGTTTGCATCCAGCGCCATGGTGATGAAGGCTGATGCGGTACCAAGGGTAGGCGTCTTGCGGTAATCCTCATACTCGAACAGCTCCACGGCATCAGGGAAATCATGCAGGAGCTTTTGGATCAGCTCCCGCTGTCCTTTGGTGACGGGATCGTTGCCGGTCAGCCTCTCCACCCCTTCGCGGGTGGCAATGTACTTCATGTACCCGCCGGCCTTTTCGGATTTGATGTAGCCGCTTTTCTGTACGAGCTTCGCCATGGGTTACACCGACTTCTGGAAGTCCAGCGCATCTTTGAATGAGATGCGTCCGTTGGTGCGTTTCATATCCCGGATGGCGCGTCCCCGCAGACGCTGGTACTCGCCTTCGTCGATATCGGTGTCGTAGGCGATGATCTGCCCCAGCACATTGAGATCCACACCCTGCTTGAACAGGAGCGAGCCCATGCGTCCGGCAAAATTGTCCAGGGTGCCGGTGAGCATGGCGGAGAGTGCTTCGGGCAGGAAGCCGCCGGCGTTCTTCGTGTTCAGATAGCCGATGTAAAACCGGAGCGCATTCTCCACGAATTCGCTCCGGCTGGCGCAGTTGTCGAGGCGCAGGTAGATGTCTACCTTCTCGTCCAGATCCTCAGAGATCCAGAACCCCTTCTTCGTTTTTCTGCTTTCGGACTTCAGTAAAACCACTCCTTTTTTCGTCAAGTCCCCGCTGAGAACCCTTGCCACAGCGGAGCTTTTCCGCATCATAGGGTCCAACAGCTCTTTCCACCCGCCGGATTGTCCCCACTGCGAAAAGCCGGAAACTGCCCGCACTGCGGGCAGAAGTGGGAGAGCCGGGGGCGGCATTGTCCCCGGCTCTTTCTCCTGCTTCGCTTTCGTCAGCTTTCCGCCCTCTTGGAAAGCGGCCCAAATCCCGCCTGTTTCTCCGGGGTGGGGTACACGGTCGGCTACCCGCTGAAAGCCGCACACATCGGCTCACAGGGGGCAACACGGCGCTGAGATGAGTGGTGCCCGGAAGCCGTATGATGCGGCTTCCGGGCACTGCCCAGTTTCCGGTGGTATTCAGCCAACCGATATCTGCTGCCCTGCGGTCTCATCCGGCGTCTTTTCCACCCAGTCCATGAGATTCTGGCACTCCATCAGGGTCATGGCCATGTTGAACAAGGTGCAGCGGTCATCCTTCTCGTTCAGCTGGACAGCGGTTTCGAAGAGGGCTTCCATCACATCGATGCACTCGGTGCCCGTCCAGTTCAGAAGCAGATCTCGCTCGGGCATGATGTGGTTTGCCGGCATACCGTTCGCCGCCGCCGCTGCAGCTGTCCGCTCTTGCTGAATCAGGTTGAGCCACTTGTCGACTTCCGACTGATCCGAGCCCCAAGCTTTCCCGACCAGCTTGATGGCCTGTTCGTACTCCTCCACCTTGGTCTCGGAGCCAGCCAGTGCAATCATAGCCGCAGCTTCCTGTACCAATTTGTCCTGCAAAAATTCAACTTGTTCGTGCTTCATATTCGTACCTCCATACTAAATTTTGCGTTTGGGTGTTCGACACAACAATGTCACACCTGCCTTGGAAAAGCTATCACCATACCCAACGAAAAGCACGCTTGCAAATTGGCAACGGCAACAAAAACGCTCACATCTGCATCTCTGGGGACTCCTGGCTCTGCTCCGACAGATAGTCCGCGCAGCACTCCTCCAGCGTCTGACCCAAGCGGGTCTGACAATAGGCATCCATCTTCGGGAGGAGCAGAGCCTGCTCCTCGGCGCTGAGGCGATACTTGAACGCCTCCTCATCGCCGTTGCCCCGTTGCAGATACATCTCCAGTGTGTCGCAGACACGACGGGCCTCCAGATCGTAGTTGGCATAAATGTTCAGCCAGTCATCATTCTCGGTGGTACAGACATTGGTGCCAAACATCTGATCTGCGTCGAAGCACACCTCCATGTAAAACTCCAGCAGGTTGTCGTTCTGAATAATGTCCTCGGCGAAGGAGATGTCCTCGGCGCAGAGCCGCCGACTGCCGGTGAGGTATTCCGGTTCCGGCTCCTGGTTGAGCGTTCTCTCCTCCAGACGGTCCAGGAAGATCCGCCACCTCTCATCCGGCGCAGCGTTGCCTTTCTTCATGGCGAAGTAGGCGGCGGTGCTCACATCCCGGATTCTGAACCGCTTCCAGCCATCCATGATGTTGACGGCCTCCATATCTCCGCTGTCGAGGTCGATGTCGTAGGCACCCACCACCCGGCCGGTGTTGTCCAGCCGCTCCGACACATAGGAGTCGAACTCCTCCTGAGAGATCCGCTGGGTGCGCAGCAGCGTTTCGACAAAGCGGTGGGGCGCTTCGTCGGGCGGCTTGCGGATGTAGCTGCGCAGACGGCGGGCGACCCGGAGCAGCTCAAGATTTTCCTCGGCCAGAATATAATCGGAGCTGCCGTTCTCCGTGACATGGAAGACAGCGAAGCGCCGTGCGGCCTCCCGAGCCTCCTCCTCCGCATGCTGCTCCGCCCAGAGCTCGTGGCTGATGCGCTCGTATTCCTGCTGAGGAAGCTGGTTGCACATTTCATCAAGGATATTCTCCAGATGCTCCTCCAGCGTTTCCCCCTTCAGTTGTTTGCTCAGAGCGTCGTACCACCGCTCGTCGAGCCAGAGTGTGATCTCACGGCCCCTCATTGCATTCCTCCCATTTCCGGCCCGCACTGCTTCATCTCAGGGTACTCGGTCAGGAGGTGCCACACGCCGTTTGCGTAGTTGGCGCTGTGGACCGCCTGACCAAGAAGATCGTCGGCAGAGAGCGACATCGTGATGCCGGGCACGCCGGGATGCGCCGCGGCGCTCTGGCCGCTCATCAATCCTTCCGCCTGGGCTGCGGTCAGGGGCACAAAGCCACACGGGGTCATCAGGGAAAAGACACCGCCAACATGGGCGGCCAGGAAATCACGAACCGTGCGTGGGCCTGCGTCATCAGTCAGATCCTCCCGAAGCGTCCAGACGCAGTGGAGCAGCTCCTCACCATGGGAGGCATCCAGACCGTTCTCCGCAATCCAGCGGTCTGCCAGCTCATCCAGCGGCTCGTCCAGCCCCAGCAGAAATCTGGCGTCCTCCTCATTGATGGCGTCCTCGATATTGTCACGGATCAACCGTGCGGCGGTGATCTCCTCAGCGGCGTCGATCAGCTGAGAGGGATCGGCCGCCATCCACTGCATGACCCGGCGCTCATAGTCGGTGCTGATCCGCTTCTTCAGCTCCTTCTTGTAATCCATGGCGATCTCATCTTTGTTCACTGGATCACCTCCGGTTCCTGGTCAGGCTTCGGTGCGGCGGCTCTTGGGGTGCGCCGGGGCTTGCTCGGAGCGGCGGCGCTTACATCGCTCTCATCGATATACTCCCGCACAGGGGCGGGCACATATTTTTCATAGAGCTTCACCAGCGCATCCGTCATCTCACGGTCCAGGTCAAGCTCCTTCTTGCCCATATAGCGTTTGAGCGCAGAGAGCTTCTCCTCATCGAAGGTGATGGTCAGGTTCACTTGCTTCATTGGCACTTCCTTTCTCAGTCGTAGTTGATGTATTCGATCTGCAGCCAGTGGGTCCAGCCCCGGCCCTCCAGCTTTGTTTTCACCACACCTTTTTTGGTATTCATAGCTTCGATCACATAACCGTCACCGATGTACACACCGATGTGGCCGTCATGCCAGACAGCGAGGCCGGGGATATCCGGCATGGTGTCGATGGTTCCGGATACTGAGGCGTTATAATACATCTGGTTGGCGCCAAGATCCGGCATCCCGTTGGTTCCATACTCGATAGTCATGGTGTCGGGATTGAGCCATCCGTACCCTTTGATCAGGCCCACGCAGTCTGTGGTTCTGCCGCCCAGCCAGTTAGCGCGAATGAAGTCCGCATAGCTGCCGACGCCGTCAGGGTACTGCTCCAGCTTATAGGCGAAGAGCGAATCGGTGAGGACACTGCCGTATGTTCCCCAGACATAGCCCCAGCCGGACTCCCAGGCGTGGATGGCGTAGGTCACAAGGTCTGCGGCGTTCTTGGTGGTTGGATCGGTGAAGGCTGAGATGTCCAGCTCTATGCTGCTCCCATCCCCTCTGAGATACTCGCCGCTGTAGCTGCCGCCTCCCACGGTACCGGCTATCATGGTATAGATGTGATCGATGTTGCTCTTGTCATCTTCCGTGATCTCTCTGCCCAGATGGGCTTCCAGATTGGCGTAGGCCTGGGACAGAGAGACCGGCATCGCGACGGTGTATTCTTCTTCCTCTGTACTTGTAGTCCCGTCCTCCAGTGTCACTTCTACGGTTCGTGTTCGGGTTTCGGTGGTGTAGAAGCACTCCACGAAGCTGTTCGCCGCCCGTGTGGACGGGGCGTCGTCCCCAAAGCAGAGGGCATAAAAAACAGCCTTGACTCTGATCGGGTCAAGGCTGTTGCCGCTGTCCATCTGCCCGTTGGCAGAGGACACCGCCGAATCCAGAAGAGAAAAGGCCGAGCGCATCTCCTCGATGTGATATCGAAACTCCGCCGGGACTTCTGCGGAGAATTCCGCTCCGTAGAAGCACGCCTCCACCGAGTAGTTGTTATGCTCTGCCCCGCCTGAGCCAAGGGAGCAGAGCAGGGCAATCAAAAGAATGACTGGTGAAAAGACTGCCACCAGAATCCAGCCCACACCTTTCCGGGCCTTTTCGTTGGTAAGCAGCATGGCAGCGGCTTTGGCCACTGCGGCAGCAGAAACAGCCATCAGCGACCACCTGCCGTTCCGAAGAGTTTCTCCTTGTAGGCCGGAGCGTGAACCTCCAGCAGATATCGTTCATTGCCGCACTTGTACAGGCAGACACCGCGCTGGGGGAACTTGATGAGATTGTATTCCGACTCCTCCAGCTGGAGCATATCCATGTAGGACCGCTTGTCGATGGAGCCGGCATTGAACAGAAACTGGTGAGGCGGGATGCTGAACAGGGGTTTGGTCATCTCACGGACGCCCTCCTGATCAAAGTCCTCCAGATTCTGACTGGCCAGAAGCATCGCCGATTCTTTCTTTCGTACACGCTTCAGGCAGTTGCGGATGTACTCGATGGCAGTGGGGTTGGACAGCCAAATATACAGCTCGTCCAGAGCCGCCACGGTATTGCCCACGGTCAGGAGCTTGTCGGACATGAAGGACAGCACATTGAAGAGCATGGCGTTGCGGACATTCTTGGCGGCGCTGAGCATCCCCTTGACGCCGAACACCAAAAAGCGGCTGGAGGTGATGTTGGTATGCCCGTTGAAGAACTGGGCGTCGGCGCCCTTACACATGGAGTGTAGGCCCAGCAGCACCTCCTGCAGGAGCTTCTGGGTGTAGAGATGGTGCTGACCGGCGTCGTAGGTCTTGAACTCCTCCTCAATCAGGTCATAGAGGTCAGAAAGGATGGGATAGTCCTCTGGGCGCATCCGGCTGAAGTTGGTGCGCTCGGTGATGCCGAACTTGTGATACAGCTTGGACAGCATGATCTCGATGGTGTCGATGTGTGCGTCGCTGAAATCCTTGTAGGCCCGGAAAAAGTCCTTCAGGAAAGAGATGTGCTGTGCCAGCAGGGTGCTTTTGCGAAAGGCCTCCGGCGCGTCGGTGGCGTTGGGGTCTCCGCCGTCATCCCAGCACTTGGGTTCCAGCACATTGATGATGTACTGCCCGGCCATCAGGTCTGCGAAGCAGCCGCCCACCGCCTCGCACATCTCCTGCTGTTCATGTTCGGCGTCCAGGCTGATGACGGATTTGCCGGACTCCAGCAGATTCAGGATCAGCAGCTTCATCAGGTAGGACTTGCCCTGGCCGGAGTTGCCCAGGATCAGGATGTTGGCGGAGGTCTTGTCCTCGTCCCGCTGGTCGAAGTCCACCAGAATGTTGCTGCCGTATTTGTCTTTGCCGATGTAGAAGCCTTTGGAGTCCAGCTTACCAGAGTAGTTGAAGGGATAGAGATTCGCCACGCTGGAGGCGGGCAGCACTCGTTCAAACTGGATGCCGAATGTGTTGTGGCCGCAGGGATTGACGCAGCGGAAGCCCTGCTGCTGACGGAGCAGGAGCTTATCTACATTCAGCTTGCTCCGCACCAGCTCCGTCAGCACATCGGTCTGGAGCAGCTTGAGGCTGTTGTAGTCGGATGCGGTCAGCTCGATGTACACGGCGCAGTGGAGCAGAGGCTCACGGTTGCGGTGCATGGTGGCCACCAGGGTCGCCACATCCTGCAGGTTGCTCTCGGCGGTGACCGTCTGTTGCAGGTCGTTGGTGTTGGAGCTGTTCAGGCGGTTCTTGTTGGCGGCGTTCTGAATGATGCGCTTTTCCTCAGCCGGGGTGACCTGCCGGGTGTAGATTCGGAGGGTGACGCCGTCCTTTTCTCCCAGATGACGGAGGATAGCCTGCTCATCCGTGCTGGTCGGATATTCCCTGAGTGCCCACACACATCGGAAAGTGTTGCCGCAGATGAAATGATCCGGCATGAAGCTGACCACAGAGGGGGCAATCATATCCAAAAAGGATTTGATGGACGCCTCCTCACGGCCCTGCGGAACCGGTTTTTTCGCTTTCTTTGCCAAAATGGATGCCTCCTATTCTCCGTGGAGGCATCCCGGCCATGGAGTGGAACACCTCCACGGCCTATGATGAATTGATTTACTCGCCCACGATGACCCAGCGGTCCCCGTCGTAGTCCTCGAACTTCTCAGTGGTCACATTTTGCTCGAAATAAACGCCCAGCATCCGCTTGAGATCCTGCTCGGTGGCGCGGCGGGTGGTAAACCCATTGTCATTGATGCTCTGCTCAATGCGGCTGAGATACGGGAACACATCCGTTTCCTTTTCGCTTCGCAGCCGGATGATGATATAAAACTCCCGGCTGGACGCCATCAGCACCTGGATGCGATCCAAATGCTTGCTGTCCTGCTCCAGAAGCCGCCGGATGGCAGGAAGTTCCTCGCTGCCCATGCGCTCCTGATAGAAGTTTTTGTTTCGCTCAAAGGACTCCTTGGAGTTGAGGGCCAGCATCTCAATTTCCGCCTGCCCCTTGACCACATTCAGCAGGGCGTAGATCCTGGCGCTGATGCTGGAATTGGACAGGACGCTGATGTTGGTGGGCTTGATGATGAAAAAGACCAGGTCGCCCATGCGGGTGGCGATGCAATAGTCCTTGATGCCGTCGATCCCCATGAGCTGCCGGGTCGATTGCGCGGCATTCTCTTTTTTCTTTCTGCTCATAGCTTCATTCCTCCTTTAGGAAAGCAAGGTGGGAAAAAGCCGGTGCAGCGCATGGTGACACAGCAGGTCACCCGTCTGGGGTTCTGGCTGAACCAGTATTTTGCCCTGGCGTTCTTGGCGCTGTAGCAGAGGGACTTCTCGCACAGAAGGCCGCCCACATAGCTTTTCAGCAGGGCCCGCAGGCTGCGGAAGCCATAGTAATATCTGCCGTCCTGGCTGCGGCAGCTCCACTTGTTCTTGGCATCCTGCCAGAAGAAGGCGTTGCGGCACTCCCACCGCTTGCGCTTCCGGCTCCACCGGAGCGTCAGGGAGGCGGACAGATCCCGCTCCTCGATTTCCGGCAGGCCGAAGTTTTCCTCGTTGTCATAGAGTGTGTCGGCGTGGAACATATCACATTCTCCATTCATAGAATTGCTGTTTGGTAATCAGGAAGGCCACTGCATACCGGATAAAATCCAGAATGCTCGTGCCGTCAAAACGGATGCTGAGGAAGGCATAGACTGCCGTCAGCACCAGCGGAATAAAAATTCCGGTCTGTGTCAGCGCCAGGATAGAGACCAAAAGCCCTACGCCAATGACGCCCACATCCCTGAGTTCCCAAAGCCACAGCATGGCCTTGGCAGTCAGATTGTCAGGGTAGATATACAGGGTGGTTCACCTCCAAAAAACAAACCGCCGGGGATATGCTCCCCAGCGGCCGGTGCGGCATATTTATGCTTCGGTCATCTCGGCGGGCTGATTCTGCGCCTCGTACTCAGCCAGCGCCTGCTCGATAAGACCGATGACGAATTCTTTCTGGGTGATTTTTCTGCCGCGCTTTTTTTCTGCGGCAATGAAGTCCTTCAGCCGCTGATCCAGCTCCTCGGTGATCTTGAATGCGAGAGTCTTGGTTTCTGCCATAGTGATTCCTCCTCCTTCGAAGTGTTCTTTGAGTATCAGCTCCACATACTCGCCCAGAGTCTTGAGGCCAAGCTGTTCCTTTTCTGCCACAGCTCTGGCGTGCAGTTCTTCCGGGATCATTCCGCAGAGATTCTTCTTTGCTTCCATGGGTTACTCCTTTCTCTGATTTTGTAAGCAAAGCATACTGCGCCCGGCGGCAAATAGCTATTCACAGAACCCAACGAAGAAGCAAGCTGCAAACGAAGCATAAGCAACAAGCCCGGCTCAGCCGGCGAGAAGCACCAGAGCAATGCCGAAAAGGACATAGTCCACGCATGGAATGGCCACACTGTTATGTTGAGCTTCACATAACAGTGTTTATTGGGACAAAGCCATTATGTTAATGATGGGCACAAAAATGGCATGAATACAAGGCTTCTGGGGATTTTACTGCACATAATACTTCACATTTCAACCTTTAATCATAGCAGCTAAAACCTTTAAAGTAAGGGCTTACTTTTTCCGCTTGTTCAAATAGAATTGTCATTATAATAGGAGAAATTTCTACATGAAGGGCGGTGGGTATATTGCCAAACAAGCTAATCAAAGACCTCATTGACAAAGGTGCAGTAACTCTAAAAGAACAGGGATATTCCATACGCAGTAGAGAATACACCCTATTGACATGGAAGCAATTTCAAGAGTTCTGCAATAAAAAGGGATATGAAACATATTTGCCCTCGCATAAAGATGAATTCATCACAGAACTCGGCAAGTGCACTCCACCTTTAAGGCAGTCCACAATTGACCGCAAAGCCGGAAGCATGAAAATGCTTGATCTGCTTGCCACCAAAGGTACATGGGGAAAGGGGATGCTCAATCCTCTGCAAGAGTTGTTGCCGGAATTCAACTCCTTTCTTGATGCGCAGGAAGAATATCTCATCAAAACCGGTTATTCAGAATGCACCAGAGAAACGATGCGAAATTATATCTCCGTAGTTATGCGGTACTTTCAGAATGCTGGTATAACAAAGCTGGAAGAACTTAACAGCTCACATGTCTCGGCATATCTGCTGACTCTGAGAGGCCATGCAAAAAGTACAGTGCGTTGTGAACTCAGCCGACTGCGGAAGTTCCTGTCGTATCTGTATCTGCTTGGATATACATCCGAAAATCTTGCACCTCATGTACCTGAATATCGTCTGGGACAAGCACAGAGCATAATTAAAATCTGGGAGTCAGAGGAAATCAATGCAGTATTGGAAACCGTGAACAGAGCCAGCCCAAAAGGAAAACGAGACTATGCTTTCATTACTATTGCCGCTGAACTTGGTGTGCGAAGCAAAGATATCTGCAATTTGAAGTTGTCCGATATTGACTGGGAGCTTTGTTCAATCTCCTTTGTGCAAAGCAAGACGGGCAAGCCGAACACACTTCCTCTCAGCGAAAAAGTGGGATCTGCTATTATTGACTACCTGCATATTCGTCCGCAAACAAAATGCGAATACCTGTTTGTCAGTTTGAACCCTCCATATGGCAAGATGAAATCAATCCATTCAGCGTTCCATAGGTATGTCGCGCGTTCAGGGGTAAAAGTGCCAATTCATGCGCATCACGGCCTGCATTCTCTTCGGGCAACCGTTGCGACAAAACTGCTATCTGCCGATGTGTCTCCAGATATCATTTTTTCATTTCTTGGCCATTCGGACCGAGAATCTCTGGGACATTACATCCGTCTGGATATTGAAAACCTGCGTGAATGCGCCCTGTCGTTTGAGGATGGTGATCTCCTATGAGCAGAACTTACGAGTACAGAAGCGGACTGGCAAGTCAAATAAGTGCTTTTATTGCAGAAAAGCGGGCCTGCGGATGTAAGTATGAAAAAGAAGCCAAAACCTTTCAAACATTGGACCGGTTTCTCGTAGAACAAGGAATCAATACTCCAATGTTGCCGGAATTGGTCGTTGAGAAATGGATTGAAAAGCGGCCCAATGAAAAGCGTAAAAATCAAAAATGGCGGCTTAATTTCACAAAACGCTTTGCCAAATATCTTCAATTGAATGGCTATGCCGCGTACTACCCCGAACTTACCATTTCATCTCGAGATGATGCTGACTTTTCTCCCTGCATTTTTACGAGCGATGAGTTGGCACGTATTATGAAATATTTTGAAACGATGGTTCCAAGCAGGCAATGCCCTACTGCGCACCTTGTCTTTCCTTTGCTGTTTAAGACTCTGATCTGCTGTGGATTACGTGCCGGAGAGGCAACCCGGCTCCGTGTAAAAGATGTAGATCTTATAAACGGCGTTTTGCAGATTTGGGAAACAAAGCATGACAAACCAAGATATGTTCCTCTGTCTAAAAGTCTGTGGGCGGACTACGAACAATATTTTGAAGAAATCCATGCGGAAAGTTCTGGTAACAACTATTTCTTCCCCAATCCCCGAAAAAGCTGCTACCATACAACCACAGTCTACAACCGGTTTCGGGATGCGCTATGGCATTGTGGAATTGCGCATAAAGGACGTGGATACGGTCCGAGGGTTCATGACCTTCGTCATACCTTTGCCGTTCGTTCTATGCAAAAGCTGAAAAAATCCAAGAGCGACATCGTGACTACACTTCCATACCTTTCGGCGTATCTCGGCCATTGCAACATGAGTGCGACGCAAATCTATCTGCATTTAACAGCGGAATGTTACCCTGAATTTATTCAAAAGCAGTGCGATTATCTTGGCGATACGATTCCAACGTGGGAGGTGCCGAATGAAAACTGCTGATTTTGCCGCACATTTGACGGAGTTTCTTTCCCATTACCTGCCCGAACTTAAAAATATCAGTACGAACACGATTTCATCATACTGCGATGCATTTCGGCTATTCCTTGGCTATTGCCAGGATGTAGAGGGGATGAGGATTGAAAAGCTTTCCATAGATGATCTGACGCCGGAACTCGTTGACCATTTTTTGCAATGGCTGAGGATAGAGCGAAACAATGGAACCGCGACGCGTAGCCAACGTCTTGCAGCCATCCGCTCATTTGTTAAATACCTGCAGATAAAAGAGCCGCGCCTTTTGCTGAATTTCCAGCAAATACTGGCAATCCCAGTGAAAAGAGCTGAGCGCAAAGCGATTAATCCGTTGACAAAAGAGGCGATTGCGCTGATCCTGCGCCAGCCGGATACATCCACTCTCAGCGGCAGAAGAGATGCCACTATCCTGTGTTTTCTTTATGATACAGCAGCCCGTGTGCAGGAAATCTGTGACTTACGTATTGAAGATGTCCGTCTTGATTATCCTGCAAGTGTCAAGATCCTTGGTAAAGGCAGAAAAACCAGGGTAGTTCCCATTTTGCCGGCAACGGCGCAGAACTTGAAAAAATATCTTACTGAAATGCACATGCTTGCACCGGAAAAAAGTCATCTGCCGCTATTTATGAACCGCAACGGGCAAAAGCTAACTCGTGCAGGGGTTACGTACATCCTGAACAAATATGCCAAGGCCGCTTCAGTGATTGATCCTTCCATACCGGAGAAAATTCCTCCGCATTTGATGCGCCATACTAAAGCAATGCACATTTACGACGCGGATAATGATCTCGTTCATGTGCGCGATTTCCTCGGACATTCCGACATTAAAACTACAGACATATATGCCCGTTCAAGTCTTACAATGAAGCAGAAAGCTCTGGAACGAGTTTCGGATTCTCCAGTTCCCTCAATGCCTTCCTGGCAGAAAAGCCGGAGTACAATGGAGTGGTTGAAAAGTTTTGGGTCTCAAAAAGCATAGCACATTATGTGAAGCAACTGCGCCAGGAATCCTCTCCTGGCGCAGTTTTCACATCTGTTCTTCTCATAACGACCATGATTAAATAAACGCTGTTGCCCAGCGCCTTGTACCGGGAAGAGTCCGATGCGTTGGGAATGTCAGTCCAACCGTCCGGAAAACCTTGGAGCCTTTCACATTCCAGAGGTGTCAGCCTGCGGATGAGCCTTGGCTGATCTGTACCCTGCAGCACCAGATCCGTGGCATCCTTGTGCTGGCGTGCGCTTTGAGTGCTTGTTACCTCTCCATCTTTGAAAATGTCGACTCGCTGTCTGCTGAACACGGCATGGTGATCGGTGGCAGTCAACGTATAGGCGAGGTCTGCTTGGTATCCGATCCCATTGCCGCCGTTTTGAGGCTGCCGGTCAATAGCATTGCCGGTGATGCAAAATACAGTTCCTTGTTGCGCTGGTGGTGCATTGTTCCAAGCAGGGAGTTCAAAAGCAATCGGTGGAGGGTCATCAGAACTGGAATTTTCATCTACAACAAGCGGTTGGTTATTTCCGCCCATGCCGAATGTGGCGGATACTGTCTGTGCCGATTTGACAGGACCGCAGAAACGAGTATCTTGTCCATGGTTATCAAAAACCAGTGGCTGATGCCCGTGTTCCTGAGCTCGAAGCGTCCCTGTGATGTCCAAGCTGCACTCCATCACGCTACCGCCTTGGTCGTTCAGGCATAAGATGGATGGCATACAGTTTCCGCTGGCGCTGCCTTTCAAGGTGGGGGCAAGCTCCTCGCCGTAGCCGATGCTTCCGGCAGAGGCTCCTGCCCCGGCAGAGAAGCCAGCAGTCAGGACACAGGGATACCCCTGACCGGCCTGACCGCCGCCTGCACTCAGAGATGTGTGCCGTTCCGGCGTCAGAAAACAATCGCCGTTGCCTTTGGCCACGACACCCTCCGCGATGAAAGTCTGCTGCTTCATTCCCGGCTGGGCGCCCAACGCTCCGGCCACATCGTGCAGATCTCTGACCTCATCCCGCTGGTTTGCGGCAAAGGCAATCGGCTGGACAAGGCCGTTGCGGCCAGTGGACATCCCGCAGTTCACGCCCAGGGTGGCCGCTGCCGCACCGGTCAGATCACCGTTATAGCCATCGAAGCCCTCGATGCAGCCGTCCTGCTGGCTGGCGTGAGGCGGTTGCTGATTGTGAACCGTATCGGCTGGTGGAGCGACTCCTGACTGAATTTCAAGCGCCTGATTGAGCTTTCGGGGCAGCTCTTTCCCGCGTTCAAAGGCTCTGCGCAGGATGCCCAGGCAGGCTTTCCTGGTCAAATAGTATTTGTCTGGCGGATCGTCCTGCAAAATCTGCGACAAGGAAGATTCTTTTTCTTCTCTGGGGGACACCCCAGTATTGAGCGTCAAGGCATCGCCACGCCAGGGAGAAATCAGTTCCCAGTAGAATTCGCCCAGCAGATTCCCAGCGCCCGGTGTCAGGTCGAGGGATTGAAACACCACTGACTTTAATTCGGACGATCTCCTCGAGGACGATCCGGAAATCCTCTCCTTTTGGGGTTCCGCTGGAGAAGGCTCCTGGAACATTCTCCCACACCATAAATCGAGGTCGTATATCGAGAGCTGCTCGGCCTCGTTGTCTATCCGCATCTCTCATCTCCTTTACGATTCGCACCTGTTCCATAAAAAGGCCGGAGCGTTCTCCGAAGATTCCGGCTCTCGCTCCGGCCACGGACAAATCCTGGTTATTCCGAATTCGGGATAATCAGGATTATGCCGAGGAAATAGTTATTCCGAAGTAATCGCTGCAAACCCTGTAGTACAAGGCGTTACCAGCAAAAACTTCGGAATAACATAATCGGCATATATAGAACAATAGGATTAGAGCAGACCAGATAACTTCAAAATCATTTCCTCGTTATCAGCCCAAATCTCATCCGGTACGGGCTTGGTTCCGCGGACAGCATCAGCTTTCTGAATTGCGGCACGTTTCATCTCTGTATCTGCATGGGCATAGATCATCGTCGTCTCAACCTGTGAGTGACCAAGATATTGAGACAGAAGCACCATGGGCATCCCGGACTGATATAAGTGCATTGCCCGTGTGTGCCGCATCATGTGCGGATGAATGTGTTCCGGGACTTCCGGGCAAACGCTCTTTGCCATTCTTCCATATTTTGCAAAGAACGCGGCTACCGTATCGGGAGACATTTTTTGCTGTGTCCCATGAATCACCGTGAAGAAAAGTGGTGCTTCACTGTGGCAATCTGTGCTCGGATGAAACTTGCGCAGATATTGCTTGCAATGCTGAACCGTTTTACTGAGCAGTGGGACTGTGCGGATTTTGCGCCCTTTTCCGTGCAGATACGCAATCGGGTGTTTTGCGTCAAGGCGCAGATCACAAACTTTCATATCGAGAAGTTCACTGCACCGAGCTGCGGTATCGTACATGAGGATCATGAATACCAGATTCCGCAAATCTTTGGGCTTGGATGTGTCAGGCTGCTGAAGCAGTGCAGTCAATGACGGTTCTGTCAGAAACTCGACGACTCGGCCATGCGCCTCTTTTGAGGGAATATTGCAGGCAGAAAGATACAACGCTGTCTGCGCACAGTCCATCTGTCCGGCAAACTCCAGGAAAGAGCGCAGCGCCATCAAGCGCTGGTTTCTGGTACTGGCGCTACATTTCCGCACGTTTTCCAGCCAAGTCAGGAAGCCAAGAATCGTATCCCGGTCAATACGGGAAAAGGTCAATTCTACAGTTGCAATGCCCTTTCCGTCCCGCATATAGGACACAAAAAGGTTCAGCGTCTGTTTATAGGAGAGAATGGTATTTTCGCTGAGGCAGCGTTGTTTGGGAAGATAGTCCAGCAGAAAGCGCCGAACTGCGTCAAAAAAATCATTCATCGGTTCTCACCTCCGGCAAGATTGCCTCAGCAGAAGAAAATGCTAAGCCGGACATTTCTTCCAGTAAACCGGGAACCAGATGAATGTAATAGTAGGTATCCGAGAGCTGCGCATGTCCCATGTACGCGCTCAGATACGGAAGCATGGCATTTAAATCCTTGCCCTCACGCATCCAATGGTACAGCCGGTGGGTTGCAAAAGTGTGGCGAAAATCATAAAGGCGTGGGGAACGACGTCCAGTTCCGTCAATACCGGCTTTCCTTAAAGTCTGACGAAAGGTCTTTTCCAATCCACGTTTCCCATAATAGCCGCCCTCAGCGTTGGGAAAGAACGGCTCACGCTCCGGCATAACGGCGGAGACAACAGCATTACAATCCGAGAGCATTTCCACCACATCATCCGCCATCATGACTATGCGGCTTCTGTGCTGCTTGCTCTCCATAATATTCAGCCGCCCTTTGTCCAGATCTA
>OIWV01001904.1_pt1 | contig 16469 bp, 17 predicted proteins | sample 1587751 | NCBI WGS metagenome assembly OIWV01 (sample SAMEA3888913, study PRJEB22519) | human gut metagenome | biome: human gut; feature: human-associated habitat; material: faeces | place: Denmark | collected 2010
CCAGTACAGCTGCACCTCCGGCAGCTTCTTTTTCCGCAGCAGGAAGAACAGCAGCAGACCGATGCCGATGAACGCCACGTCCCGCAGCGTCCACAGCCACAGCATAGGCCGCGCCGTCAGGTTTTCAGGGTATAGGTACATAGTTCTCCTCCAAAAGTAAGGCCGCAGGCATACGCCTGCGGCTCTGTGTTCTTATTTCGCATCTCCTGCGTCATTCAGCTCCCGTTCGATGAGGCCCAGGATGAAATCCTTCTGCTTCAGGTTGTTCCTGGCGAGGTAGTCCTTCAGCCGGTTGAAGAGTTCCTCCGACACCTGGAATGCGATGGTGCGGGTGTTGGTGTTCATAGTCTTTGCTCCTCCGTCAAAATGTTCTTTGAGTATGTCCGTGATGTAGTCGGACAGTGTCTGTCTGCGCTGCTCCTGCTCCGCCCGAAGCCGCTGGTGCAGGGACAGTGGGATAGGCGCGCAGAGGTTTTTCTTTTCCTCCATGATGTACTCCTTTCCGCCTCCTGCGAGGCAAGCAAAGCATAGCCGAAGTACGGTTGCAAAGCTATTGACAAGTACAACGAAGAAGCAGGCGCAAACGAAGCGGAATGGACAAGTTTATCCATATCTCTCGCTCTCCTGTATAGCGTCAACCATGCACTTCATCACGAAGTCCACACAGGGGATGGCCACGCTGTTGCCCAGCGCCTTATACCGTGCGCTGTCGGATGCGCCGGGGATGTCCGTCCAGCCGTCGGGGAAGCCCTGCAATCTCTCACACTCCAAGGGCGTCAGACGGCGGATGAGCAGAATGGGCAGATCCTTGTCGCCCATCAGTTCACAGGTATGAAGTATCAGGTCGGTGGCGTCCTTGCTTTGCCGTGCGCTCTGGGTACCGGCGATCTCGTCAGTGGTAAATGCATCCACACGCTGGCGGCGGAACACCGCGTGTCGGTCAAAGCCGGTCAGCGTATAGGATACGTTCTCCTGATACCCAATACCATTTCCGCCGTTCTCCGGTTCGCGGTCTATCGTATTCCCCGCAAGGCAGTAGACCTGCTCCCCCACAAGCGGCACATTGTTACCGCCGGTGCCGCAGCGTGCCGACATGGTAGGTGCTACGTCGCCCATCTGCCGGTAGCGGGCGTCGATACCGTGGTTTTCGAATATCAGCGGCTGATGACCGTATTCTTGCGAACGCAGTGTGCCGCTTATATCCGCAGCGATGTCCATACGCTCTCCGCCCTGGTCGTTGATGCACAGTACGGAGGGCATACTGTTGCCGCTGCTGCCGGCCTTCAGTGTCGGAGCGACACCCTCACGGTATCCGATGCCGCCTGCGCTGGCTCCCGCACCGGCGGAGAAGCTCGCCACGAATGTCTGCATCTGCAAGTTGGAGGTGGCCATCAATGCGCCTGCGGTACTGCCCAGGTCGATGCCCTCATTCCGCTGGTTGATATGGTATGCCTTGATGAGCCCCAGCTGTGCCAGTGTCATCAGGTCTATCATCCGCAGGCCGCTCTGCATTTCCAACGCCAACTTCAGCGTTGCAGGCAACTCCTTCCCGCGCTTCCGCGCTCTACGGAGAATGCCCAGGCAGGCTTTCCGGCTCAAATAATATTTGCGCTGAGGCTGGGGCTCCAAGATCTGCCACAAGGAAGATCCTCTTACGACTCTGGGGCACACCCCAGTATTGAGCGTCGAGGACTCGCCAACATAGGGAGACAAGATCTCCCAATATGGCTGCCCCAGAATATCGCCATCCCCAAGGGTGATTTTCAGGAACATGAATTCCTGATACACCAATTCCGAGTGTTTCTTCCAGGACGACCCGAAAGTCATCTCCCTTTTGCTGCCCGCTGGAGAATGCGCCGGGGACATTTTCCCAGCACATGAATCGGGGGCGAACATGGATACCTGTTCGTCCTCGTAAAACATCTGCATCTCGCATCTCCTTTATGATCCTGATTTGTTCCATAAATAGGCCGGAACGCTCCCCGGCAAGTCCCGCCCTCGCTCCAGCCACAGATAAGTCCTGACAGGGGCTGCCGCCGCAGATAATATCCACAGGCGGCAGCTCGTCCCCGCGCAGCTTTGTGATATCCCCGTAGTGCAGCATCCCCGGCAGGCGTTCCCGTGTGACGCGGATGGGGAAAGCCTCGATCTCGCTGGCCCAAAGGGGCACGACGCCATTGTGGATGGCAGCCAGCGGAAATCCCCCGATGCCATCGAAAAGACTCCCCATGGTGATGATCCTCATTTCGCCGCGGCCACCACCGTCCGTGCCATACTGACCGCGCTCTGTGCCGTGTAGACCGCCGAGGAGATGCTGGCCCGCGTGGTGGTATCCAGCCCGAACGCACCGGCGATACGGGGGATCTCTCCGGCAGAGAGCATGAGTCCCAAGCCCAGCAGCGCGTGATCCTTAAACACCATCAAGCCCGCCACAAGGATAGTGGCCTGCAAAAAAGCCGTGAGACACAGTCCCACGACCTGCTTGCACCACTGTATGAATCCGTCCCCGTAGCCGCGTGGTACGCTGAACATATACAGACTGCCCACCGCGATCTGAACGAGCAAAATACCGCCGCGCTTAAGGTTGGCGAAGAAGACCTTTATGACCGCATAGGCCATCAGCGCAAGGCAGAAGATGACCATAAGTCCGCTGGTCACCGGGCCAAAGCCCCGCAAAATGATTTGCCCGGAGGATGTCAGACTCTCCACGGCGTTGAAATCCTCCAGCGCCGCTTTTGCCGCGTCTCCGATGCTGATTGTCCCAAAGCCGGTGATGCCTGCCGTCAGGTCGGCCTGCAGCGATACCGCCAGCTCATACAAACGCACCGGCACCTGCGAAAAAAGGGATACCGCCAGAAAACCCTTTATGGCATTCAAAGCCGTTTCCTTAACATTGCCGTGGCCACCGGAATATTCCACGCCGCACTCGAAGCAGGCTACCACCAGCCCTATGGCAAACAGTGCCCAGCCCAGATAGGAGAAAAACAACACCACGCTCTGTACCCAGCTCATGGCAAAGAGCTCGGCGCCCATGTTGCCCATCTCCGAAAAGAAATTGCCGAGAAAGCCCACGATCTGGCCGTAGAACCAGTCCACGATCTGACCCAGCACCGTATCGGCTACAAAGTCCCAAATAAAAATAAGCTCTCACCTCCGTAAACGCAGGAAGCACCCCGCCGTCAGCAGGGTGCTTCCTGTTATCGTATTATGTTGCAGGTCACAGCTCCATCTTAAAGCCGTAGTCCTGCGCCCTGTCCTGTTCCACATCCTGTGCCACGTCATCCTCCTGCCGCTGCACCTGTGCCAAGACCATCAGCTGCCCAAGCCGTGAGGAGAATGCAGAGATGATTGCGGTCTTACGGTTCTCATCCATGTACTCACCGGCCTGATCCAGGATGTCGCGGACATCCTGCTCGATGCCGTTCAGTTTACCGAAGTCGATCCAGTCGAAGGAGGTCACCAGCTTGAGCTGCTCCTCATGCGTCTTCTTGAACGGCTTACATTCAATGGTACGGGCAGAGAGTATCTGCGGCGTCAGCTTGTCGTAGCCCATGGATGAGCCACTGTCGAAGACAGGCGCGGCTCCCAGCCACTCCAGTGTATCAACATTGCGGAGCAGGCCAAAGTTGTTCTGACGCCTGTCCTCGTTGGCGATAAGGTAGTCCAGCACGATCATCTGATCCACTGCGTGTTCCATGCCCCTAACGCCCAGCGCCTCACAGCAGTTCAGGTAATGGCGGTAGACCGATGTGCTGTTATCCTTTTTCATGGACTGCATCACGCGCCACGCACTGACCAGTTCCGTGTCCGGCGTAACGAAATCCTCACAGACACTGTAGGGCGTGTCATCATCCCACAGCAGCGTATAGGGCACGTGGGAGATACCCAGTTTCTCCGCCACCAGTGATGCGATCACCTCGTTGAACGGCTGCTGCATAAAGGGATTGCTTCCTGCTTTCAGCAGACACCGCTTCCCGCCGATGATCTTCCACCGCTTTTTCAGATACCCATTGGTCGTGTTGTCTGGGGAACTGAAATCGAAATTCACCGCGTCCGTGGTTTTGCCCAACAGGACGTTACCGATGTCCTCCGAGAAGGGATTTTCGAAGAAGTTGATGCGCTCCCACTGGAGATCACTGCCATAGGGTCTGACCCAATACTGATCCGAGAGGCTCAGGCCGAAGCAGCGCGTCAGCAGCACCTGCGTATTGGGCAGGTTCAGCGTTTCCAGCGCCTTTCGCACACCGGAGCGGCTGGCAGGGATACAGCGGTCGATCCACCATGCATTGAGCGCGGCACGATCCACGCCGTCTCTTTTTGATGCCGTAGCCACCGGAAGATGCTCCGGTCGGTACACCGTGCCGATCCGCTGGATAGAGCTTGTCGCCTCATCCAGCTCCATATCGGCGACAGCGATGTTCTTGTGCATCAGCGTATACTGCATCGTGCCACCTCTTTTCTCTGTCATTTCCATGTTATTTTACCACGCTTTTCGCAAAAAGCCAACCGAAAATTGAACATAGGCACGCTCACACACCCACGATGTCCCAGATGTACAGCGGTGCGGTCAGGGTAAAAACCAGACACGCGAACAGGATGGCCGGCGCTGTCCACTCAAACTGTCCCGTTTTTCGATAGTCAAAATATTCAGTCCCCAGCTTCACAAAGAAGAAAATGGCGAGGATCATATCAATGGCAGGAAATACCACATTGTTGACAACGGTCTTGATCTGCCCTGATGCCGCCGCCCATGTACTTTCCACCGCACCGGCCACATCGCCGCTGCCGGTGGCGTAGGCCGCCACGGAAACCAGCCAGCAGAGCAGTGCCGCTGCGCCGCAGACCAGCACTGCACGTTTCACATATCTCATAGCTTCCTCCTTCACATCGTCATTTCGCCCATGGCGGGCACGCCCTGGTTCTGCCGCAGCTCGGCCAGCTTCTCCGCCGCCCAGTCGGGGATGCACTCGTCGCGGATGATGCCCAGGAACTCAGAGCGATTCCACCTTGTCGTTTCTCCGTCGCCCAGGCAGGTGCAGAGCACCGAGCGGCCACGGGCATGGGGGCGACAGCCAAAACCGCTGAAGGCCAGCCACAGCTGGTTCTCCGGCTGCCAGCAGGATTCCCGCAGCGTGTCCGGTGACAGCACCAGCACGCGACCGGTGAAATCCTGTTCGCCGGAATTGGGTTCGCAATGCTCTGCGCCGAACAGATGCAGCCTTGCCAGCTCCGCTCGGTAGTCACTGGCGAAGCCGTCCAGCACGGCGGGGTGGCTGTTTATGAGGAAGGTATGGCGGTGTCCGCCGTCCTCGGGCACGAAGATGGTGCTGCTCCATCTCTTATTGGTCTCATGGTAGCGTCCGTCATAGGCGTGCAGCTGCAAGGTGTTGGCCAGCACATACCCTACACGCCTATAGCCGTACTGGTCAATGACGCTTTTGGCGCAGCCGTCCTTGAGATGCATTCCGTCAAAGTCCCGATGAATCGCCAGCTCTATCGCCCCGGCACAGGCACAGTTGGTGCGAAAATTGGCACGCCACACCTCCAACTCGCCCCTGTCCCTTGCCTCCTTCGCCGTGTAGGGGTACATTGCCTCATTCGGCAGCATAGACCACATCTCCTTCCTCCAGATAGCATTCCAGCAGGGCCGGGCAGCAGCCGCTATCCAGCAGCAGCTTCCGGATCGGCGCAGGCACGGCATCGAGGTCAAATTCCCTCACGTCCGAATCGCAGTTCTTGCAGCAGGGCATACGACAGGCGTCCAGCAGGGCAGACACAAGCTGCGATGCCGCGTCAAACAGTCCGGCCAGCGCGTCTGCCGTCTGCACCGCTGTCATCTCACGAGGCATAAGCAGCAGAAGGCTGTGCGTCATCTGGGCAGACAGATCTACGCCCGCCATGCCGCATTCTGCCAACTCACTGCCGGGGATGGTCAGGCCGGTCTTGTCCAGTGTCATTTCGTTCTTCATGATAGTTCCTCCTCAAGTTCTCAAAGGTCGTTCCGGGATATGCACCAGTCGGCATATCTTCCCATTGCTGCTGTAATCGCCGAATATCGTCATCTGCGATGCAAAAACACGGGGGTCATAGTTGGTCATGATGTATTCCCGGTATATGTCATTTTTCTTCTTGGATTGGCTGTTGGGACGCTCCACTTCATAAATGAAAAAGTCCTCGTAGAGCCTGCGAATATAGTCGCAGTTGTTATAGGACACCATGGCGAAGCCCCTGTGCTGCGCCAGCACATCATGGAGCCGTTGATGGTCACTGCGTGGGAATTCCACCGCGTAACGCTCCGCCTCATAATAGGGCGGGTCACAATAGACCGTGGTCTGCGGATCATTGTGGGTGGTGATGATGCTCTCGAAATCCTTATTCTCCAGTGCTACATCCTTCAGGCGGTGAGAACACTCCCAAATATCCCGAAAAAACCGCTGTATATCGCAGGAGCTCACACCATAGCTGTCGCCGTTGCCGTTATAGCTGTATCGCTGCAGCTTGTAGATAGCGGCGGCGCGGCGCACATCCGACAGCTCCGCACGGCTTTGCAGCAGCCGCTTGACCTCCTCCGCCTCCGGCGGTGGGAACATCTGCTCTGCCAGCTGCAGCTCCTCATCCAGATACATCTGTGTAAAGTCCTCGCCCTGCAGCTGTCTGCGCAGCACATCAAACTCGTCGCGGGCATTGATAGGGAGAAAGCTCAGTTCCTTCGTCAGGGCCATAGGGCGGTGCTTGACGCAGAAAAGCAGGTTATACAGGTCGTGGTTCAGGTCGTTATATATTTGCAGGCACCCCTTCGGCACGGCGGTATTCAGCGTGATGATACCGCTGCCGCCAAACACATCCACCAGTGTTTTATAGTGGATAGGCAAGAGCATCTGTATGGCCCACATAAGCTGTCCCTTACCGCCCATCCAAGGCATGAGCTTTATCAGGCTGTCACGCATCAAATTTCTCCAACGCACGCTCCAGCCCGGAGATAGCCGCGTCCAGTCCGCTGCGCATTTTCTGCAAGCCGCGGATGGTATCATAGACCTCCGCCGCCGTTTCCGCGAAGTAGTAGCCCCGCTGGTCTGCCGCGATGGGTACGGTGTCCTGCCGCAGACGGTTGACGCGCCGCCGCAGCTCGTTCCTGCTGATGCCCAGCACACGCTCCAATTCCCGGCTGCTGATCACATTTCTGCGCCCCTTAAATCCATTTTCCAGATACAGGGCGACGGTTTCCTTCGTCATTCTTGCACTCCCTTCCGGTGACCGTTCACCGAAAAGGGCGCAAAAAGAGGGATCGCCATCCCTTTTCGGAAAGCGGCCCCATTGTTGTTAAATTTTACTGCATGGTCATGTCCACGCCTTGCCGCGGTACTTGCAGCGGCTGTCCGTCCGGGCGGCAGATATAGCCGTAGTCACTGAAAAGCCCCTGATCTCGCCACAACAGGTCTGCGCCGTAGGCCTCCATGTTCAGATGCCGCGTCAGCAGGTCACGATCCGGATCGCTCACGATGACGGAGAGTTCTTCCCGCGCCAATCCCTCCAAAGAGTGGATGCCCGGCTCAAGGGCGTACTCGCTCAGATGCTCTGCCAGTGCAAGCGCATCGTCCAGGCTATTGATGTCCAGATGACCGGCAACGGCCTTGAACTTCACCAACTCTCTACTCATGTCCAGCTCCGCCAGGCACTGTGCGAAGCGGTTGACCTGTTCCATGCTGTCACAGGCCATATCCGTGAAGAACCACATCTCCGGCATAGCGGCGTCACGATCCTCCAACCGCACCTCCTGCCAGCAGTCTACCTCCAGGCAGTCCAGTACGGCGTCCAGCTCCGCCTGCTTTGCGGGCAGGTACAGCTTTACGGCGCGGGCATCACTGACGCAGAGGAAATAGATCATATACGGCGGCTTTCGTGGCGGCCTGCCCAAATTGGGCGGAGCCTGCCGCAGCTCGGCCTCCTGCATGACATAACCGTGGGGTGTGAACACGCCGCCCTCGCCCTCGCGCATCGATCTGCCGATCTTCTCGTAGTCCAGCATTTTCAGTACGCTGTCCGGCACATTTTCCAGCTCCGGCAGAAAGTCGTTCTCTACATAGAACTGCCCCAGCGCCGCATCGTCCGTAATGCCCTGCACCACATGACAGCAGTCCGCGCTGTATGCCAGATCCAGCACCCGCGGGAGCGTCAGCTCACCGCCGTTGTTCTGATACAGCTTGTCAAGCTCCATCTGCACTAAGCCCTCGAAGGCCACGGCATCCACATCGCCGAATGTACGGAGCTTCTCTGCCAGTGCGTTAAACTGGTACAGATCATACCCGTCAAGGTGCGGGGCGAGAAATTCATATCGGCCCATGTCCTCCACCTGCCAATAGGGTTCCTGCCCCTCTGACAGGCGCAGTCTGTCCATGGCATCCACCAGTTCCCACGGCGTGGCGGGCAGCTCCAGCTCTGCGTGATTGCTGTTGTCGGGATTGCCCATGTATATGGAAATAATCTTTTTATCCAAGCTCCATCCCCCCGCGGCGCTGTACGATGTCCTCACAGTTGTCCGGGTCTGCACCGGGTACATCCCAGCCGCACATGCTGCCGATCTTCATAGCCTCCTCCTGTGCAGGCGTCACGCCCCCCTTTCTGTTCTGCTCATCCGCGATACGGCGATTCTCGCGGGCGTCACCGGTAGACCAATCGCTGGGGTAGTACCCGCTTTCGCCGCGCTTGATACAGATAAGCTGTCCCGTGCCAGGCAGCAGCGTGAAGCACATCTCCGGCAGCCTATCAAAGTGGGCGCGGAAGCGTTCCTGCTCCGTCTGGATGCTCCAACCGTGATCCTGCCAAAGATGCACATACAGTTCGCTGCCGTGTCCAATGGCGATCTCATGCTGCTCGAATCCCTCGCCCCAGCCGTCCGACGCCTGTCCTTCAATATACTCCTTCAGCGTGGTCAGCTCTGCCGCCGACAACTCGCCGCTGATCTGACATTCCGCGATGCCCCACAGCCTGCCGTCCCGTCGCTCCACATTGAAGGTGACGGAGCGCACCTTGTCGTTCACGCTGTCCGCTGCGTTGTACCAGTGCATGATACCGCGGGCGACCTCCTCCGGCATCCGATACTTCACCAGCGCACTGCGAATATGGTCCTCATACGCCGTCAGGTCGTGTCCGGTCAGCAAGTCCGGTTCTTCCTGCATATTGCCATACACATCCGGCTCATAAAGCTCGGCGGTAAGCGGCATATATAGCTTCGTCATGCTGAGCTCGGGCGGTAAAACGGTAAAGCTGTCCACGCCGGGGATGAGCGCCAGCGTCCGCCCGTTGTCCCATTTCATATGGAACTGCCCGGCGTCGTCGATGTAGTCCAGTTTCCCCGTCGTGCCAGCCTCCACCGGTGCATACGGATCCTGCATGGAGTCCAGTCGGATGCGTGTACCCACAGGGTACTGCTTCCGCAGAAACGCCAGCATCTCCCGATTTACATTCATATCACATTCCTCCCATTGTCTGTGTGTAGTCTTCCTCCTCGCAGGGTTCTTCCACGTCAAAGAAGTCGAACAGGATGTCTTTTACCGCCTTGCGGACGGCGGGATCGTCTGTCAGGACTTCATAGTGAAACCCTGTGGTGTCCCGATAGGGCAGCTCCTCCCTGATGCAGTCCAGGAAGGCGTCTGCATCGTCATAGAGGATGTCATCATCCCCCACGAAGGTCACTTTGCCGATAATGCTCGTGACTATCTCACCTCCGTTCTCTCGCAGTACACCACATACCGCTGCTTGCCGCCGCTGGCATAAGGGTGGCAGGTAATGAGCGTCAGCAGGTCGCGGTTCTGTTGTATCTTGATCTTATCTGCCTCGTGGGGCTGGATGATCTGGATGTCAACCACGGTGTAGGTCAGTGTCTCCCACAGGTTTGTCAGCGTAACGGTATCGCCCACCGCCAAACGGTCGATGTGCCGAAAATAATCCGCGCCTTTCCAACCTCGGTGTCCGGCAATAACGCAGTTGGTGTTGTTCCCGCCGACAGGCGCGGAGGTGTTGCCCAGCACTGCCGCGCCTGCGGCAAGGTGAGCATCGGACGCACCCAGATAGACAGGCATGGTCAATTCCATAGCCGGTATCTCCAACACGCCTATGATCTCATCCTCGACGCCGTAGGCAGTCAGGTCGGCGGCAGGTGTTTCACAGGCTTCGAGGTCGGTGAGATTGCACTGCTTTTCCGTGTAAAGCTGACGATTGTACTCCTGTAAGGCTGCCAGTAGTTCGGGGCACTGCTGCTCCGGCTTCCGTTCTTCGAGGAAGCCCTGCACGGCTTCATCTGTGTCGGCTTGCAGCCTATGTCCTGTGACCACCGGCCACAGCATGACGCAGATGCCTGCCACGGCCAGCAGCACCGCCAGCGCAAAAGGCGTCTTACGCATGGCGCGCCCTCCTTACCAAAAAGTAAGCACCGCCGACCACAGTCACCGCGCCAAGGCCGATGGCAAGGCCAGTGAGGTAGTGCTGTGTCCACGATGACGCCGCCCGCGTTTCTTCTGCGGCAGTGGTTTCCTGTTCGGGAGTATAGGGAACACGGTGGCCACGCACCAGCAGTCGGTGGGTGTTGATGCCAAAGGGGGTACATGTCACAAGCGTGACCAAATCTTTGCCATCCGCAATTTGCAGCAGACTCGTGTCTGTAGGCAGTACCGTGTGGATGGCGTCTACCTTGTATGCCAGCGTATCGCCCAGCACGTGGATGTAAAACGTGTCGCCCTCTGCAAGCTGGTCAATGTCCGAAAACAGCTTAGAGCTCGCCATGCCGCTGTGCGCCGACAGCACCGCGTGGGTGTTGCTGCCGCCTACCGGCAAGGAAGTTCCTACCACATGGCCCACGGCGCGCCCCAGCGTGTCCGCGTCCGTACCATGCTGCACGGGCAGGTACACACCTATTTTGGGAATGTCCACATAAGCCATGACGCCGCCCACCGTGAGCTGCTGGGCATAGGCCAAGGGAGGGGCGGATGCCCCTCCCTCTGTAATGGTCGCCGCGCCGGACAGCATGGCGTTGTACTGCTGTGCGGCTTCCCGCTGTGCAACTATCTCGGCATCATCGGTGTCCGCGATAACTGCGGTGTAGGTGGTTTCCACATCGGAATGATACTTTTCATTCAAGAGCTCTCCCACCAGTGGGTAAAGCATCAGCCCCAACGCCACAACACCGCAAGCCGCCGCCAGTATCCAGCGTTTCACTGCTCGTTCTTGTGCTTACGGCTGCGGATCACGATGAAGGCCGCTGCGCCCAGCAGGGCCACGCCGCCGACAGTGAACATCCGCGTGCCGTAGCCGCCCGTCTTAGGCAGGTCGAAACCGGGGTTATTGACCACGGTCAGGGGGACGATAGCGTTGCCGTCCGTCATGCCGGCATCCTTGCCGTTGACAGCGGCAGAGGCGGTCAGCAGCTTTGCGCCGCACTTCTCGCACTGGCCGCTCTCAGCGGTCTTGATAACGATCTTGACCGCCTCCTTCAGCAGCACATAGCCCTTATCCGTGGCGGTTTCAGTCAGGGAATAGGTATCGTCCTCCAGCCCCTTGACCACGATGTGACCGCTGCTATTGGGAACGAAGGTGGTGGCGTCAGCCTTCTTTGCGGTAAAGCCCTTGGTGTAATACACATCATCTTTCTGCTCGGCAATCACATACACATCGTCAGTATCGTTGTGCAGCTTGAACTTCACATTTCGCAGGTTGCCGCCATTATCGCTGAACTGCTTCAGCACATCCACACCGTAGGTATACACATGGCAGCAATCCTCCAGCGTATCATAGTAAGTCGTGTTGGTACGCTTCCATGTCAGTTTGACCTTGTTGGGATTGTCGGTATCACCCATCTGAGCGTCTGCGGTCAGGGTGGCGGCGTAGGTGAGGCGCATGGTGCAATCGCTGTATCCGCGCTTGACGCTGTCGGTATACACGGTGGCCGCCTCGTTGATCTCCGCCAGACCGGTATCGGTCATGCGGATGGTCATGGTGTTGGCGGTATCATCGTAACCCACGGTAAATTTGCCGGAGTTCACCGCCCAGGTGGCGATCTTTTCAGTGCAGCCAGCGTCCTTGAAAAACTCGATGACCACATCGTTCTTGTTGTAGCGGATGCCCTTGGACATGGTATCGACGTAAGTATACTCGCTGAGAGCAGATGCTTTAGACGTGATGGTGGGCAGGGTGCTGATGATCTGATAGTCCACAACATCACCCACGGAGGCGGACGCAGTGTGCGCGTAACCGTCCCCGATGTCGGTCAGGCTGCCGGTATTCTTGCCGGTGGAGTTCTTTGCTTCACGCACGGTCTTATCCAGCGTAGGATTGCCGGTCCGATTCTTGGGGTACACAGTCAGGTCGTAGTTCCACTCACTTCCATCAATGGTAGTCATGGGCAGGGATACGAAGAAGGGATTGCAGGTGCTGGTGACCATTTCGGGAACGCGTGTCTCCACGACGAGATACAAGCCCTGCTCCAGCTGGCCAGCGGAGGTGTGGCCGGTGGCATCCGTTTCGGTCATGGCCACGCCGCCGTTCTTCACGGCGGCCTCCAGTGCATTCTTCACGGTGGTTGCATTGGCTGCCAGAGCCGCAGACAGCTTGTTATTGAGCATATCGCTGGTAAAGTAGTTGATGCCATTGTCGGTCTTATGAGCATCCGCGGCGGTCAGGCCGACGGCGGACAGCACGGTGTTGCTGCGGTCACTATTGTCAAAGCCATACAGCACGCCCACCTGACGCTGGCCGTCCACCAATTCATTGTTCATGGCGATGTCAGCCACGCGAAGGTATGTAAACCCCACGCCTTGGATGGCGTACTTTGCCAGCTTGTCCACGATGGTATCATCATGCAGGCCGGTGGAAACGTAGGATTCGGCATTCCACGCACCGTCGTTACTGGCCTTGGTGATGTCGTACTTGTAGACGGAAAGGGATGCTTTCTTGCCGGGGTCGATGGTAGGCGCAGAATCTGTTGCGGCAAATGCTGTGGTCATCAGCCCAAGGGCCATAAGCGCCGCTAACAGCAGTGCCAACACGCGATGGATCTTTTTCATTTAGCTGTCTCCTTCATAAAATCAGATTTTTTGCAAAAACAAACACCCATGCAAAGCATGAGTGCTGCAAACAGGAAATAGGTTGTAAATCCCGTTCCGCCCGTGAACGGCAGGACGAATCCCGCATTGTTGCAGGCAGTGATGGTAATGTCTCGGTTATTGCTGTCCAACGTTCCTGTGAACAGCGGCTCGGTCAGGAGGGTGTACCCTGCGGGAGCTTTGGTTTCGGTAATACGGTATTGCACACCGATTTAAGGTCGCTCCACTTGGCGATGCCTGTGTTGTCGGTGGTCACTCTGCCGACCTCCGTCCATGTCTTACCGTCTGTGGAAGTCTCCAACAGAAGCTCCGCACCGGCAAGCGGTGCGCCCGTCGCATCCACCTTGCGGACGGTGATGCTGCCCTTGGCGAGTACGTTCTCGCGTGTGACTTTGATATTAAGGTTCGCAGTGGTCATGCTGAAATCGTATTTGGTCTCGTCCAGCACATAGCCGTCCACGGTGCTGATCTCCTGATAGACATATTTGCCAAGTCGCAGGCCGGAGAACGTCACCTTGCCGGTGGCGTCGGTCGTGCCATCCGCGATCTTGTTTCCGTTGGCGTCAAAGAGCCGAAACACCACACCGGCCAGCGGCTGCTTGGTGTCGGCGTCCACCTTCAGGATCTCGATGCCGCCCTTGACCGGCGCATTCTCGCGGGTAACTTTCAGCACCTGCCCGTTTTTATTCAGTGCCGCGGAGTATGCCGTGTCATCCAAAACGTACCCATCCGGTGCTTTGAACTCCTTATAGGTATAGCTGCCCAGCCGCAGGCCGGAAAAGGTCAGCTTGCCGTTGACATCCGTATAACCCTCCGCGACCTGTTTGTTGGACGCATCGTACAACCGAAAGCCCGCACCTTGCAGCGGTGTCTTATTGTCACCGTCCACCTTGATGATCTCGACGCTGGCCTTGGCCGGTGTGTTGGTTCTCTTTTGCGTAATGTTCAACTCCGTGGCCGTAATGGTAATTTGATACTTAGTGTTGTCCACCACATAGCCGCTGGGCGCGCTGATCTCCTGATAACTGTACTTGCCCTGGGGCAGATCCTTGAACACCGCCTTGCCATCCGCGCCGGTGGTAGCATCCATCACCTTTTTGCCAGCGCTGTCGTATAGGCGATAGGTCACACCCGCCAGCGCCTTGCCCGTTTCCGCGTCCACCTTGTTGATGGTCAGACTGCCTTTCTCCTCCACAGCCCGGATCTTGATATACACCCGCAGGGGATCACGTCCAACGCCGGTGTAGCTGGCCATTGCCTGATACCGGCCCGTCCGGTCATACCAGCACAACACCGCCTCATCCGGATCCATCTCGAAGGCGCTGCCGGTGGCGGAATACGTTTTCTCACCGAGCAAATTTTTGGCCGCTGCAGCCGTGGCCGTGATGGTCAGGGTGTTGCCCTTCCGTGTGAAGGTAACACCGTTCCCGCTGTTGGCGGTAAAGTTGTAGGCGCTCAACACGCCGTTGGTATCCGTAACGCTGGCCGTGTAGCTGCCCGCCGCGTTCCGTTTCAGTTCGATCACATCGGCCCACAGCTCGGCGTATGCCGCAAAGCTGGGGATCTCATTGGCCGACTGCATCGCCGCCGCGATTTCATCGTACCATAGCTCAAAGGTGGGATAGCGGCTGGTATCCACGCAGTCGTAGAACGGACTGTAGCCCCAGTCATCGTAGGTATAGGCGCTGCGGTATTCACAGATAAGCTCCCAGATGATAGCCTGTGTTGCCGCCCATTTCTCTGCATTGATGATGGCACTGCTGTTCCGGTCGCCGGACGCCGTACCGTAGTCGGCGCTGGGATAGCCGCACGCCAGTGCCAGCGCGATAGCGCTCTGTACAGATGCAGGCAGGTTATACCAGCACCCGCTGCTGCCCTGGACATAGCTGCCGCTGTCATCGGAGTGGACGCCGGGCTGGATGCAGTACGCCACCGTTCCGTTGGCGTACTTGACGTGGTACAGAGCGCTGCCGCTGCCGAGACTGCTGGTAGCCGAGATGGTCATGTTGACGACAGTCGGGGATGTGCTTTGGCTGTAATCATACTGCCGGAAGGTGATCTGACCGGAATAGACGAACTCCCTGTATTTGACTGTCACGGTAGCGGCATAGGCCGTCACCACCAGTGCTGCCGCCATGACCAACGCCAACACAAGGGCTGTCATGTGTTTGAATACTTTCAAATGGCTTCCTCCTCTGCAAAAGATAAGACCTCTCTGTTTCCAGAGAGGTCTTCGCGTATCGTTTTTCTTAACCGGCGTAGAGGACATAGATGAGCAGGCTTGCGCCATCCTCCACGATGCAGACGTTACAATGGAAGCCCGCGTCCGCGATGCTATCCATGCCCACCTGCATCATGAGCTGCCGGAAGGTGTAGTCCACCATATCCCGCGCCTTGGCCTCCAGTGCTTCCTGCGAGGCGTCCACCGACACCGATGCAGGGAAGCGGTAGGCGCTGTTGTCCATCGTCAGACTGCCATCTGTGATGACGCCATACTGTGCGGCAGCGTAATCATTGGCCGCCGCGACAGCCGCCCAGCGGTCTGCCGGTTCGGGTTTCGGCTCCGGTGCAGGGACAGGTTCGGGCGTAGACGCAGGCGCAGGGTGTTCCTCCTGCTTCTCTGCCGGCTTCTGTGAAGGTTCCGGCGTGGGTGCGGGAGCAGGTTTATCCTCCGGTGCAGGCGCGGGTATTGCCGGCTCTTTCGGTGCAGCGGGCGGTGCCGTTTCAGCGGGCGTAGTCGAAGTTTCCTCCGTCTTGGCAGAAGGTGTATCCGCGTCCTCGGCGGGGTTCGGAGTTTCCTTGTCATCTGCGCCCTTGACCTCCTCGACGCCCTCCTCAGCGGGCAGGAAGTCGACATCTTCCTGCACCGTGTCCTCAACAGGCGCGATGGTCTGTGCCGCGCTCTGTACCGCCGCCACCGGCATCATTTTCGATGCGGAATTGCTCCCTGTCTGCCCACAGGCCGTGAGCAGCAGGAGCATCCCCAACATCAGTGTCATGATCCTCTTTTTCATGTGCGTTTCTCCTTTCGTGTTTTTGGTGGCACAAACAACTACCACACAACCATCCGTAAGTCAACGGAAAGATTTAGAATGGTCTGACAGGGTGGGAGGCCCTCTGGCACAAGCCGTTCCCATGCTTATATCATGCCCCCTATTTCCATGTGAGGCACTTCTTCCCACGCCATGTTCTGCCTCTGGACATCCAGATCATAGGCCGTACAGTAGCAGTTATAATCTCCGGGGGACGGATTGCAGCGCAGGCAGTAGCGGTAATGCTCGGTTTCCACGATGTAACCGTAGTTCTGTGTCCAGCCGCCGCTGATTTTCCCGCCGTGTTCATAGCAGAAACGCTCCATAGCGAAGCGGTTTTTCA
>OIWV01001921.1_pt1 | contig 16370 bp, 16 predicted proteins | sample 1587751 | NCBI WGS metagenome assembly OIWV01 (sample SAMEA3888913, study PRJEB22519) | human gut metagenome | biome: human gut; feature: human-associated habitat; material: faeces | place: Denmark | collected 2010
CTCGGCGAAAAGACTGACAGCATTCAGATCAGGACACCCAAAGGCACAAAAGAGCGCTGGCGGGAGGCGGCAACGGCGGCAGGCACATCCCTAAACCGCTATATCATGGACGCGGTAGAGGAAAAAATTGAAAAGCATCCCAAATGAAAAAAGCCCATCGGCAGACCATGAAATCTGCCGATGGGCTTTTTGCTATCCTGTGACACTCTCGCGCACGCGCGTATGCGCACCTGCAAACATGGGCGTTATAGCGTTTTTTGGTGTATATTATACCATATATTATCTTTTTATATTTTAAGTGTCAGAAGTGTCATATATAGAAATAATAGGTTGATATATCGTTGAAAATCAACATGACAAACCTACTGACACACAGCAAATCCGCGTCAGCAAGTGTCAGTCAAAAATCTGACAGACTGACACTTGCCCCGGAAAGTGTCAGCAAAAGTGTCATGCAGAATATTTTGCGATACAACGAAAAAAGCGGGCATCCCGCAAATAGGATGCCCGCGCAAGTGTCAGTTGGTATGTCGGTCAGCGCTCAGGGCTTTTTTTCGCTCTGGGTACCGAAATAGAACGCCACTACCATCGTGGCGATGGTGAGAAACTTGTCCGGCTCGATACTCCCATTGACGGACAGCACAGCCAGCACCGCGATGATAACCAGCGTGATGATGGTTTTCACCTTGAGCAGCGCTGCAAGGTTTTTCCAAAAATCATGCACCGGGGATGTGTTGGTGGTGGTATCCTTGGTAGAGGTAATTTTTTTGTTGTCCATGATTTATCCTCCTTACTCGGTTTCGATGCGGATGGGCAGCGCCTTGGCCCGTTTATAAAGTTCCGTGCCCGTTCCGTTGCCACCCTGACTGTGGTAGCTGTCGTATAAGTATTTCAGATTGTTCAGGTCATCCTCGGTGATGTACCCGCGTTTGATGCACAGGCGGCACATCTGATAGATCCGATCATGCAGCACCGCGAGATTCCCTGTGTGTAGGTCATTAACCGTTTTGCCCATCGCAGTCAACTGCCCCTCCACGGCATCCAGCCGGGGAGTGATTTGCTGAATCTGTGTTTTAAGGGCGCTGATTTCTGCGTTCTGGGCTTCTTCGGGGGCTTTGTGCTTTTTCCATTTCGCCAGCAGAGTGTCCCATGCCTTGTCAATGGCTGTAAATGCCGTAGCTACGGCGACAACGGCTGTCACGACCTGCCACGGGGAAGTAATGACGATGTTCCACGACTGCATCGGATTTACACCTCCACAATGGGGATGCCGTAGGCTACGGCAGCATCGTGTTCAATGCGGCATCCACGATAATCCTGCCAGCCGGGAGCGAACACCACAAAATCAGCGGTGCCCAGCAGCTTGAGGCTTTCGCCCAGATACCACAGCGGCGTTGCGTCAGCCGGGGCGCCCTCGAAAAAGGATTCGATGACCTCGATTTCCTCATGGGTTTTCATGTACACATCGGCAATCAGCACCCTGCGCTCTTTGATGATTTCCTCGTCAGCCCTGCCGCGCATCGGCTGAGAAATAAACAGTTTTTTCATAGATTTACCCCCCTTGTTATGCCCACGAGCTCTTGTACAGTCCAGCGTCCGTCAGGCCGCGTTCCTTGCACAGCAGGTAGATCGCATCTGCGTCCCCCTGCGATACCGGCCCTACCGTGATGACCTGCAGCTTGTTTGCGGGCTTGTCCACCGTAGGCAGGGCCTTTACCAGATGATTCAAATCAACCACGCCAGTGATGCCCGGCACGCTGCCCTTTGCGGCCTGGATGTACTGGTGGATGTATCGCGGCAGGCTCGTGTCGTAGTTGGCGCGGGTGTCGGCCAGCCAGCCGATGTAATCTTCACACAGGTAGGTGTAGTCGATGTTCGTGCCTGCGAAGGCCGTGAAGGTGTAGATGCCCGCCGTGAATCCGTGCGTCTTGGCCTTTTCGCAAAATGCCATAGCGATGGACGTGCGCTGGTCTTTCGTCAGGCTGTCGGCGCGGCCATCGTGCGTGGCATGACTCCACTCGGCATCGAAAAACAGCGGGTAGCCGGTCGGGGCAAGGCTTGCGCAGAAGTCGGCTTCCTCGCGGGCCTCATCCACCGTGATGGCCTGCGAGAAGAAGTAAAAGCCGAACAGCTTTGCGTTCGCTTTCGCCCCGGCAAGGTTGGCATCGTACTGCTCGTCCTTCATCAGCTTTCCAGTGCCGTAGCCGCGATAGCCGATGCGGACAATGGCGCGGTAGGGAACCTTTGCCCAGTCGATGGCGCCCTGATGGTGGGACACATCAATCAGCACTTCTTCGCCGCTGGGCTGTGCAGCGTCTGCGGGTTTTTCTACTGCGTGTTCCCCGGCGCGGTAAGTAAACACCCGCCCGTTAGCCGTGGTGAAGTCGTTGTCCAGCCACACCAGCGGGTTGGTGCGCTTGCCGCCCAGGATGACCTCAAAATGCAGGTGCGCCCCAAACACATTGCCGGTAGTGCCGCTGAAGCCGATGAGGTCGCCCTCTTTGACCTGCTGGCCGTACTTGACGCAATAGCTGCTCAGGTGCGCGTACCGCGTCTGCAGCACACTGCCCTTGTAGGGCGCGTGTTTGATTCTCACCATGTTGCCATAGCTCTGCATACCCGTCCGCGTGTGTCCGTCCCAGTCCTGGGTCTGATCCACGGTGCCGTCCTCGGCGGCATAGACCGGGCGGATATACATGTTGTCAATCTGGGTGCGCAGGTCGATGGCCCGGTGCATACTGCCGTCGTTGTAAAACCATCCTTGTGTGACGATGTGCTGGGCCAGAGGCCACGCCAGCAACACCTCACCGTTTGAGAGTCTCATATCCTCAACCCTCCTTTATCTGCGTAGCGGCTACCTTGGCCATCTCCGCATCAAACTCTTGTGTAGCTGCGGCCAGCTCCGTTTCCAGCGCGTTGATCTTGTCGCGCCATTCCTCGCGCTGCAGGCGGATAGGCTCGTACTCCTCGGCGCTCATAACGCCGTCGGCGTGTTTCAGCGCCTTATAGTCGGTATCGGTCAGCAGGCTTTTAAGGGCGGTGATTTCAGCATTGATGGTGTTGATGCGTTCAAGAGATTTTTCCATTGAATGTGCCTCGCTTTCGATTTTCGTTTTGATTTTATCTTCCACGGCATGATGCCGTAGAGCCTGTAGAACAGCAAATCCGTACAGTGGACAGATCGGCGGGCCTGCTTTTTGATAAGTGATCCGCGCCACGACATATAGGACGTGAGAATCTGTTCCATCGTCATAAGCCCCGCCTGCAGAAAGTTGAAAAACTTCTTGATTTTGCGGCGCTCCCGGATGACGCTTTCGCGGCAAGGCTGCTGTAAAACCTTGCCGTTGGGTAACAGGGTGAATTTGGTTTTTAGGTAGGTAAAACCACGGCGCAGCTTGACGATTTGCGTCTTTTTGGGGTTCGGGATAATGCCCTTTTCAGCGAACAGCCCAAACAGCAGGCGGCGAAACTCTATCAGCAGTTCTTTCGATTTATTGATGATGTAGGAATCATCCATATAGCGGGCGAACCACCGCTGCCGCCATTGATCTTTGATGGTGTGGTCGATACTGTTTGGGTAGGCGATGGCAAAAATCTGACTGTCCTCCGGGCCGATATACAGACCATTTTCTTTTGTCGGCTGGCCATATTTGATGCGCTCAAGATTCGGCGCGTCAACAAAATTTTTCGCCAGAGCATTGAGCCGCTGATCGAGGATATGGCGGTCAATCACATTGCGCTTGAGATTATCCAGATTGATGTTGTCGAAAAAGGCGCGGTAGTCGATGAGCAGGATGTACCCGTCATTGCCGCCTGTTTCGCGGTAAAACTCATGCAGATGCACAGCGCACCGTTTGACTGCAAAGCTGATGCCCTTGCCCTCAAGGCTTGCGCCGTTGTCGTATATCAAGTTGCTGGACAGAATCGGCACCAGAGCATTTGTGCAGGCAGACCGCCGCACAACGCGCTCAGAGTAGTGCAGGCTGTGGATAGCCCGCTTTTTGCCGTGCTCCACAATCCCAAAATGATAAAACCCTCTGCGGGTGTCGCCACCGCGCATGAGGGTTTTGTGGATTTTGATTGAGTTTTTGAAATAACGGGCATTGTATCGGGCAACGCTGGCTTTCCACATAACACCCTTGCGGGCATTATAGTTGGCATCGACCAGAGAGGATACGTCTGCCACCCTGTCAAAACTATCGTACTGTGCTATTCGTGCGCGGTGTTTGACCCGCCGCGCCGCCTTGCGGCGCTGATAGCGGGCCTCGTGCCGCTCTTGTGATGTCATCTCGGAATGTACCTCGCAAAGTGTTATTGTAGGGGCGCTGTTGTGTACTTCTTTGCGATACCAGCCATGAAACCCGGTACTCGGCCATCTGCCGTGTGGCGCACGGTAGTTTAGCCTGTTGTCGCCGTCACGGGCCATGCAAGAAGCGTCCGGCTGATCGCGTCAAGATACCTATTTACCCGCTACTGCGGGAGGGTCGATAACTCCTTCCAATGATGATAAGGCTCGGATTTCGGTCTGCCTGTTGATTAGCCCAGCAAACCTACTTTAATACTGGCCGAGGATTCTCGTTGGAATCAGACGGGCGCGGACAGCCACGTGTTGGAGGCATTGTTGTTGTTCGCATTGCCGTTGTTGTTCACATTGCAGAAGTTGGAGGAGTTGCCGGAGTTAGGGGTAAGCTCCCACCAGTTGTTACGGCTCTTTTATACAGCTATCGACCCGATGGCGGTCAACGGGGATAATGATGATAGTTTATCCCTGCTGCCTGTGCAGCCATCACGCTTGAATCGTTTACAGTGGGCACCATAGGTAGCGCCTTGGGTGTGTAGGTGGCCTGCAGTGGTGTCTGATACCGGGCATCTCCATTCGGTAGGGATGCTTTCGGCTTGAATTTTGCAGTGTCCGGGAATTTCGTATTATGCCGCCAGTCTTTCAACAGCGTTTCCTCACGCTCTAACAGGGTGCCAATGTAAACCAACTGCGCGGGCAGTTCCTTTTGCGGCGCAATGCCCATGTCAAGCCCAGTGTTCAGCCGGGAAAAATGAAACTCATCCATGATGAATTGTAAGCGATCAAACAATGCCTCACAGTCGGCCACGGCCTGCGCCTGCAATTCCTTGCGGCGGTGCAAAAGCTCATGGTCGAGTTTACCGCCGCTGTACGGATAGATGCCGTTCGCGGCGATGATGTGTTCCATCATCGTATTCAGCAGATTCACGGTAGGATAAGCGAGAATGGGTCGCCATTTCTTGGGAATATACTTTTCCTGCATAACAAAGCCGGACAGGGCGCAGCGCAGTTCCACGGCGTTTTTATAAAACTCCATTTCGGAGATGCTGCGAAATCGGGATAATACGTTACTCATGGTTCACCTGATGCCGCGCCCACAAGGGGCGCGGGGATATTAGTAGGAGATTTACGAGATTCGGAAGCAGACGGGCGCGGACAGCCACGTGCCGGAGGCAAAGTTGGCGTCCGCATAGCCGTTGCCGGTCACATTGCAGAAGCCGGAGGAGCCGCCGGAGCCAGGGGTAAGCTCCCACCAGTTGTAACGGCCACCACCATCACCGAGGCCCTTGATACGGTTCATGTTGTGGGCAAAGATGGGGTACTGGACAAACCCGCCGTTGGGGCATCCGTTGCCGCCCCAAACAGGAGCGCCGCAGACCTCCATCTCGGTAGGCACCCACAGATTGCCGAGGTTCGTCCACGACCAGCTATTGTCGCTGTTCAGCAGACCGCTGGCCGAGTAGCGCTCACCCAGCAAGGCGCGTTTGTTGGCAATAACAGCCTTGAGTTCGGCGGGCAGGAAGTAGTATACGCCGCCCTGACTGTAATCCACCTGTTTAACGGCGGGGTCTTTGCCCGTGCCGTTGGGCACCTGCATCTTGAGGGAGTTCAGGAACGCATACAGATGAGAACACAGCCACGGGTGCTTGTCGCCCTTGCCGGTCACGGTGATGTTGTTCGTGCCAGCGGCGGGGGCCTCATCGAATGTGACGGTAAAGGTGGAGGCATCATAGGTGTAACCCGTGACCTGATCGCTGCCCACAATGATGTTGTCGATGCTGTCCATCTGTTTCGTCAGCACAAACTCGGTCTTGCTGCCATCGCCAGACAGCTTTTCCACGGGAATCAGACCGTTGTTGAAGTTGGCGAGATTGTACTGGATATAGGTGGGCCACAGATCTTTGGAAATAAAGTCGATGTGATGACCGACCTGCTGATCGCCGTACTTGTAGTAGGTGTCGATGCCCGCCACGACAGCCACGATGCGGGTCTTGGCGCTGTTCGTGCAGTTGAACGGGATGTAGTCGCCCACATGGATGCCGTAGAAGTTCCCAGCCTTGATGCGGGCCTGAATCCACTTCCACACACTGGTGTAGCCCTTGATTTCCTCTGCAAACTTCAGGCTCAAATCCATGCCGGGATAGCACTGGTCGGTGTTCATGCCGAGGAAAAAGCCCTGATCGCCGGTTGCGGGGTCAAGGATGTTGTCGATAAAAACTTTGTTTGCCATAGGTGTTGCACCTCCGATTAGTAGTTGAATTTCACAGTCGTTTTATCGAACGTGAACGACTTTGCCATCTGGGCGGTTTTGGTTTTGCCGTCCTGCAGGTCGGCTTTGGTAGCCGGGTCAATCCCGGAATCGGACAGGGAGCCGTCAGCGGTCAGCGCGGCGAGGTTTCCCGCCTTGCTGGGTTTGGCCTTAACGGCTACATTGGCCCCGGCCTTGCCGCTGTCCGCGAGGTTGCCGTTGGCATCCAGAGCCGCAAGGTTGCCCGCTTTGCTGGGCTTTTTCTTGTCGGCCTTGCCGCTCAGGTCGATGCTCCCGGCCAGCTTTTTTGCATAGCGTTTAGCGTCCTCACTGAAAATGAGGGCGATGCGCACTACATCAGAAAGTTGCATGATGCCGCCTCCTTACTGGCCGATGAACTGGCCCGTTTCACCGGCGATGTAGATTTTGTGCTTGGCATCCTCGGCCAGCACATAGATCAGGCTGAACGGGGCGAAAACCTCGCTCTCGCTCATGCCGATAATGCCCTCGCCGGTGGTGGGCAGGGTTTCGGGTTCCGTGTCGGCAATAATCATCGCCTCGACCAACTGCTTGCCAGTCTTAGGGTCAGTGCCTACGGGTTTGGTGTTGACACAACGCATAAAAATATCCTCCTATGATTTATTTCGACTTTGCAATGTTGAATTGCACAGTACCGTTGGAAAACTGCACCTCCACGCCGCTGACATAAGCGGGGGAGCTGTGCATCGGGCACCTGCCCGGTCTTGCTGTCCAGCCCCGTCACGCCAGCAACACCTCACCGTTTGAGAGTCTCATTGATCTTCCTCCTCGTACAGCGGATTTTGAACCTGCTCATTCGTTGCGTTGCCGTCCTGCACCGTTTCAGCGTCCACCGCATCATAATACGCCTGCGCCAGCGCCTCCACCTCGGCAATGTCATCTTCGGTCAGCAGCCCATTGTCAAGGTGTGTGTACGTCTTGTCCAGCCAGAACGCAACATCACGTCCTGCTGCAATTTCTCGCTTGATGCTGCGCAGCGTTAAATCGTGCCGCGCTTTACTTTTAATCGCCATGGTAACTACTCCTTTCATGTTTGAGACGCAACCGCATCTTCCAAATCGGTGATTCGTTTAATTGGGTCTGCGCGCCCAGTAACAGTCGCGCTGTCGGCATCGGTCAGCACGGTGTTCACTCCTGCAAGCGCGGGGATGGGCTGTGCGCCGGTTGCGGTGAAGGGGATGGGCTCTGCCAGCTTGTAAGCAATTTGTACGGGCGTGCCAGCTGCGTTCTGGGCGGCGAGGTAGGCTTTCCAGTTGTCCGCGTTATCCGGGATGGTGTCGCCCCAGCGTACTCGGATGCACTGCCACACAATAGCGCATCCTTTTACGGTATTGTTGTTAGATACATCGGCATGTGGGTAATGGCTGCATACATCATTGCCTTTGGTGGGAACGGCATTGATGGTTCCCTGGATTCTTCCCGTTGTGTAGTACCAATCGGATTTATCTTCAAGAAATTTTCCAAATACCGTCCAATCCTCTGTGCCATCCAGTGTAATCAGCCGCCAAGCCCGCTTGCCCTCTCCACTCACCGCGTCCACCTCACCGCTATACACGGTTTCAGGCAGGGTCAGGGTGTTGGTCTGCCCGTTGTATGGTGCGTAGGTGGAGGGAGTAGTGGTGCCTTCAACAACTTCAATTTGGAATTTGAAGTTGTTGAATACTGTGCCATTTCGCCAGCATTGCAGCATAAAAACAAGCTCGGTTTCTACCAGCGCAACGTCTCTTGCAATATACACATTAAGGTTTGTGCTGTTTGTATCACCACGGAAGTAATGATTATAATCCGTAGAGAACAGCGCATAGGCAAAAGTAATGCCGTCACCGCTTCCAAGAGAGGCACTGCCGCCCACCTTTTTGACATACATGGTGTAGGTTTTTCCCGCGACCCAATGTAGCCGACACGTTCCAATCGTGATATTGCCTTTTCCAGCAAGTGTTCCGTTTAACGTGATGTTTTTTTTCTGCGTCTACTGCTATTTTAATGTCTGAAGAGGAATCTTCTGTGCTTAAAAACTCAATGACATTCTCCCCACACCGATCCACCGTCACGCTGTCACGGCCCTTGATGGGGCGAATGTTTTCGGGGCTTGGCGTTCCCGTGCCCTCTTGCGCTGGTTCCCACATCGCTTTCACGCCCAGCGCATATCCCGCCACAGGGTAGCACACAACAGGGTTGCCGCTCTCTTCCAGAGGCGGGCAGAGCATATCAATGATGTGCTTACTGCTCCACGGCTTGTCCCCGATGCTGCTGTCATCGGGAGTTATGTTCTTCACGCTCTCGGCCAGCGCGTCCGCGCTCTGCTTGACGTTTGCCTCGGATTTCGCTGCAGCCTCGGCGCTCTTAGCCGCCACATCCCGGGCAGCCTCCGCGCCCTTCTGGGCGGTCTTGGCATCGTCCAGGACCTTCTCGGCAGCCGCCTGGGCATCTTGCGCACTCTTGGCCGCCGTTTGCGCAGTCCCTTGCGCCTTTACGGCCTCCTCCTTGGCCGCCGCCGCAGCAGTCTGGGCGTCCTGGGCAGCCTTGGCCGCGGTCTCGGCAGCTTCCTTGCTTGCTGCTGCGCCGCTGGCGCTCTGGCCTGCATCATTGGCGGCAGCTGTGGCCGTGGCCGCTGCCTGCTGTGCCGCCGTGGCATTCTCTCCGGCGAGGTTGGCCGCATTGTTGGCCGCTGCCTTGGAATTCTCCGCCGCCAGGGCAGCCCGCGCGGCCTCCGCTGCCAGCGTATCCGCTGCGCTCTTACTGGCTGCCGCGGCAGCAGCCGCATTTTCCGCCGCTTCTTGGGCAGCCTGCGCGGCCTTTGCATACGGCCCGGCCTTGTCTGCACTTGCCGCAGCATTGCTTGCACTCGCCGCCGCTGCATTCTCACTGGCTTTCGCAGCCCTTGCCGCCGCCTGCGCATCTTCGCTGGCCGTCTCTGCGTCCTCTGCGCGCGCGTTGGCTTTTTCAGCGGCCTCAAACGCACCGTCCCGGTATTCCTTGTTCTCGGTCACGAACTGGTTCCAGCGGTCATCTGTCGGCACAGGGTCGCTGTCCGTGGTCTCGCTATGGTTCGTGACCTTGTAGTTCAGGTTTGTGGAAATACGCCGCTGGCCGTTTATGCTGCCCTCAAACGCAAGGCACCCGGAAAAAGTGTTTTCCTTTGTGGCTTCCCACGGCACATCTGCATAGCCGTCCTTCCCCACGACTCTCTTTGCCACAACCTCGCCATTTACATTGAAAAACGCCGTAATGGTCAAATCCTGCCATGCCGCGTCCAGTGTAAGGTGCAGCTTTTCAATACCGTAGCTGCCCCATGTGCCCAAATCCAGCATGCCGCCGGTGGAAGTGGCTTTGTACCCGGCAAGGTGGATCTCATGGATAATTATATTCTCTGCCATGCTTTAGTCCTCATCTCATACGGTAACAATAAACTCCGGCACCTAATGTATAAACAACACCTGGATCATGATTAGTTTTGTGGAAAATGTCATATAGGTAGGTTAGTGGTGTTATCTGTGCCGTGCCGTTTCCGGCATAGGCTTCAATATTCAGCATATTGGCATTGCAGACATTTGTAACTGCATGAACGTTTCCAGAGCCACTATAATGCGCCAGAAATCTGGGCTCCGGTATGCCTTGTGCAACCACTGTTGCCGCGTACTCCGGAATAGGGTTTCCATAGCCGCCCTGATACTGTATGACCAGATATAAATATTTGTCTTTTGTCCATGTTGCCGCTTTTACGCGGCCTTTGCCGTTGTGGTATCCTGCGGGGACTGCGTAAGAACTTCCCGGGTTTATGGTTGTGTCCACTGCGCCCCAGTTCGGCATTTTCCCTTCCTTGATGGTTTTACCGCCTGCGTAGAACTTATTCCCTGCCAGCACATTGCCCTCGGTGGCGGTGGCAAGTGCCAGCTTGGATGTGCTGAGGCCACCGCCGCCGTTAAAATCCAGCCGGTTCCCGTCATAGGTAAACAGCACCCATCTGCCCTTGACGATGGTGTCTCCGTCCACTGTGTCTGCGCCACAGTATGCCGGAACCGCTACGCCATTGACCGTGAAGCTGTTGCCTGCTGCCCAGGATGCGGGGATCTTGCACCGGCCTACCGCGCCGCTGCCGACCAGCTCATATACGCCGTTCCTCTTTTCGCAGGTGTAGGGCTGCACGGTCACCTCGCCGCCGCCCGCGCCTGTGGGGTCCAGTTCAGTGAATCCCGCCGCCACGCGGCGCTCCAGGTCGTTCATCGTGTCCGCATCGAAGGCATCGCCATCCTCCATGATGATGCCCTCGGAGCGGGAGACGTCGTACTCGCCATCGTTGCCAGTCGGGGTCAGCTTGCGCCGAGAGGGGTGTTCGCTCTGGCGATTGACCCATACTTTTCGTTCGTACATCAGATCACTCCAATCGTCTGTCCGGCGCAGATTTCGCCGGTGTAGCTGTGTTGTGCGTTTCTGCGCCAGAGCTCGTACATCGACCACTGCACCTGCTCCATCGTATTGATGTCGCTGTACAGGGTGCTGGGCGTCTCGGGCAGAGCCGGTGTTCCCGGCAGGGTATAGTAAGCATCGCGCAGGGTCTGGATGTTTTGCAGGATGCGCTCCATCTCGCTGCGCGTCAGCAGGTCGGTCGGGACCCATGTCTTGGTCTGGATTTTAGGCCCCAGCAGTTCTGCCAGATAAGCGGAGTTACCCTCCAGCCGATTCAGCAGTGCCGCGTTGATATAGCACTTATCCGCGCCTGCGGACACATCCGCTTTGGTGCGGTCGTAGATTGGCTGCTGCCACATCAGATCAGGTTCCTTTCTCCGGCATGGATTTCACCCGCGTAGGCGAATGGGTTGCTGGTAAGTCTACGCCCGATGACCTTGGCGTCTGCCAAAAAGCCACCGGTCAAATCAAATTCCAGCTTTGTGAGCATCCCTCGCACCATTTCGCCGCCGAAGCTCTGAATGATGAGCCTGTCGGCCAGCTTTTCATCACCGGCGACCATGGAGAAGTTCTGCTCGTATCGCTGTGCGTAATGCTCCAGCACCCGCACAGCCACGGCCTCTGCGCGGCTTGGGTCTACAAGCGTGGCGTTTGCCACGGTCAGCTCATTGTCCTGCACATTGGGCGGCAGGTTCGCCGCTGTGCGCTTCAGGACGACCGTGCTGTCGGCGTATTTGCGGCCCGTGACAGAGACCTCGCCCGCTTCTGCGACTGTCAGGGTGCAGAGGTTGACGCCGCTCTCGGTGAGCTCTGCGCCCGTAACGGTCAGGCTGCCCACGACTGCCGGGGCGTTGAAGGTCACCCGGTAGGTGCCCGGGTCAAGGGTGTCTCTGTACAGTTCCTCGGTGGATTCTCCCGGCAGGTATCGGTGGGCGGTCACTGCCACAGCGGTAATCAGCGGATTGAGCGTTACCTTGCTGCCGTCCTGCAGCTTTCTGTCGTAGGTAATCATGCCGCTGGCCCTGGACGGCGCAGGGGCAATGCGTATAAGCTCGCCTCGGCTGCAATCGACCACAGCGCCTATGGCAAATGCGAGCTGCTGCAGGGCCTCTCTGCGCGTCCCTGCGGCGATGTATCCCTGCACTCGCTCTGCGGCCAGACTCTCGTCCAAGGTGTAACTGTATCCTGTCAGGATCGCCGCTGCGAGCTCTGCTGCGGTGGTGTCGTAGATGCCCCCATCGAACGGTGAGCCGTCCAGCAGGCCTATGGCATCGACGGCAGAGAAGTCCGCCAGCGTATCACCGCTGTTGCTCCAGTCCGAGAGGTAAAATGTGCCCATGCAATAACTCACGCTGCTTGTGCTGCGTGCGTCCTGCTTTACATCCTCCCAGATCGTGAATTTCTGCTTGTGCTGCAGAACGTCAAAGTAGCCCTCGGGATTCAAGATGGAAAAGCGGCCCTCTTTGTTGTACAGCGACACGTTCAGCGTGTTGATGCTGATCTCGGAGCTGATGGGGTCGCATTCCTCCAGAACATGGGCCTCCACGATTTCGTGACCGCTGAAATGCAAGTAAACACCGTAGTCAATGCCCGCCAATTTGAGGTACCTCCCGGGCCGGTTTGTCTCGAGAAAATGAATACGGATGCGGCGGTAATTCTCTACCTTCTTGGCGCAGTAATAATCCACCGCGTTCGGGTAAAAGAGCGCCGTAGCGATAAGTCCTCCGTCTTGGCCGAACCACTGGATTTTGACGCGGCTGGCCCAGTCCTCTGTTGGGCTGTAAAAGTGCAGTGTGAGGCCGCTGCTGCTGTGGTCTTGCGTGAAGGTGATGTCCAGCACAGGCGGGTCGGCAAACACGCCGCTCTTGTCGCTCTGCGTGGCGCTCCACAGCCCCCAGAAGTACTGCTCGGGAACCTCCGGGAAGAAGGAAAAGCTGCCATCCATGAGCCACTGCTCGCTCTCCAGTGTGCCGTATTTGTTTTGGCTCGGTACGCTTTCCAGCAACAGGTCGCGGCCCAGATTGCAAAAAGGCTTTGCGGTCGTGCAGCTCGGGGCGCTGTCGCCTCTGGCGGTGACATCGTAAAGGCCGAACTCCACGCGCGTATTGGTTCTCATCGGGGCTGGCCCTCCTTAAAATCTGGCGGGGGTCTTGGCGATGAAGTTGATCGTCAGCCCTTTCCAGTAATTGGCTTTTCCTCGCTGCAAAAGTAGTTCGTCGCCGATGTTGGAGAAATACGCCATAAAAGTATAGTCTCCGTCCGTGCCCGGGACCGTGACCGTGTGGAACTCCTCCGGCTCGGTGATCTTGTCCCAAAACCGGGAATATTCCGCACGGTCAATGCCCGGCGCGACCGTCAGCTTGTAGTTGAAATACACACCGATCAGCTCGCGCTTGAGGTCGCCGTTCTCTGTGCGCTTGGCGTGCTTGTCCAGGAAGTCAGCGGTGCGCTTGCAGCTGAGGACATCGACTTTGAATTTCTCGCCATCAATAATCAACATCAGTACACACCTCCCGTGACCAGCTTGGCTCCGCGCCGGTTCTCCTCTTTGTCGATATAGGGTTTGAGCACCCGAGCCAGTTGGGCAAGGTCTCCGGCGAAGCGGATCGTGATGTCCTGCTGCCCTGTGTAGGCTTCCATAACCTCTGCGAGGGCCTGCTGAATGGTTGCCAGCGGTGCCTCGATGTTGGTGCCGTTGGTCTGGTCACCCAGCACTGCAAGGAATTCATGGTTTGCCGGAATGACTGCGCCCTGTGCCAGATAGGGAATTTGCGGCGCGGTGATGGGGTCGATGTTGAAGCCGACCCGCTCTACGCCGAGCTTGTCCTGCGCCCATTCTGGAACGTCGAAGCCAAAGCCGTTCAAGACGCTAATGACTCCGTTCACACCGCCAACAATGGCCGAGATCATGCTGTTAACCAGACCGATGATGCCGTTGATGGCCGTCTCGATTGTATCCGTGATGCCTTCCCAGATGTCAGACACAAAGTCCGAGACAGCGGTCCACGCATCGTTCCAGCCCTGCTGGATGTCGGCTGCTGCGCTGTCCAGTGCGGTGCCGATATTTGTCCAGAAATCGTTCCAGCCCTGAGTAATATCCTCCCACAGCTGCATGCCGATCAGCTTGACAGTTAGCCACAAGCCATTCCAGATTTCCTTGACTTTTTCACCGGCGCTATGGACTTTTTCTTGCAAATTGTCCAGAGTTTCGCCGAGCTTTTGCTTGATTTCATCCCAATGCGCAACAAGGCAGGCAATGATGGCAGCGCCTAAAATAAGCAGTACCGCTATAATCGTTGCGGGCCATAGGCCGATTGCTGAAACGATGGCCGTAATCAAAGCCGTCAGGCCGCTGAGAATAGTTGGTAGCATTGTGCCGACAATCCAACCCGCAATTTTGCCAAGAAGCTGAACACCCATAATCCCGACCTGTTTTGACAATTCTGCTAAAACAGAATCGATGACAAATCCGCCAATAATAGGAAGTAGACTTGCCCCGATGATTGTCATTAGCATGGGCCAGAGATTGTTTATGATTTCTCCGAGCTGAGACAAAATGCCAGCCCAATCAACAGCCTCAATGCACTCCATGATTTTTTGGCCGACAGCGCCCCAATCGACTTGATCAAGGATGCCATTGATAGCTTGCAGTACATCTATCGCGAGTGTAACCATCGCGGAAAAAAGCCCGACCCAGTCTATGGCGCTTACCATCGAGACGATGTTCTGGCCCAGAGCTGTCCAATCGGTGCCCTGCACCGTTGCGATGAGCGTGTGCAAAAGGCCGACAACGAATCCGCTAAGCCCCAGACCCGCCTCCATCCATGGAATGTTTGCGATGGCCGAATTGATGCAAGCTGCGATAGAATTTCCAAGGTCTGCCCAGCCTGTGTAGGTCTGGACGAAGCTATAAAGCGTGAGAATCGCTGCCCGCATTCCGTCCGTCAAAACTCGCCCGAGCAGGGGCCAGTCGAGCTCTGCCACCGCAGTGGTAATCCCTCTCGCGAGTCCTGCGCCCAAGCTGTCCCAGTGAATGCCCTGCATGAGCGTATCCGCAAAGATGAGCGCCGTGTTCAAGCCCTGCGCTACAGTATGACCGACGGCCTCCCACAATCCAGGCACTTCAATAAAGCCGTTGATGCAGTTGGCGATGTTGGTCGCCCATGCTCTGGCTTTGTCCTGAATATCGGGCCACGGGATTGCGTTCAGGCTATCGCGCAGCTTCTCGCCAATCAGCTGGCCGACTCCGTACCAATCGCCATCTTTGATGGCCTGCAGGATTTCGTCAAGAAACGGGTTGTCTGTGTTAAAGTCGTAGTTCGGGGTGATGGCTCCCGCACCGCCGCCGCTGTTTTTATCCAGCACGTCCAGTTCATCGAACTTCGCCAGTGCGCCGTCCGCTGCGCTGCCTGCCGATTTTGCAGCCTTGGCATACTTGCCCATCGCTTTGGCCGCGCTCTTGCTTGCCCCTATGGACTTGCCGGTCAGGAAAGACACAAGCTGGGCGATGTAGTAAAAGGCGGTTGCTGCTGCGTTGGCTATGGCCGTGAGAGCCGGAAGAATCGCCTGAAGCAACGGAGCGGCAGCGGTGGATGCCGCGCCCTGCAAGTTGCCGAGCGCGGCTCTCAGCGTGGCTGAGGAGAGCGCGGCAGAACCCATCCATTCGGTGATCTTCCGCAGTCCTGCGGAGATCAGGTTGAACACCAAAGCTCCGGAGACAATGCTCATAAGGCGATTTCGGAATTTAGCGAGGCTCTTACTGCTCTGGGTGAGCTTGGCTCGCAAGCCGTCTACGGCCCGCTGTAGGGTACCAAAGACACGCGCTCCGAGACCTCCGACCGTGCGTAGGGCATTGTTGAGGGTACCAGACAGCGCTTTGTTTAATCCGGTGATTCTGCCGGAAAGTAGTCCAGCAGAACCAGATGAACCGGGCACAGAACTTCCTTTAGGCGACTTAGCGGCTATCGCATGTTCACGCGCGGCTCTGCTCTCTGCTGCCTGAGCGGCTTTATCTTGAGCGTTTACCGCTTTCTGTGTTTCTGCAACAATCCTCTCAGCATGCTGTGTAGCTGATTCGTCTACAGTACCATATGCTTTATTTTGCCGATTCTCGATTTTGGCAAAAGATGATTCTATGGCATCGGCTTGTTTGTTAAAATAGGCCTGCATGTCATCTTCGCCGCTAAGATGCTGAATTAGACTTTTTTGCTGGTTTACGGCATCGTTTTCTTGATTTAGCTGTGCGGTAAGCGCTGCATGACGCTTTTGCAAGCCAGAAATAGCATCGCCTTGTGCATTGTAATCCGATTCAATCTCAGCAACTTTGGCATCTTGCTTTTCAAGATCATTGAGGAGTTTTTGGTTTTGATTCAGGAG
>OIWV01001925.1_pt1 | contig 16343 bp, 15 predicted proteins | sample 1587751 | NCBI WGS metagenome assembly OIWV01 (sample SAMEA3888913, study PRJEB22519) | human gut metagenome | biome: human gut; feature: human-associated habitat; material: faeces | place: Denmark | collected 2010
AATATACGATGTTACGGTTTGAATGATATACTCTGTTCATATTTGTATTATACTATACTTTATTAGTTAATACAACAATTGAGGAGGAAAAAGTTGTCCGCCTTCAATTGCTTACGCAAATTCAGCGAACGCGCCTTATATCCCCATCTCTAAAGGGCGGGGTTTTACGGCACTTTCGATAAATTTACCAAAACCACCGAATTTGAAGAAGGCTGGAGCGGTGATGATCACGGCGAATGTTCCCGTGAAATCATCACGCTCAAGTAAAAAAATGCCATCGGAATCGTTGCGTTCCGATGGCGTTTTCTGTTTGGTGCTATGTATGGACGTTGTCACTTCTGCCTGAGATGCGGGGCAGTCGGCTATAGTCGCAGTCAGGGATGGCTAGCGAGCTGCTGACAGAGCGGCAGGAGTTCTTCGAGCTTGGCGACGATGCGATGCTGCTCGGCAAGAGGGGGAATTGGAATTATATACCTTCTAAAAACTCTTAAGGAGATAAAAGATTGTACGCCTCCAGATGCTATTCCTTTTAACTTTCTTTGTGCGAAAACAAGTATGAAATATATATATTTCATATTCATTAACTTAGGAGAAATTTGTTTAAATAAGGCGATATTTTTAATGCAAAATTCTCTATTATCATTTACTATAACAGGGTTGCCAATAGAGCCAATCATTGCAAATAAAATATCGCCAATATCAACCCTAGATCGTTTATTTATGTTATCGGCATCTTGTTTAGATATATATTTTACATTTGTAAATTCCAATTTTCCATTTGAAAGATTTTTACTTGTAATAAGCGGAATTCCTGTTGGGTAATATGGTGGTGTATCATGAGTTCCATCACGAACATCTATAACTTCGTCTAGCCGTACCCATTCCCAGCTATCCGGAATATCAAATGGCTTTTCGTCATCCGTTATCTCCGGCAATGGCTTGGATTTCTTGATTTTCTTCTCTTTGACGAGCCTTGCTTTCTCGGCACGGATCTCGGCGAGCAGGTCTTTGGCGGTGCCTTCTTCTTTGCGCTGCGGTACGAGCTTGCCTTCGATGGCGTATTGGAGCAGGCTCTTTTTCATATCGTCGGGGAAGCGCTGCTCGATGGCTTGCAGCTTGGTCTGGGCTTTGTCGTAGGCATCGATATCAGGCTGGAGTTCTTCAATCTTAGTGATAATGCGTCCTTGTTCATATAATGGCGGTAATGGTAACAGTAAAGACTTCAGCGATTTAAGTCCTACGGTTTTTTGTGCCGTCCCAGTCGCTACGGCATCGCACTGTGTTTTGATAAATGGACTCTCTAATATGTACGATAATAACGTATAATCAATCATAGGTTTCAACAAAGCAATATGTCTTTGAAAGCAAAATTCCATATCGACATTTATCAAGACAGGAATCCCATATGAGCCTGTTACTGTAAAAAGTATATCTCCTTTCAAAGGAATCCGCTCAGGAGATAGTGTCTTGAAATATTCTACAGGTACATGCCGTGTATTTTTAAAGTTAAGCTTTCCACTACGCACATCAGAAATTACTAAAAAAGGGACGCCATTTTCTGATTTTGGTGGAGCCTGATGGTCTCCGTCAGAAATGCTTTTGCAAATATCGTCAAGCCTCACCCACTCCCAGCTATCCGGAATATCAAATGGCTTTTCCTCATCTGTTATCTCTGGCAGTGGCTTGCTTTTCTTGATTTTCTTCTCTTTGATGAGCCGTGCTTTCTCGGCACGGATTTCGGCGAGCAGTTCTTTGGCCGTGCCCTCTTCTTTGCGCTGGGGCACGAGCTTGCCTTCGATGGCGAGCTGGAGGATGCTGTTCTTTAGGTCTTGTGCGTTCATGCGTTGTCCTCCAGTTTGGCGGTGATGCGGGCGAGGATTTTGTCGATATCGTCGTTGAGGGATTTGCGCTGTTCCTGATACTTCTGGATGAGCTCCATGGGCTCGAGGATCTCTTCTTCTTCGTGCGGGAAGCCGCAGAGGTCGAGGTTGTAGCCGCCTGCGGCGATCTCGTCTATGGTGTAGCACTTGGCTTTGGGGAAGTCGCCCTCGAGGATTTCCTGACGGTCGTCCCACCATGCTTTGACGGGGTCGAAGTGCTCGAGGCGCATGGGCTTTGTCTTGCTGAAGTGCTTGTAGCCCTCGGGCATGTCGAGGCGGTAGAACCAGGTCTTCTCGGTCGGGTGGGTGCGGTCGAAGAAGAGGATGTTCGTCGTGATGCTCGTGTAGGGCGCGAAGACGCTGCCGGGCAGCCTTATGATGGTGTGCAGGTCGCACTCGGCCATGAGCTTCTTCTTGATGTTGACTTTCGTGTTGTCGGTGCCGAAGAGGAAGCCGTCGGGCAGGACGACGGCGGCGCGGCCACCCTGCTTGAGTCGGTAGAGGATGACGCTCATGAAGAGGTCGGCCGTCTCGCTATCCGCGAGGTCGTCGGGGAAGTGGCTCATGACGTCTTTTTTCTCGCTGCCGCCGTATGGCGGATTCATGAGGATCTTGTCGAACTTGTCTTTCTCCGTGTAGTCGAGGACGTCGTGGAGCAGGCTGTTGCCGTGGTCGATGTCGGGGTTGTCGACGCCGTGCAGCAGCAGGTTCGTGATGGCGAGCATGTAGGGGAACTGCTTCTTCTCGATGCCGTAGACGGAGTGGTTCCAGAGGGCGCGGTCGTCGGGCGCCGCGATCTGCTTCTCGAGTTCGCGCAGCCAGCTGACGAGGAAGCCGCCGGTGCCGCAGGCGAAGTCGGCCATGCGCTCGCCGAGGTGCGGCTCGATGCGGTCGGCCATGAAGTCGGTGACGGCGCGCGGCGTGTAGAATTCACCGGCGCGGCCGGCCGACTGGAGCTCTTTGAGGATGGTCTCGTAGATATCGCCGAGGGCGTGCATATTGTCGTAGCTCTCGAGATTGATATCGTCGATGACGTTGATGACCTGACGCAGCAGGACGCCGTCCTTCATGTACTGGTTCGTCTCCTCAAACATCGTCTTGACAATGCGCTTCTTCTTGGGCATGTCGGGTGTGCTGGAGAGGTTCTTGAGCACGGTGAAGAGGTCGTTGACGAATTCGAGAAGCTCTTCACCCGTATAGGCCGTGCCCGTGCCGTCGTCGTGGGCCCAGTTCTTCCAGCGGTAGGGCTCGGGGATGATGGAGTGGTAGTCGTCTTCATCCATCTCCCAGTCCTCTTCTTTGGCATCGTAGACCTTGAGGAAGAGTGCCCAGATGATCTGCTCGATGCGCTGGGCGTCGCCGTTGATGCCGGGGTCGTTGCGCATGATGTCTTGGAGCCGTTTGACGAGTCCGCCTAGATTTGTTGCCATGTTGTCTTAACCTGCCTTGTATAGTTCTTGTTCGAGGGCGCGCACGGCTTCTTCGTAGCCTTTCTTGCCGTTGAAGAGCTTGCCGATGTGCCCGGGTGTGCCGAATTTCTGGAAGTCCTTCATGCGCAGCACGTCGGCCTTCTCGATGTTCTTGATGCCGAGGTCCTTGTAGCTCTCGAGCAGCGTCTCGAGGACGGCGCGCGCGGCGCCGCTGTAGCGGCTCAGGAAGTCGCGCCGCTTGACGCCCTCGGCGCGCTCGCGGCGCGTCAGGGGCTTCTGGTCGTAGGCGACGTGACAGATGAAGTCGAAGTCGTCGACATCGTCCATCTTCATCGCGTGCTTGAGCTTGTCGAGGTCGACGCCGCGCTTTGCGAGGGCGTCGGCGATGGCCTGCTTCTTCTCGGCGGCGTTCCACTCGTGGATGAAGCGGTGGAGGTCGCCGAATTGCTCGAGGATGTTCTCCTTCGTGTAGTCGATGACGTTCTCCTGCTCCAGCAGCTTGCCATCCGTATCGTAGACGGCGATCGTCTCCTGCACGGTGTAGACCTTGCAGCCGTCGGCGCGCACGAAGGGTTTGACGGCGGGCTCGCCGCCTCCTCCGCCGCCTTTTCCTCTGCCGCCAGTCGGCTTGCCCTCCCCCTCGCCCGACTCGAAGCCAGGGTCCTCGATGATGGGACCGTCCCAGTCGGGGTCGGCGAAGAGGCGCGTGACGCCGCGGAAGTCCATGATGACGAAGCTGCGCTTGCCCTCGTCGTAGCGCAGGCGAGTGCCACGGCCGATGATCTGCTTGAACATCGTCATTGAAGTAATGTTCTCGTCGAGGACGATGAGTCGGACCATCTTGCAGTCGACGCCGGTCGAGAGCAGCTGCGACGTCGTTGCGATGACAGGCGTCGGCGAGGCGACGGAGATGAAGTAGCCGAGCTGGCTCTTGCCGTAGGGATCACTGCCCGTGATGCGCACGACGTAGTTGGGGTATTTCTTCATCATGTCGGCGTTCTGCTGGGCGAGTGCGTGGCGCATGCGTTCCGCGGCGGCCTCGTCGGCACAGAAGACGATGGTCTTGGCCATGCGGTCGGTGTGGAGCAGATAGTTGGTGATGCGCGCCGCGACCTCGCGGATGCGGTCCTCGAGCACGATATTGTAGTCGTAGTCGGTGTTATTGTAGATGCGGTCCTCGATTTCCCTGCCGAAGAAATCGCGCTGGCCCTTACACGGGCGCCAGCCCTCGCCGATGTTCGTCTGCACGTTGATGACACGGAACGGCGCGAGGAAGCCGTCATCAATGCCCTGCCGCAGGCTGTAGGTGTAGACGGGTTTGCCGAAGTAGTCGATGTTCGAGACATAGGCCGTCTCCTTCGGTGTGGCCGTCATGCCAATCTGGATGGCCGTGTCGAAGTAGTCGAGGATCTTGCGCCAGCGACTGTCGGCCTTGGCCGAGCCGCGGTGACACTCGTCGACGACGATGAGATCGAAGAAGTCGGGCCGGAAAAGCTCGCGGAAGCGCTCTTCGTCGTTCTCGCCGAAGAGCTGCTGGTAGAGTGAGAAGTAGACTTCGTATGATGTGATGGTCGTGCGGTCGTCGGATGCGTAGTTGACCTTGTGGATGACACCTGCGAGCGGTCGGAAATCCTGCTGGATCGACTGGTCGACGAGGATGTTGCGGTCGGCGAGGTAGAGGATTTTCTTCCCGAGCCCCGCCTTGCGCAGCCGATAGATGATCTGGAAGGCCGTGTACGTCTTGCCCGTGCCCGTCGCCATGACGAGCAGTAGGCGCTTCTGCCCGCGGGCAATCGCATCGAGCGTGCGGTCGACGGCAACACGCTGATAGTAGCGCGGCGCAAACGTGCCCTCCGACACATAGAAAGGCTGCTCGATGACTCTGACCTGCTCCTCCGTCAGATGGCCTTCCTCCTTGAACCGTGCGATGAGCTCGGCAGGCGTCGGGAACGCATCGAGCGAGAGCTCACATTCGATGCCCGTCAGGAAGTCGTACTCGACGAAGCCGTCACCATTCGAGCTGTAGGCGAACGGAAGGTCCATCATCTGGGCATACGCCTTGGCCTGCTGCATGCCAAAAGAGATAGTATGGTTGTTGTCCTTCGCCTCGACGACGGCCAGAGGGTGGCCCGACTCTGTGTAGAGCACATAGTCGGCGAATTTCGGCCGATCACGCGCCTCCATATTCCCCTTGATGTTGACCCGCCCCGCCGTGATCGCCAGCTCCATGCGGATGTCCGACGACGGCCAGACCCGCTCCAGCGCCGGCGTGATGTAGCGATGCTTGATATCTTCCTCCGATAAGAGAGACTTGTCCGTTTCCATATGATCACCACCAAACCATTCGTAATTTCTTAGATTATTATACCATTCTAGGGCCAGCTGTAATAGTCGGGAGTATTTTGTTTTCCCGGACAGACTGTAGTATAATGATCGTAGGCTAAGAAGAAGTCAACAAGCGTATCACACGCAAACGAAACGCCCCAGAGTTAGGCCCTCTGGGGCGTTTTGGGGTTGTTGAGAAAAATTTTCAAGTTTCCACTTGATATTCATTCTCAAGTATGCTATATTATATACATGCTTTCGTTAGCAGCTTCTTTCAAGAGGCGCGAAGCTCTCCTAAAATATAATACACATAGCAAATATCCCGGCGTACTGCTCATGCGCCGGGATTTTTGTGACTATAGGGTTTATGTTATTGTGCGGCCATAATTTCTTTCGGATACTTCAAGATAGCCTTTAGATAGGACGATGCTGTAGCATCTACCTTCCTTCTTCCCTGCTCCCAGTTCCGTAATGTAGCCAAAGGGATGCCAAAGGCCGAAGAAAATTCCTGCTGAGACATGTGCAAGCTTTCTCGCACGCTCTTTGGGTTCACACGATAAATAACGGTCTTCTTCAAGCCTTCTACTGGCATACCTTTTGCATCACACAATGCCTCCTGCAGACCATCCAAAATTTCCAAAGCCTCCGGTGAGATTTTCTTATCCATGATATTCACCATCCTTTTGGCGAAAAACGGCTTTCAACCGTTCCGTCATCTTTGTAAAAATCTTTTTTTCATCCTCAGACAAGTTAATCTGTACGTTCTTAGGATACGCATATAAGAGATAGATGGGATGATGCTCGTTGTACACGTAGTAGATGATGCGCACACCGCCGCGTTTCCCATGCCCAGATCCTTGCCAACGGACTTTCCTTATGCCTCCAGTACCGGGAATGACATCACCAGCTTCAGGATTCAAGCCTATGAAGTTTTTAAATTCCACTTGTGTCGAACTATCCCAGATGCGCTGTACAGCACGCTGATATGGTTGTGTCTCGACAATGACTTGTGGTATTAATTCCTTTTCCATAATTTTATTATACGCCAATGACGTACTATTGGCAAGAGTCATCCGACAACAAGGGCAACTGAGTCACAAGACAAGCGCGGCAAAGTGTGATAGAATACAATACAGGAGAGATTTCACTGCTAACGATGAAATCGAAAAGTCGCCCCGGTTGAGCAGAACCGAGGCGATTTTTGGTGTTGAGAAAAATTTTCAAGTTTTCACTTGATATTCATTCTCAAGTGTGCTATATTCTATGTAGGCTTTCGTTAGCAGCTTCTTCCAAGAAGCATGCAACTCTCCTAAGATATTATACACAGCAAGAATCCCGGCGTACTGCTCATGCGCCGGGATTTTTGTGTCTGCGAGCATAGTCGGACTGACTTCACAAGGGAATGCCTGCTTCACTCGTGATATTCTGCGAGCTCGACCAGATTCCCGTCAGGGTCTCTGAGGTAGATGCTCCGCATCTCGCCGCGAGCGCCATGTCGTCGCACCGGCCCGAGCTCGATGGGATAGCCTTTGCGCTCGATTTCCGCTTTCGCCATGTCTACACTTCCGTCGAGGATCAGGCAAAGGTCGAGGCTGCCATAAGTCGGATGCTCCGCGGCCGGAAGGAACTCGGACTTTCTCGTGTGGATGTTGAACTTCTGAATGCCGAAGCGGACGGCATAGCGGCCGTTCCTCTGATCGAGATCCATGCCGAGGATGTCGACATAGAAATGCAGGCATGCCTTGAGGTCCTGCGTCGTGATGACGATGTGGTCGATATTCTTGAATCTCATAGTTTCCTCGCTCTCAAGCGGATACGAACGTAATCTACATACCATGTACCGTCGATGAACAGTCGGCTGCGCAGTCGCTCTTCCGCTTCGTTGATGATTGCTTCCGCCTCTTCCTCTGGAATCCCGTCAAATGGCTTCAGGTCGAACATCCGGATCCAGTCTTTTATCGTCCCCTTTTGCGGAGTCGGTCGGTCAAAGAGTATCGCGTACTCCACGCGCATCCCGCATTTCTCAATCAGCGGCGCATATTGCCCGATTGTCGGGAAAAAGACAATTTTTTTATAGGTTCGCTTATGCTCACGGAACAATTCTTCCAGTGTGCTGTGAACCGCCTCTCCGCAGCCGTAACCACCGAATTCACACACAAGTTCGCCGCCAGGTCTGAGGTTCCGAGAGACATTGCGCAGCAGCGTTTCCTGTTTATCGGCGTCAATCCAATGGAAGACAGCGTTCGAGAATATGGCATCCGCCGGCGTGTCCAGCTGGAAGCTGAGTGCGTCCACCTGCTGGAAGGAAATGTTGGGATATTCTTTCCGCGCGATCTCCAGCATGGTCGGAGAGGCATCGATGCCCATCACTTGGTAGCCCAACGATTGAAGTCGGTCGGTCAGGCTGCCATTGCCGCAGCCTAAATCGACCACCTTGCTTCCCGGGCCGACTGTCAAGAGTTTCAGCACGTCTTCCCCGTATTTTGGCACAAAAGAAAAATTGTCACGATAGCTGTCCGCATCCCATGTGTTGTTCATCTTCATCACACTCCTACATTCATTCTGTGAGCCGGTAGCTGCCCTCTATCCAAGCCATGATGGCTTTATCCGTCTGGGTGTCGTCCAGTACGACGGAGATCCAGGTCTTGTGGTTCATGTGGTAGGCGGGATAGACGCCGGGCAACTGGTGGAGGGCTTCTCCGTGCTCGGGTAGTATCTTCAGGTTGATGACGTCGACGAGCGCGGGATTGCCGTCTTTGTCGAGCACAGCGCGCTTCACGCGCATGATCAGGGCGAACCACTTGCGGTTGGATGCATGGCGGAATGTCCCATAGGACTGGTAGCGCTCTGCTCTCTCCCACGGGAAGTCCGGCTCGACCTGAAAGCGCTCGAGGATGCATTGCGTCAGGCGGTTGGCCTGGTCGGATGCGAACAGCACGTCCTGACAGCAGGCCGCCGCAACGTCTTCCAGAAGCTGCTCGTAGGCCGCACGGACCGTGTTGACGTACGCGCCCGTGGCATTCTTCTGGCGCAGCTGGTAGTAGTCATCCTGAGAAATCGCGTCGATCACGCGCCCCGTGACCGCGCCCTTCTCCGTCACCGACAGGACCGCCTTGAAGTCGCCATCGAGAAAACTTCGCTCGAGCACATAGCCATCCCCGACTGGACGGAAGCCAAAAGCACGCATCTTCTCCGGCACCCACCGCCTCCGCGCAAAAACTCTTTCTTCGATTGTTTCCATGACGACTTCACCCTTTCTGACAAAATCCTGTAACATAGAATTCGATACGCTACGATGAAATCCTGCCCGTCATACGCTATAATAGTCGGGATCATCTTGTTTTCCCAGACAGGCCGTAGTATAATAATCATAGGCTAAGAAGAAGTCAACAAGCGTATCACACGCAAACGAAACGCCCCAGAGTTAGGCCCTCTGGGGCGTTTCTTCTGTCATTGCGGCGAGAGCAGACCGAGGCTAGTTACCCACGAAAAGCAAAGCAAGCAAAAAGTCTAGCCATTTGATGATGTAGTAGGCCACTACATTCACCGCGACTGCTTGCCAGAAAGAAGATGTCAGCAAACGTATCACCACCCTTCTGTTACCAGAATGGGGATGGGTAACGAATCCATTCTAACACAATAAAAGATGGGATGGAATACTGTCCTGACTTTATAGTGGGGAATACGCGGGCCGATAAGATGACCGTATCCCTTGATTTTCACAGCCATCTATCCTACACTGAAAGAGTAAAGAGATGGTAGTCATCTTCTACCGAACAAACAAAGAACCTCCCGCCAGAGTGATGACCGGTGGGAGGTTCTCTGTCGTTCACGTGCATCCCACCTTTAAACGCTGATCCGTCCGACTCAGTCTACTACAACAGTCCGACTGAAAAAGTCCAGCGCTGGACTTTTTTCAACGTATCAGAAGATGATATATTATGACTATAGAACCCCCCAGAGGTTGCCACTCTGGGGGGTTCTATAGTCGATGCAAAGATGCTTGTATCCTTTTGCCTACATATATCATAACGCAATGATTGCTGGCACGTCAAGCGCCTCTCTCCGTCATCTGCGTCTGATTCCTTTAGATAACGACACTTCTGTCAAGCGAAGTGTCAAAATGAGTGTCAAAATTTTTCCATTTATCAAAGCCGAACTTCTGTTGATTTTATTCGGTTCCTATGCTATCATTAAAAGCAACAGAACAATTCGCATGAAGATATGCGAGACATGAAGATATAGAAAGAACCCCGCAGTACTGGAAATACTACAGAGCTCACTATATCACAGCTCGTATCGAGTTTGGCGACTCGGTATGATGCACTCATCGGAACGGCACTCCGATAAGTTGACTGTAACTTTCATACCCTTATTGTATCAAAGATATTTTCGGATATCAAGGGATAGTCGGTATGAATTTTTCCCCCAGCCCTCTGGCTCGCATCTAGGAGTCGGGTGGCTCGGGATGGGATGGCACCCTCTCGGTTTTGCTCACATTTGCGCGAGCGGACGAGGCGAAGTCATTTCCCGCAGCATCTTATCTGAATACGAGGGTCTGCCCGATGAGGGCAGGCCTTTTTTGATGCGCCATGAGGCGTGGTATCTGGATGAGCAGTCGGGAGGTGATCGCATGGGGAAGTCGGCTCAGCAGTATTTCAGTAACAAGGAGGACAGCCAGGCGAAGTCTGCCTATCTGCGGGCGCAGTATGCAGAAGTCAAGCCGCTCGCCTTCTACGATGCGATCCTTGGCGCGGCGGACGCCGACTTCCCGCTCTGCGTGGCGCTTTCAGAAGCATCCGAGGGCCATCATCTGGCGAACTACGCGGATGCGGAGGAAATGCTCGAAGAATCTTGGTGGCGGTCGGACTCGTTCGTCTATCCGGCAAAGTATTATAACGCTTATCCGAAGCAGAAGCTCATGCACGAGCTGCGCTGCATCTACATCGACCTCGACAAGGTCGACGCCAAGAGCCTGCGCCGCCTCTGCCAGAAGGGGTTCTACGGCCAGCGCCCGACGTATCTCGTCAACTCGGGCAATGGCGTGCATCTCGTCTACGTGCTGACGCAGCCGCTCGCGGCCTACCACTGGGCCAAAGACCTGCTGCGCGAGATGCACAGCGGCCTGCTCCGCTTCTTCCGCAAGCATCGCTTCGCGGCAGATCTCGGCACGGGCCTCTCGCATGCCTACCGCATCGTCGGCAGTATGACGAAACTCGGGCAGACGTGCCGCGCCTATCGCGTCGGCAAGTGCGTGGAAGTCGGACAGCTGGCCGCATCGCTCGGCATCTGCTGGCAACGCCCCGTAAGCAAGTCCGGCAAAGTGTCGTACAACTATAAAGAAAAACAGCCGCGCAAGGGCAGTCCGGCCCGCCGCGGCTTCTACGACTATCTCGTGCGCATGATCGAGGCGCGCACGCAGGAAGGCCACCGCTACAGTTCGCTCTTCGCGCTCGCCTGCGTCGGCCACAAGTGCCATCGGGCCGTCGAGGGCATCCTCGAGGATGCCGTGCGCCTTGCCGCCAAGCTCGGCCTGCCCAAGCACGAGGCGGAGCACGCCGTCGCAGCCTGCAACCCCGAAAAGGCGCAGACCGTGCGCGCGGCGACGCTCGAAGGCTGGCTCGGCTGGTCCTTCGACCGCAAGACGAAGCGAAACGGCCGCACGCGCGCCGAACACCTCGCCGAGATTGCCGAGCGCCGCACGGCGGCAAGCCGCCGCCGCGTCACGGACTACCTCGAACATCACCCCAAGGCCACCATCTCCGAGATCGCCCGCACCCTCGCCATGAGCCGCAAGACCGTCGCCAAGTACTTCCACGAGTGGCTCACAGCCCTGCGCGACAAAGTCGTCCAGCAGGCAAAGGCTATGCTTGGCGCGGGCCAAACCGCCGACAGCGCCGACACTAAAGCAGCCGATACGGCAACACCGGTCCCGACTGCCAAACCGTCCGACGGCCCCGGTCGTCGTGCCTTCCTCGCCTTTTACACCCAGCTGCGTCATTCATTGCGTCAATACCTGCCCCTAAGGGCGAGCTCTGCTCCGCGCAGTGCGCAGGAAGAGGAGAGGGACATAAAAAAAGCCGACTTCCGGAGACCAGCAAGCCCACTCGAAGATGCTCATCCATACTCTCTGCAGCCAGACTAGGAACCCCCTCCTCCCTGTGAGAAAAGCAGCTCCGCGGCGGGCCGCTTCGCATGTGCACGATTGCACGGCGAGTCGCTAGCCGGACGGCCATGCGGCGGCAGGACTTTCGCGCGCCTCGTCGAAGCAAGGCAGTAGGGTAAATGGTACAGAAGGAGAAACTCCCATGATCTACCTGACGGGGGACACGCACATCCCCATCGACATCGGCAAGCTCAGCTGCAAGTCGTTCCCGAAGCAGCAGGAGATGACGCGCAGCGACTATGTCATCGTGCTCGGCGACTTCGGGCTGCTCTGGAAGAAGGACGAGACGTACGACTATTGGCTCGACGTCCTGTCGAAACGCACGTACACGCTACTGTTCCTCGATGGCAATCACGAGAACTTCGACTGGCTCGATTCGCTGCCGGTCGAAACTTGGCATGGCGGCCGCGTGCATCGCATCGCCGAAAACATCCTGCACCTGATGCGCGGCGAGATCTTCGAGATTGGCGGCAGCACCTTCTTCACGCTTGGCGGCGCCGTCTCCTACGACAAAGTCTTCCGCGCCGAGGGCATCAGCTGGTGGCCGCAGGAACGGCCATCCTGGGCCGACTTCAGCCGCAGCATCGAGAACCTCGCCCGCCACGATAACCACGTCGACTATGTCCTGACCCACACCGCACCCGCCACCATCCTGCAGGTGCTGCGCCTCTACACCAGCTCATGGAACAGCGCCGCCGACCGCTCCGTCGAGAACGCCCTGCAGGCCATCGACAACGACATCCACTACAAAGGCTGGTACTTCGGTCACTGGCACCTCGATTTCGACTACAAGCGCTACCACGCCCTCTACAACCGCGTCGTACGGATTCTTTGATTCAATGCGTTGCTAGAAAAAACAGAGAAGATGTGATACAATCGAGATAGAAAAGCGGCCGATGTTCGCGTGTCGGAACCGCCATTCGTTAAAAACTCGAGACGTTCCGATCTTGCTTACTTGAACGGTTGGATGTTTATTTCAACAGAGCCAGGATCGCCGCGAGCAACTGCAAAAAAAAGCCCTTCACGATTTGTGGAGGGCTTTTTTTTGCAGGTTATCAGAGCTTTGCGTAGAACGAATTGTTGAATACCGTTACATTGCGATGCAGGTAGGAGTCGTACCAGGTGCGGGAGCCGTAGAACTTTTTCCCGTAGTCCAGATAGAAGGCCGCTTCACCGACATACATGGACATGCCCGACTCTGCGTTGGAGCCCGTCGGCTTGAGGTATCTCCAGTCCGAGGCGCCGGTGTTGCGGTCGACGTACATCTTGCGGTCATTCCAGTTGTAGAAGAAGCGCATCGTCGTGACGCGGGAGATCTCGCGGTTGCCGCGGTCAGCATCAGGAACGGTGATGACGTTGATGGCCAGCGTATAGCACGGCGGATTGTAGTCCTGGCAGACGAGCGAGCTCTTATCCAAGTACGTTGCTACCCCCATGTGCGCCCAGATCAGCGGGTAATTGTCGTCACCGTTGTAATAATCCTCGTACGTGGATGATGCCTGTGCGACCGAGGCAATCAACAGAGCAGCCAGCAGGCAGAATATAGCAGTGAGTTTTTTCATGTGAGTCCTCCTTGTATCTCTCATATATATGTTATGTTCTTCTTATTCTTTAATTCTTCGCGCTATAGCTCTTTTCCTGCTGACTGAGAGGGCCTTGGCGCTACAAAAAAGAGCGGCACTCCAGCGGCAAGCGCATCGGCAGGATTTTCCCTTCTCTCGTCGAAGCGAAACGATAGGGAAAGATTGATCAGGATATCAAAGGAGATGAACCTATGGAATCAGGGAAGACTCATTGGACGATTGACATCTCGGACCGGGATAGCGATGCTGCGGTGGCACGCATCAATGCGGAGCTGGCCGACATCTTTGCACGGCGTGGGGATACGCAGGCGGTCTATGTGACGTTTGACTTCGAGTTCTCGGCATACTTCTACAACGTCGCGAAGATGACGCTGTTGCCGCATCGCGGCTTTAGTTTAGAGGACAAGGCCGGTAATCCGGTCGGCGTCATCTTCATCGAGGCGGATATGGACGTGATGAAGCTCCACGAGTACCAGGGGGCGGAAGGCATTGCTATTGATTTCTTCAAGCCGAAAGAAGTAGAAGCAGGTGTAGAGGTAATGCCTTTGAGATAGAGCAGATCCGCTAGTCCGACTGTCCGACAGTCGGCAGTACAACAACTGCCCGACTGAAAAAGTCCAGCACTGGATTTTCTGACATACAGCAACGCCCCGACTGACAGAAGGATGATCCGTGGGGGCGTTGCTTTTCGCATTTCACGTTCGTTTTATGCTTGCATCATCTTCTTGCACCACGTCTTTGAATGACGGATGAAGCACTGCAGGTTGTCGGACAGCGGGATGTCTTTCTTGTGGATGAGGGCGACGTTCCAATGCGGATGCTCGTGAAAGGGGATGCAATGCAAGGTCGGGTTGCTCATGTCGTGGAAGATGAAGTCCATCGAGGCGGTGTTGCCTTTGTGTTCCTTGCAGAGTTTGTAGCAGAGACTGAAGCCGCTCGTGTTGAAATAGATATCGAGATTGGTGTTTTCTCGGCGACAGGTCTCAGCCATGATTTGGTGGATGAGGAAGTTGCCGTTCTCGATGATCATGGGCTCGGCGGCGATGTCGCGAACAGACACTTCAGTACAGTCGTAGAAGCGGCTGCCGGGATGTGTGATGAAGAAAATCTCGCGCGAGAAGAGTGGAATGTAGGCAAGCTCATCCCGTTCATGCAAGTACGGCATGAGTCCGAAATCATATTTCTCGTTGAGGACGTTCTCCTCGATGTAGATGTCGGGGAACTCCATGTAGTCGAGGTGAACCGTCGGACAGTGTTTGACAAAGGTACGGATGAACTCCGGTGACAGGAAGCGCAGGATGCCGTAGGCCGACACCATGCGCAAGAAGCCTTCATTCTGCAGGCGCAGCTCAGTAATCTCGCGAGAGGTGTCATCGAACTCTGCCACCATACGTTGGGCATGCTCGTAAAAGATTTTGCCGTACTCCGTCGGCACGACACCCTTCTGCGAGCGGAAGAGCAGTGGCACGCCGAGCTCCTCCTCCATGCGCTTGACCTCCTTGCTGACGGCCTGCGGTGTCATGAAGAACGACTGCGCCGCCGCTGAGATGCTGTGCTGTTCGCAGATTTTCAAGAAACATGCCATATCGCGGATATTCACGATTACACCTCCCAATTAAGTCCCTGACCACAAAAGAGGCGACCTTCTCCAAGGCCGCCTCTTTGCTATCTCCATGATAGGAAAGGAGCATGTGTTTTGTCAAGCAGGACAGGCATCATTTGTCGTCTTCTGCTGCAAACGGCTGCATCTCCTCGTAGGAAATCGTCTTCTGCTTGCCGTCACCGAAGAAGCGCACCACCGGATTCGGATTGCGGTTGAAGTTCATGCTGAGGCTCTGGTTGCTGTAATGGCCAGCCGGGTCCATCAGGTATTTGTAGTCGATGATCTTCTCGAGGTCAATCTCGGCAATGGCGAGCCCTTCCTTGCCGGACGGGACGTAATCGCTGATGGGATTGCCGTCCGGTCCGATGATGGCTGTATGGCCCTGCTTGAGGGTCTTGAAGTAAGCGAGGCGGTCTTCCTCGATGTTGCCGTTCTCATCGGTGCAGAGCATCGTGTAGGTGCGGTCATCGTAGACGGAGCTCGTCATGAGCACGAACGTCTGCGTCTGGATGGCATAGGCGCGGCTGGCAATGTCATCGTCGTAGTAGCCCGGCCACGAAGCGACATGGACCTGCTCGTTCTGCCCATTCATCGCGCAGATGTCGAGCGGCACATCGTGCTCCCAGCACTGGCAGCCACCGAGGTTACCGAGCTCCGTCTCGAAGACCGGCATCATGCTGCCCTGACCGTCGCCCCAGACAAGGCGCTCTGCCACAGAGACGCGCATCTTGCGGTGCTTGCCCATGAAATTGCCTTTGTTGTCAAACCAGAACTGTGTCAGATAAAGCGAGCCGCCATCTTTCTCGGAGCCACCCATGCAGACGAAGATGTCATTGTCGCGGGCTGCCTGGCTGATTTTCGCCATGGCACTGCTCGGGCATTCGACTGCATTGAGGTAGAGTTTGTGGTAGAAGCGCGGCACATAGTCGAGCGCGCGCCCCAAGAAAGCGAACCAAGGGTAGCCTGGCAGGTAGCCTTCTGGGAAGCCGATGAGCTTGACGCCCTGATCTGCAGCCTCCTTGATAAAGCCGATGGCCTTGTCCACCGATGCATCGAGATCAAGATAAACAGGGGCTGCCTGTACAGCCGCAACTTTATACTTTGGATACTTCGCCATGATGAATTCCTCCTTCACCAACTCCACGACTTGTCAGACTCCCGGGAAACGAAAAAGGCACCAAGGAGATTTATCATCTCTTTGGCGCCTTTGCCTTTCGTTGCTTTTATGATACTGCTGATAGGTCTAGAAGAAAAGCAACGAGTTCTTGACGGGTATCAACTGCATGTTGAAGAAAGCAAGCGTTTCCACAAGGGATTTTCTCCCCCCCCCCCCCCCAAACTTTTTTTTTTTTTTTT
>OIWV01001936.1_pt1 | contig 16281 bp, 16 predicted proteins | sample 1587751 | NCBI WGS metagenome assembly OIWV01 (sample SAMEA3888913, study PRJEB22519) | human gut metagenome | biome: human gut; feature: human-associated habitat; material: faeces | place: Denmark | collected 2010
AGAAAAATTTGATATTGTTATCTCATCATTAGCTTTTCATTATGTTAAAGATTATGAAAAATTAATAAAAGATATATACAATTTATTAAATGATAATGGAATATTAATTTTTTCAATAGATCATCCATTAAGAATAGCAAGTAAATTTGAACCGTGGATGAAAAAGAATTATACTGAAATCAATGGAAAATGGTTTTTACTTGTTTCGGATTATAATAGAGAAGGAATAAGAGAAAAAGAATGGAATGGTGTTATTGTAAAGAAATATCATAGAAACTTTAGCAGTTTAATAAATGGGCTGGTTAATTCGGGATTCAAAATTGATAAAATTTTAGAGCCAATACCTGATGAGGAAAGTATAAAAATTATTCCAAAATATATTAATCAATATGATAGACCGTATTTTTTATTTATAAGAGCAAAAAAGTAACATGGAATAAAAGAAAATTCCATGTTACTTTTATAGACAATAATTATTCTCTAGTAATTAATAGATAGGTTTCAATATGGTTAGATTGCGGTCGATTTCAAATAATGCTGTATTGGCAGGTTGTTTAGCGTCTTTATATTGAGCTTCATAGATATATTTAATGAACTCATCTTGATATTTCAAATAATATGAAACGATACGGAGTGTACCTCCGTGAGCAACAATTAATATGTTGGAATCGTTTGAAAATTGTTCATCAAAAAAACTTTTGATTCTACAATAAACGGATTCTGTTGATTCAGCGTTAAAAAATGCTGGGTTAGAGTTATAGATGTTCCATTCATCTTGAGAAATGTCAGGGATAAATCTACCTTCTAAAGTTCCGTAATCAACACTTCTAAGACGAGAGTCTAAAATAACAGCTTTTGATAAATGTTTGTTGATGATTTCAGTAGTTTGAACAGCACGAAGCAAATCAGAAGATATTATTTTATCAAAATTAAGTGCTTCTATTTTCTTTCTAACATTATCAGCCTCTTTCCGTCCTTTGTCATTAATTGGAATTGGTTTATGTCCTTGCAATTGCTTAGTCACATTCCAATTTGTTTGACCATGTCTTACAATATAAATCATAATATTACCTCCGTTGACACAATGAAACCTACTAAAGATAAATTAAATTTATAGATAAAATTTTAACACATTATGTGAGATTAGTCAATCATTGACATAAAATGAAAACTATAGTAAACTAAAAAATAGGAGGAATATATAATGAAATGTATTATAAAGATAGACGATAAAGATATTGGAGAAACATTATATAAAATAAACGAGCCAAAGATAAGAAAAGCAGTTCGTACAATTTTGTTTAATGAAAAAGGCGAAATAGCTATACTACATAAAAAAAATAAAAATGAATATAAGCTTGTGGGAGGTGGCATTGAAGAAAACGAAAATATGGAAGAGGCTATAAGAAGAGAAGTAAACGAAGAGGCTGGATGCATAATAAAAGATATAGTTGAATTAGGCTACGTTGAGGAATTAAGAACAATAAATAATTTTATGCAAATTTCATTTGTTTTTGTTTCAAAGGTAGAAAAAAATAAAAATCAATTGAGTTTGACAAAGCAGGAACAAGATGAAGGAGCTGAAATATGCTGGTTTTTACCTGAAGTAGCTTTAAAAAAGATAAAGGAATGTTATAATAGATTAATTCCATCTAAATATAGTAATCTATACAACTCAAAAATGGTTATAAAAAGAGATGAACTAATATTGGAATATTATTTAAAAAATAAGGAAGAAATCACAATGTAGTGGTTCCTTCCTTATTGGGTAGTAATGATTAAAAGTTAATTACAATGATCTTTTTCATAAATCTCTTTGATATTAAGATTGTCATTCAACATATTTCCATAATGAATATCTTCTGTTTCAGCTCCAATCATTCTGTATAAATCACCCTGAGGGGATACCATAAGACGTGTAGCTAATTTGGAAGGCATCCTGCCATCGATTCTGAGGTTAGGAAACATTTTTTGTAACTGATCAACTTTGGCAAAGAACTCTTCGTCAGTAATATCAAAACGATTTTTGTTAGGAACAGCGCCTCTTCCACTTGCAGAATTAAAACGTCTAAGTTTCCAATGGTCAACATCTAACTCATTTAAAAGTGAGCCAAGTTCTTCAAGATAATTGATGTTCTCTTTGTGAACACAAGTATTAATTAGTACACCGATATTTCCTACTGCTTTAACCATTTTGATACGAGAGACTATTGTTTCACGATGACACTTTGTGCAACGAATTTTTTCGTTAAGTTCATCACTTGCAGATTCGAAAGGAAAAGCAATAGAGTTCAAATGATTTTTGATTTTTTCAAAAGTTTCTTCTGTAAGAAGAATACCATTTGTACTAAGTCTTGTATCTAGACCTCTAGTGTATGCATCAATAATCAAATCAGGCAGATGAGGAATCAACAAAGGTTCGCCACCAATGTAACGCATCTTGGTTAAGCCAGTTTCAATTAACCGATTTTGTACCTTAAAATGTTCTTCTCTTGTAGTTAGTTCATCCCGCTTTTTAGGACTAATACAGTAACCACATCTTTCTTGGCAGGCGTGGGTAATAATCCAAGAGATAATTACTTCGCCAACATGATTGGGATCCTCGATGGTGTAATGCTTTTTTTCATTACTAGTCATAATTAATACCTCCATAAAGTCTTATTGATAGGTAGAAAACATTTGGTGTTACCGAACTCAATATATTATAACAGCAAAGGAAAATTATGTCAATAATTAGCAAAAAATGTTGAAGTAATTATTCAAAAGTAGTATAATTGGGAAAAATAGTTATTTTTATAAATGGAGGAATTTTATGGAAACACCAAATATTATGCTGATTGGGTGTGGCCCTCATGCGAAAAGGGTATATGTTCCCAAATTAAAAGAAGCTGAGAATGAATTTGGAATAGAATTAAAAGCAATTGTTGAATTAAAAGAGAAACAAGAGGAGGTAAAAAAATTTACTTCAAATTATTTTAAAAATGTAAAATATATTTTTATTGAAAAGTTTGGAAAAGAATATAAACAAACTTTACCTATGGATGTTGAAAGCAGACTCGATGATATTGTAAGGAATGAAAAAATTAATTCAGTTATAATTGCAACAGATCCATTAAATCATATGCAATATGCATTATGGGCTTTAAAACATAAATTGCATATTTTAATGGATAAACCTATTTCTACATATGAAAATATTTCTAACGATGAGGAACAGGCAGAACAATTAAAAAGAGATTATGAATTATTGGTAAAAAATTATTCTCGTAATCAGGCTTTTATTGTAAATACACAAAGAAGATTTTTGCCACAATTCCAAATTGTTCAAGATTTAGTAAACGAAATTGCTAATAGATATGGAATGCCAATTACGTCAATGCAAAGTACACATAGCGATGGACAATGGAGATTACCAGATGAAGTTTTGAAATTGAAGTATCATCCATTATTAGGATGGGGAAAAGTTTCTCATAGTGGATATCATTTTATAGATATGGCAACAAAAATGGTAAAGGACTCATTTAAAGAAGCAAATAAAAGGTTTGATGAAATATCGGTGTTTACAAAATTTATTAGACCATCAGGAGTTTTATTGCAACAAAATCAAAAAGATTTACAAAAAATCTTTGGAGAAGTCTATTTAAAAAAAGATTCAAGAACTGATAATGAGATACTTAAATTATATAAAGAAAAAAATGAAGCAGAAGTTGATGCAAATTCAATTATTTCCTTATCATATAATGGAATTCCGGTTACAAATATTACATTAAATCTAATGCATAATGGTTTTTCGCGTCGTTATTGGCTAGATGCCAATATGAAAGATTTATATAAGGGAAATGGTAGAGTAAGACACGAATATCATAATATAGAGCAAGGATGTTTACAGAATATTCAAATACATTCATATCAATCTAAGGATAAGCATGATATTAATACAGTAAGCGACTTTGAATTAGGTGGAAATAACCATTATGATATATATGTATTTAGAAATAGTGGAATAACTGGAGGCGAAACTTTAAAAGTAATTAGGGGGATAGATATTGCGGAAAAATATTCTTTAGATACATCTAAAGTAATGAATGAACTGGCTAGACATGAAGCATTAAAACAATTTTTAGAAGTTATAATTGGCGAGAGAAAACCTATGGATACAAAGTCAAATATTTTAGATCATAAAATGTCTGTTGAAATAATGTCATTAATTTATAAATCAGGCACTAGTGAAATTGAAGTAAAAGAAAAATATAAAGATTAACGAGGTATATATGGAAGATAAAAATAATCAATGGAACAAATTATATGAAAATTATATAAATAAAGAGTTTAAAAATTGGGATGAATATTTTAAAACAAAAATGAAATTAAAAAGGAAGTTTTTAAATCAAGTCTTAAAATATTATGATGAAAAAAAGCCAGTGCTGGAATGTGGCTCTGGAACAGGTAAATTTTCTGCATATCTTGCTTCAAAAGGAGTAAAAGCATATGCAATGGACTTAGAACCGGCAATGGTTGAACAAGCAAAGAAATTATCTAAACAAGTTAGCCCTGAAAATGAAGTAAATGTTTTTCAAGGAGATATTAGACATATACCTTTTGAGAATAAGTTTTTTTCTGTAACACATAGTAGTGGAGTTATGGAACATTATAGTGATGAAGAGATAGTTGAAATAATAAATGAACAATTAAGAGTTTCAGATGTGTGTGTGTTTAGCGTACCAACCTCATACTTTGAGAAAAAAATGCTTGGAAATGAAAGATTTATGAAAAGAAATAAATGGAGAGAAATAATAGATAAAAGTAATGCAGAAATAATTAAAGAAACAGGATATCATTATAAAACATTACAAAATAGAATTATCGATATATGCAAAAAACCATCAAGGATATTTAAACCAATAGCGTTATATGTATTTGTTTTAAAAGAAAAGGAGGAAAAATAGATGATTTACGTTGTAAGACATGGACAAACGGATTGGAATTTAGAAGGAAGATTTCAAGGAAGAATAGATATTCCTTTAAATGAAAAAGGGAAAAGCCAAGCAAAAAAGACAAAAGAAAAATTAGAAGGAATTAAATTTGATAAAGTATTTTCAAGCCCATTAAAAAGAGCACTAGAGACAGCAAAAATTATCGCAGATGAACCGATTGATATTGATTACAGAATAATCGAAAGATGTAATGGCCAATTAGAAGGCAAACTAAAAACGGAATGCGAAAATATGGTTGATTTTACAGATGAAAATGAAGTAAAGTTAGGAATTGAATCTTTACCTAATTTCAGAGAAAGGATAACTAGTTTTTTTGATGAACTATGTGAAAAATATGTAGGAAAAGATGTATTGGTAGTAACTCATGCTGGAGTTAGTATTTATGTAAGATGTTATTTTGAGGGTGAACCCAAAGATGGAAATTATAATAATTACAAACTTAAAAATTGTGAAGTGCTTAAATATGATAATTCAAAAAAGAGGGAAAAAATAATAAAAGATGATTTTGAAAGGTAAAATATACGCCAAATGCTACATACATAAACATATGAGGAGGTGCTAATATGATCCCAATAGATACGGATGAAAAATTAAAAGAACAAATTAAAAAAATAGAAAATGAAACGGGATTGAGTAAAGGTTATACAAATTTAGAAGAAATGTGGAGAGACCTAGAGAAAGAAGACTAATTCGTATTTGAATTAGTCTTTTACTGCATTAAATATTCTCTTTTAATATTCTTCTTATAATTGAGTACAGATATGGCTTGTATTCGTCTAGTGGTAGTGGTTCTGAATACAATATAGAATTAAATCCTGTCGAGCTAACAAGTTCAATAATTGTAAATAGTGTAACCTTTGGGTTCTTCAGATTAACATTATTTTCATTAACACGATTTACGAACTTTTCATATAGCGTCGAAGTATCATTATTTATATTAGATAGATTCGACAAATTTGATATGGTGTTGTTGAATAATCCAAAAGACAGATTCTTGGATATTAATTTTAACAAGACCTTATTTTTATTTAATTCATCTAATATATGATTAATTACAAATATAATTTGATCTTCAAAATTTTGTATATAGCTATTGTTTAAAGCATCTAAAGCATCAGAAAACAGCTTATTAGAACAACTTGCAATAACCTTATCTCTAATATCATATTTATCTTTAAAATACAAGTAAAAAGTACCTTTACCAACACCCGCTTCATCAGCAATATCTTGAATAGAAGTGTTATTTACGCCTTTTTCAGTAAATAATTTTAAAGCTTTTTCCATTAATTTATTTTCTTTCTCTTTTTTATCCATCATATTAACCTTCGTTCTTTAAGGCAATAAGCCTTAATAAAATTTAAACTAAATAGATTATAACACTAAAATGACTTTTGGTCAAATACTTCGCCCAATAGGGACGCCCCTTTTGAGGGCAAAAAATTATTGTATGGTCGAAAAATGCTGAAATTCAGTAGAAACAAAGCTAAACAATATGAATAAAAAAATAGAACCTTATAATATAATAATTTTAATAGTTAAATAAAATTGTGAAAATTTTGTGAACAGTATTGACTAATGGTCAGAAAAGTCATAAAATATAAAAGTGACTGATAGTCAGAATTAACCAAATGAGGTTGAAACTGGCAAATATAAAGTACCAAATGCTCGGAACGAAGAAATGTACAAGTTTTCCTCATATAATCAATTATTAGAAAAATTAGTCTATGTTCCCTGAAATGTACTAAAATGTATTTCGCCCCAAAAGGGGCGTCCCTATTGGGCGAAAAGGAAAGGAATGTGAAATTATGAATAAGTTTGGAAAGTTTGTCTGCAAGTACAAAGTTGCAATTATTATTGTGGCACTTTTGCTATTAATTCCATCTGCTATTGGAATGGTAGCTACAAGAATTAATTACGATATTTTAACTTACTTGCCAGATGATGTAGCAACAATTCAAGGACAAAATATTTTGTCTGAACAGTTCAACATGGGTTCGTTTGCAGTTTTGATTGTAGATGACGACATGAGAGCTAAAGATATTTTAAGTATGGAAGATAAGATTAATGAGATTGAATGTGTAGACAAGGTTGTTGGTGTTTATGATGTTCTTGGAACTCAGGTTCCTCTTGATTCTCTTCCAGATGATGTTAAGGGAAAGATTAGCGCAGAGGGTAAGACTCCAATTCTTGTTACCTTTAAAACAGGGATTGCGGCTGATGATACTCTTAAGGCTATTGATGACATCAGAGATATTGCAAAGGAAAAGTGTGCGGTTGCAGGTTTATCTGCAACAGAGGACGACATGAAGGATATTTTGAATTCTGAAATGGCAATTTATGTTGTGGTTGCGGCGGTTCTTTGTATGATAGTTTTAAGTATAGCACTTGATTCTTATATAGTTCCTCTATTTTTATTGGGAAGTATAGGAATTGCAATTTTATATAATATGGGAACAAACATCATATTTGGAGAAATTTCATATATTACAAAAGCTATTGCGAGTGTACTTCAATTAGGTGTTACAATGGATTTCTCAATATTCTTGTATCACAGCTATATCAAAGAAAAACAAACCTCTAAAGATATATACGAGGCTATGGAAAAAGCTATTACGAGTACAATTTCTTCTGTTGTAGGAAGTTCTATAACAACAATCGCAGGTTTCTTGGCATTATGTACAATGCAACTTGCAATTGGTAGAGATATAGGTTTGGTAATGGCAAAGGGTGTTTTAATTGGATTAATTTGTGTTGTAACAGTTTTACCTGCAACAATACTTGTATTCGACAAACTAATAGAAAAAACATCACATAAGGTTATATTACCAGAGTTTACACATTTGATAGATTTTGTTGTAAAACATTACAAAGCTGCAATTATAGTATTCTTGATATTATTAGTTCCAGCAATTTATGGAAACAGTCATGTAAATGTATATTACAACATTAATAGTTCATTACCAGAAAGTTTGGCTAGTGTTCCATCAAATAAGGCATTAGCAGATGATTTCAATATGGTTTCTACACAGATTGCATTAGTAAATAAAGATATGCCAGATTCAAAGGTTAAAGCAATGCTAGATGAGATAGATAGCTTAGACGGTGTAGAATGGTCAATTGCAAAAGCAAAGATTACGAATGGATTAGTTCCAGACGAGATGATTGATGACGAGATAAAGAGTATTTTCGAGAGTGACAAGTATCAAATGATTGTTATAAACTCAAGCTATGAGACTGCAACAAACGAAGAGAATGAATTAGTAAATAAGATAAATGATGTAATAAAGAAATATGATGAAGACGGAATTCTTGCAGGAGAAGCTCCTCTTATGAAAGACTTAGTAGAAATTGCAGACCAAGACTTCAACAGTGTAAATATAAGTTCAATAGCGGTAATATTTATCTTAATGATATTCGTATTCAAATCAGGTTCGATACCCTTCATATTAATAGCTGTAATAGAGTTTGCAATATTTGTTAATATGTCTTGCACATGTTACGCAAATGTAACAATTCCATTCGTTGCTTCTATAGTAATTGGAACAATTCAGTTAGGAGCAACAGTCGATTATGCAATATTAATGACTAATAAATATTTAGATGCAAGATGTGACGGAAAGAATAAACAAGAATCTGCAAAATATGCACTTGAAAATTCAGCAAAATCAATAATAGTAAGTGCGTCATGCTTCTTTGCAGCAACATGTGGAGTTTCGATAATATCAAAGATAGATATGATAGGTTCAATATGTACATTAATTTCAAGAGGTGCTCTAATAAGCATGGTTGTTGTAATTACAATGTTACCAGCATTCTTAATGGTATTTGATAAGATTATTTGCAAGACTACGAAAAGAACTAGACATGCAGATATAAAATATTAGACCACTAAATAATTACAATTTTACCTGCGTCAAACAACATTTAAAACGCGGTTACATACACAAAGTATGTGCCCTTGCCTTTTAAATATCGTTTTCCTTGTTAAAATTTAATTCTTTAGGGTCAAATTAGAAAGGAAGTAAAATATTATGAATAATAAAAAAATAATGTCAAAGGTTATTGCTTCATCTTTAGTGCTAGCATTAGGAACAATTAATGCGGTTCCAGTTTTCGCATATAGCAAAGATGAGACTGTTTATACTAAAGCAAACGCAAATGGTAGCTCATACCAAACAATAGTAAGTGAGCATTTAAAGAATTCTGACAATGCAGAATTGCTAAAAGATATGTCTACATTGTTAAACATAAAGAATACTAATGGAGATGAAGAAGCTTCTCAAAATGGAACTTCACTTGAATGGAAAACATCTGGAAATGATATTTATTATCAGGGAAATACCGATAAAGAATTACCATTAGATTGTACAATTAAATACGAATTAAACGGAGAAGAGATTGCTCCAAACGACTTAATTGGCAAGAGTGGAAGTGTAAAAATAACAATAGAATATACAAATAAAGAAGAAAGATTTGTTAATATAAATGGTAAGAACGAGAAAATGTATGTACCATTTGTTGTAATGGCTGGAACTATGTTAGATAATACAAAAATGAAGAACATAGAAGTTACAAATGGTAAAGTTCTAGATAATGGACAAAAAACAGTAGTAGTTGGTCTTGCTTGTCCAGGACTAATAGAAAGCTTAGGATTAGAAGATGAAGATTTACCAGATTTAAATAAAGTTGAAATAAGCTTTGAAGCAACAGACTTTGAAATGGAAAATATAATGTCATATGCAACACCAAAAATATTTGATGATGCTGATATTTCTGCAATGGATAAATTAGATGAAGTTTATAGCCAGATAAATGATTTAAAATCTGCTTCAACACAATTAGTTGAAGGTGCAAAAACTCTACAAGACGGAACAGAAGAGTATGTTTCAAAGAGTACAGAATTTGCTGATGGATTAGAAACCTTCAATCAAGGAATAAACACAGCTACAAACAGCTACAATAAAATAGATGAAGGAATTGATTCTGTAAATTCAAACATAAGCACAATAAAGAATGGTGCAAACAAATTAAATAAAGGTGCAAGTGATTTAAGTGATGGATTAAATTCATTACAAACAGGAGTATCTGCCGGAAAAGAGCAAGCTGTTTCTTCATTAGAGGAAAGTAGCAAAGCATTATCTGCTGGAATAGACCAAATAATAGCAGGAAAAGACCAAGAAGTAGAAACAATAAAAGAGCAAGTTATAGAAAATGCAAACAGCAAATTAGCAGAAGGATTAAAAACAGGAGTAAGCTCAGCAGTATCTTCTGCAATAGATAGCACAATGGAAAAGAAAATGGCAAGCATAAAAAAAGAAATTCTTGCAGATGAAACATTAACAACTGAAGAAAAACTCGCAATTCAAAAAGCACTTTCAAGTATATCAATATCAGATGCAGAAAAACAAGCTATGTCAAAACAAATTGGAACAGCAATAGATAGTGCAGTTGCTCAAACAACAAAGGCTCAAGAAGCGGGATTAGATGCAATAAATGATAATGAAAAAGGCGTAAAAGCTGGATTAAATACATTAAAGACACAAGCTACATCAAGCATAAAGAGTGGAATAAGCGAAATTTCATCAGGATTTGATGCCATAACAGATGGAACAACAGAATTAATAGCAGGATCAAACGAATTAAAGAATGGTACATCAACATTAAGCCAAGGAACAAGCAAATTACAAACAGGAGTTAGCACACTTGCAAGCGGTTCAAAAGAATTAAAAACAGGATTAAGCACATTAAATTCTTCAAGCAATAAATTAAACTCTGCTAATAAACAATTATTAGAAGGTGCAAGTACAATATCTGACGGTGCTAAAACGTTAGCAGAAGGAATATCTGAATTTGATGAAGAAGGAATAAACAAAATAGTCTCAATGGTAAACGGAGACGTAAAAGACTTACAAACAAGAGTAGAAAAACTACAAGACTTAGCAAACGAATATAATAGCTTTGCAGGAAAAGACGAAGAAGCGGAAGGAACAACAAAATTCATATTTGTAGTAGATAGTTTGAAAAAAGACAACAAAAAAGAAGAAAGCAACATGCCAGTAGAAAATAGCGAAAGAGTTGCAAATAACGAAGAAAATAAAGAAACAAATTCAGGGAAATAGATATATATTGTAAAATAAAGTAAAAAAATAAAATACGAATATAAAAAAATATCTTGATTTTATCAATAATAGAGTATATAATGAATATACTAACAGAGATAGAAAACTATCAAAACTAGGTAAAACGAACCTTTAGGAATATCCTATAAAGAGTTTACAAAACATTAGGTTAGAACGAGCCTTTAGTTATAAAAAAACTATAAACGAGTTCACGAAACATTAGGTTAGAACGAACCTTTAATTTTATTAAAAAGAAGTTCACTAAAAAATAGGGGATGCATTTATAAAAATGTATTCCCTTTTTCTATTTGGAGGGAAAAATGTCGAAAATAGAGAATCTGAATTTTTATATAGTAGAAGATGGGTATATAGAATATGCAAGTAGATGGGATCATCATATTGCCTATAATAAAAACAATAAAAGGCCATATGTTGGAATAGTATTTAAAATTAATGGTTTTTCATATTTTTCTCCAATGTTTTCGCCGAAGAAACAACATGAAGGATATAAAGAAAATTTGACATTCTTTAAAATGTATGGAAATGCAAATAAGAGAGATTACCTTGGATTGATAAGATTTGCTGATATGATTCCTGTTCCTGAAAAAGCTATTAAACAGTTAGATTTTAGAGACTATCGTAACTTATATAGTATGTTACTGGTTAAGCAGTATAACTACATTAATATACCAGAAAATAAAAAAAGAATAAAAGAAAAAGCAAAAAAATTGTATAATATTATTAACAGTGATAAGGAAAACAAGACTACATATTTTTATAAAAAATTGTGTTGTAATTTTAAACTGTTAGAAGGAAAATTAACAAGATATTAAATAATTAAAATCAGTTTATTTATAAAAACAATTTACATTTCCTCTTTAATATGATAATATTTGCATTACTATAAATTATAGGAGGAACCATGATTAAACGAATTATTTTTGACATAGACAACACATTAATAGATTGGAAGGCTGAATACTGGGATTGCTTGAAAAATGTTTTTGACGAGCTTAATTTACCATATTCAAGTGAGACTAAAGCAAAAATTCAGCATGCTGTAGACAACTATGAAGACGGTACAAATTTTACATACACAAAAGAATCTATGATGAATGCTATAGAAGAAGAATTAGGATATAAATTGCCAGAGAGCTTTTTTGATATATGGATACGATATTTGGGTATGTGCGTACCAGAAAAAGCTGATGATGAAGTTGTATACACATTGCAATATTTGAAACAAAAATATGATTTAGTTGTTCTTTCAAATTGGTTTAAAAAATCGCAAGATGAAAGATTGAAAAAGTTAGGGTTAGATAAGTATTTTTCAAGAACATATATGACAGAAAATATACCGATGAAGCCTAACAAAGAAGCATTTGAAATTGCAAAGGGACAATATGATTTTTCAGAATGCGTGATGGTAGGAGATAGCCTAAAAACAGATGTGACAGGAGCTATAAATGCTAATATGAACGTGATATTTTATGATAGAAACAATATAAAAATAAATTCAAATGAATATATAATGGCTACAATTCATAAATTTACAGAGCTAACTGATATTTTATAATAATATTTCTTGTTGTATAAAAAATTACAAAATAGTCACATAAATTATTGAATTTACTGTTGCCAATTGGACGAAAAAGTAGTAATATATAGGAAGCAAAAAGTAGACAAGCTTTATGGGTTATAGGACACTCCCAGAAACCTAAATTTATAATAAACAAGGATGTAAAAAATGAGATACACAGAACAAGATAATGAAGACGATTTAGTAAGAATTAAAGTAATTGGTGTTGGTGGTGCTGGAAACAACGCTGTAAATAGAATGATAGATGAAGGAATACGTAATGTACAATTTATTGCGATAAATACAGAAGAACAGGCTTTAGCACAAAATAAAGCTACAACTGTTATGCATATTGGAAAAGGTACAACAAAAGGTTTAGGAGCTGGAGCTAACCCTGTTTTAGGAGAAATGGCTGCAAGAGAAGATGAAGAAAATATAAAGAAAGCATTAGCAAATACAGACATGGTATTTGTAACATGTGGTATGGGTGGAGGCACTGGAACAGGTGCTGCCCCAGTTGTATGTGAAATAGCAAAATCAATGGGAATTTTAACAGTAGGAATTGTAACAAAGCCATTCTTATTTGAAGGAAGAAAGAGAAAAGCAAATGCTGATGATGGTATTGTTAGAATGAAGAAAAATGTTGATGCTCTTATAGTTGTAGAAAATAACAACTTATTAAAAGCAATGCCAAAGGGAACAACAATGATACAAGCATTCCAAGAGGCTGATAGTGTTCTAAGAAAAGGTGTTCAAGGTATAACAGACTTAATAACAATACCAGGATTTATAAATATAGATTTTGCAGATATAAAAACAATAATGAAAGATAGTGGAATTGCACATATGGGTGTTGGTGTAGCTGAAGGCGACCAAAGAGCTTTAGATGCTGCAATGGCTGCTATGGATAGCCCACTTTTAGAAACATCTGTAAAAGGTGCAAAAGGATTAATAGTAAACGTTACAGGTGGTATGGACCTAGGATTAAGCGAAGTAAGTACTGCTGTTGGATATATAAAAGAATTCTTAGATCCAGAAGCAAACATAATCTTCGGTACAATAGTTGATGAAAGAATACACGATGCAATAATGGTAACAGTAATAGCAACTGGAATAGAAGAAAATGCAGATGCAAAAGTAATAAAGTATAATATATAAAAAATAAATATATAGAGGGCACAGCGAGTGAAACGAGCAGTGCCCTTTTATCACGTCATATCCTACGAAGGAGGAAAGGACACGATCTGGATGAACCTAGCGGATCATATGGATTGGTCTGAATTGCTAATTAAAAATCATTCACAACCTTATGTAAAGTTCATATTATATAAAAGAGAAGTCCTAATAAAATTACGTTTTATAGGTAAAATAATATGGTTTCAAGGAGGAACTTTACGTGAGTATTAATAGTACGACACAAATTGCTATTGGTTTATTAGTACCTTTTATAGGAACAACACTACGGTTCTGCTTTAGTATTTTTGTTAAAGAAAGAAATTAAACCGATAATACAAAAATTATTACTTGGATTTGCTGCAGGAGTAATGATAGCCGCTTCTGTATGGTCACTTCTAATTCCAGCAATAGAAATGGCAGAAACTCAAGGAAAACCTGCGTGGTTACCCGCTTCTGTTGGGTTTATGATAGGAATTGTAACATTAATTGGTGTAAATAATCTGGCAGAAAAAATAGAAAAAAGAAACAATAAGAAAAACGAATGTGTTATTTGTGATGATATCGAAAATTTATTAGACGCAGAAGAAAATGATGAAAAAATTGTAATAAAGAATAAAGGAAAATTAACCATCAAAGAAAAAGTAAAGAGTACTACAATGCTAATGCTTGCAGTAACACTACATAACATTCCGGAAGGAATGGCGGTCGGGGTTGCGTTTGCAGGACTATTCTCAAAAAATACAGGAATAACACTCGCAGAAGCATTTGCGTTAGCTATTGGAATAGCGATACAAAATATACCAGAAGGGGCAATTATATCAATGCCACTTCATAGCTCTGGAAAAAGTAAATTTAAGTCATTCTTAGGAGGTACTTTATCTGGAATAGTAGAACCAATTGGGGCAATAATAACCATTGCATTAACGAGGATTGTGGTGCCAATTTTACCATATTTTCTATCATTTGCAGCAGGAGCAATGATTTACGTAGTATCATCTGAGCTAATACCTGAAGCACAAGCTGAAAAAAAATCAAATTTAGTGACTATTAGTGTGGGGGTAGGATTTGTAATAATGATGCTTTTGGATGTTGCTCTAGGATAGAAATTGACATAATTAGTGTAGAATGGTATAATAAATTTTGTTGGCAATACACACCAGTACTCTCTGCACAAGAGTACGCAATCTACGTAACCAAAGTGGTATGTAGAAAAAAGAAAGGAGAGTCAGTATGACTCTGAAAAAAGCGATAGCAAAGACATGGTTAGCTTTTGCAATAAGCTTGACCACACTTGCGTTATTTTGCATAAATGCAAGTGCAGTGGCAAAAACAACAGTTGTATTGGTTGACGAGACCTATTCGTCACGGTACTTCAGTTATGAGCCGACTGTCTCGGAGTACTTGAATAACACATCTGCTGACATTGTTCGGTTTGGAAAAAATGGCAAGACTGCACTCTATGATGAAGTGCAGAAAGCTATTGATGACGGCTATGTTAACATATACATCATCAGCGACTGTTGGAACACTACGGGCAGAAACAGAGTAGAGGCAAACAATACTCAGATAACATTGCTTACTCCGTATTTCGAGTCAAAGGATGTTGATAAGCATCTCTCTGATGTGGTTGAAAAACTCAGCACTACTTCTACAGTAAATGTGGAATATTGGGACAAGTGGCCTAAGGTAAAGAGCGTGTCAACTCTTGAACCTGAAACAGACCCTGATGAGGACCTGATGTATCGTACTACTGAAGTAGATGAAGACATGTTGGAAAATTTGGAGACTCTTTCTGATGAAAAAGATGTCGCTAAGACAGCTAATACTTTGAACAATGCAATTCTCGAAGATATGGAGATTCCTCGCGAATCATATATCTTGGGAGACTGTTCTGGTAGTATGGCTGCATTTCAAGAAGATGTGCTTCAAAAGGTACAAGTCTCTGAAGGCAAGAAGTATGTGTTTGCAGAGAAAAGCGAAGAGTTCTCTGAAAATAGGAGTATCTTGGATTATGATATTGGAGGTGCAACTGATATTGTTGAAGCAATCAATGTCGCTCTGAAAGAAGCACCTAAAGATGCACACATCTATTTGTTGTCTGACCTCGGAAATAATTGCGAAAGCGTTTTTGATGAAGATGCTTGCAGCAGTTTCGAAGGAATTGTAACCATTGTGTACTATCCTAGTGAGTACGAATATTCCGTTAGAAAGTTCATCGAAAGAATGCAAGCACAAATGCCTAAGGCAACCTTTGAAATCTGCTAACAAGATTTTGAAAGCTAAAACCTAATTCCCCCTATATAGTGTGCAGACTATGTAGGAGGGATTTTATAATATAGTAAGAAAAATGTCGAACGATTATAATAAAATTTTTGCCAAAGACATTGAAAAAATTTAAAAATATAGTATAATA